>LIDZ01000138.1_pt7 | contig 61180 bp, 52 predicted proteins | sample 644651 | NCBI WGS metagenome assembly LIDZ01 (sample SAMN03856242, study PRJNA289617) | food metagenome | isolation source: wine grapes on drying loft during traditional withering process | host: Vitis vinifera cv. Corvina | place: Italy: Gargagnago di S. Ambrogio di Valpolicella | collected 2014-01 | reverse complement strand
GGAAACATTTCTATAGATACTTTTATTGAAATAATATTTAGAAGCACAGCTTGAGTTTTTTGGTATTTAAAAGAATTTTTTATTCCCACAAAGAATAGTGTGATTATTACTTGAACGAGCAAAAACAATATCATATATCTAGTTATTTGTGGCCATATAGGATTAGTAATATATCTGCTTGTATTTGCCATACTAACACAAATCATTGTAAATACTGCACTATATATAAGGGTACCTATAAAAAATGCCGAAATCCCATCTGGGCTTAGTCTATCTGTAGATACCATTTTTAATCCATAAAAGTCCTCTTCTTGACAATTTTTCAACATATAGATCTCCTTTACCAGAATGCCTTACCCATGCTAGAATTTCCAATATTAATGTATTTTCTCATCAATCTATATTAACCTTAATTACTTTTCATTTTACCTCTCTCCAATTATTCCATTAATTTTCCTCATAATGCAATATTGATAACTACTTAAATGCGGTAAAGTTTGAATTAGTACTTCTTTTAACCTCATTATATTCTGAATCTTTTCTTCCCTTAAAGAACTTGTCTTCACTTTGTTCCTCTTTTTCCTCCTGAGTTACTCCAATTTTTATAAATACGTACTGCATTGTTCTATCTCCTGATATAACATGAAATATAGGGGTTACTTGTTTCAATTTATTATCATCGATATAATCTAATAAAACCCTATATGCTATTTCAGTGTTTGTTTCAAAATTATCGTACATAGAAATAGAAACCATATTTTCTATACTAAAATAGCTCTGAAAAAACATATCTTCATCAATCTCAATTTTTTCTTCTTCAATAGGCATAAAAAATTCAACATTCATGATTTTATCCATTGGCACATTGTTAAGAGAATAAAATAGCGGACCTTTTACTGTTGCCTTTTTTCTATCAATGTCATTGAGGAATTGTTCCATTACTTCCTCCATATCTTTATAATAAAAACGATATCGTTTTGAAATTACATTTCTAAATTTAATTGAATCACTTGGATTAATCATATTACAACTCCTTTACAATTGGAGCAAAAATGTCTATAATTCCACCACCATAAACATCTAAATATATGTTATAAAATGGCTCTTCCAATTCAAATTTATTTGCTTCAGCACATGACCTTAATAATTTATATCCATCCTCAATATCTTCATCTAAGTCTGCATGTCTTAAAACTAATCCATCTTGAAAGCCCCATGACTTATAAAAGTTAAATTTATCGTTTTTAACCATATTAATTGGTTCGTTTACTGGTAAATAAAAAGTAAATTCTATATCATCTTCTATATTATTAAAACTATTATATGTATATATAATAGGTCCCGTTGCATAAAGTCCACTTTTAATTATTTTATTTCTAAATTCAGTAGCAAAACCATCCCACTCATTTAATTTACATTTTGCCTTGACACTTATTACATTATTAAAAGCTAATGGATATCGTTTTATTCTCATTTTTTTCCCCCTTATTACTATTGAAAATCACTCTTTTAAAATCACTTTTTAAATACTATTTTAATGAATTTCAGTAAAATTATTATTATCACATTTATAATAAATCCAAATATTAATGCCACAGAAATCATAGTACTTAAATCATTGATTAGTTCTTTAACAGTGGTTATACCAACAAATGCCTCCCAAGCACATATTATTATTAAAAGAATATACACTACTATCGAAATCTCAAACCAAACTAACACCACTACACTATTAGTTGCTTTTTCTTTTTCTTTTACTTTCCAGCCAAGCCACGACTTTAATGCAAGTATTGGCTTGTTATACCATTTTTTTAAGTTTTCCGCTATCTTCTGTAAAACTCCCTTTTGAGCTTTTGATTTTTTCTCTTCCTCTATCCATACTTTAGGTACTTTTTCATTAAAAGTTTCAAACCTAAATTTACAATAGGCTAAAAGAAAAAATTCTGGCCATGCAACAGCTATTCCATACTGAACAACAGCAAATATAACAAGTAAAAAAAATGCATACATAATATCTGAATTAATATTATATGATCCAGAAATATTTCTTGATAAAAATCCAGAACTCAATATAAGCCCATATATTAGTGGTGTACTTATATAAATCTTTGAATTTTTAAAGTCATAAAGATATTTCCCACCTTTTCTAAAATGTCCCCTTTTAACTCTATAAATTCCTCTTAACGTTGATATAACAATAAACACAAGCCCTCCAATTAAAATTATCTCTCCAAAATTGCTTACATAATCAGGCAGTTGTTTATCTTCACAATAAAGGAAAAAACATGCGTAGGCTTCTATAGACATTTTAATTGAAAATATGCACAATAAAACTACTTCAACCTTCTGATGAGCATAAGAATTTTTTAAACCTGCAAAAAAGATACCACTAACAATTTGAATTATTAAAGTTATTATGTCAGCTGCAATAATTCTAATCCAAAATGCAGTATTTACATTTCTGCTACTGTATACTGCGTTTATTGATGTTACTAAAATAAAAATACCAAAAATAAAAGTTGCACACAAAAAGGCTGCTATTGCTGTTGGATCTAACCTATCTTCTGAGACTGATTTTAATTCATAGAAATCTTCTTCATTACAATTTTTTAACATATGCCCTCCTACCAGAAATGCAGACTCATTTTGTTTATATCCCTCCTTGGCTCATTTATTAAATATTGCCTTAATAAATTTAAGTACTATTATTATTATTACATTTATAATAAATCCGAATATTAATGCCGATGAAATCATTGTACTTAATTTATTTATTAATTCATTCACAGACATGGACCCTACACTTACTGCCAAAGCACATAATATTATTAATAAAATATATACTACAATTGAAATTTCAACCCAAACTAACACTAATACACTAATGGGTGCTTTTTCTTTGACTTTCCACCCCGACCAAGATTTTAATGCTAAAACAGGTTTATTGTGCCATCTGCATAAATTTGTTTTTAGTGACTTTGATTTAATATCTTCTTTTAGCCATGCTTTTGGAATTTTTTCATTAAATGTTTCAAACCTAAATTTACAATAAGCTAAAAGAAAAAACTCTGGCCATGCTATAGCTATAGCATACTGAATAATAGCTACAATAATGAGGAAAAAATATATTACCATACTATTTGAAGTACTATTATCTGCTCCGGAAAGATTTCTTGATAAAAGTCCTGCCATCAATATAATCCCATATATTACTGGTGAACTTATATAAATTTTTGAATTCTTAAAATCATATAGATATTTCCCGTCTTTTCTAAAATGGCCATTTTTAACTCTATTAATTCCTCTTAAGGTTGAGATAACAGTAAATACAAGCCCTCCAAGTAAGATCAACCCACCAAAATTAATTACATAATCAGACATTAGTCTGTTTTCACACATAATAAAAAATACTTGATACATTTCTACAGGAAATACAATTGATAATATACACAATAAAATTGCTTGAATTTTCTGATGTCCATAACATTTTTTTAAACTTCTAAAAAATATAATGATAATAAGCTGAACTATTAAAATTATCATATCTACTCTTACAACATTAATCCAAAACTTATTATTTACATTTATGGTTTTTGATACTCCAAGAGCTGATACCATATACATAACAACACCAATAATGAATACTAAAATAAAGAATGCTCCTATTGCTGACGGATCTAACCTATCTTCTGAGACTGATTTTAATTCATAAAAATCTTCTTCATTACAATTTTTTAACATATGTCCCTCCTACCAGAAACGCAGACCTATTTTTTTACCAATCTGTGCTGCTTCATTAAGTTTACTTGCAACGTTGCTAACTTCTTCTTTAGCTTTATCTTTGGCAGCATCCACAAGACTTTTTGGAGGTTTGCCAATAAATTTGAAATTTGCTGCCACGTTTAATCCTAAACCCACTCCTGCGCCAACAACTGTTCCTACTGGTGGTACAATTAAAGAACCCAGTGCTGCTCCAGTTGCCATTGCAGCTGAACCAGTAGCTAAATCAATACCAACATCTGCAGTAACGTCAGCTATTTTTTCTCCCGTACCCCTTTTATCATTTGGTCTATTACTATTAAATTCTTCATTGATATCATCTGCTGCTGTTAATACTATACCTACAGGTCCTGCAATTTTACCAATTTTGGTTAGTTTTGAAGCTCCTTTAATATCTTTAAGCCCTTTAAAGTTTTTTGTAATATTGAAATTTTCTGAAAATGTATCTTTGAAAGTATTACTCAAAACTGAAACTTTACTTTTACCAATGTTACCTATATATTTATCTAATGATTCCATATCTGTACCCAAAAATTTATTAGTATTATTATTAAAAAACTTCTTACTATCCTTATTATAAAGTGGCACTCCCTTATTTACTAAGTCACTTACAAAACTTTTATCCCATTTGCAAGTTCCGCCTAACCCATCTGTCAAAGTACTTCTATACTCCAAAAAATCTTTGTTATTTAATACTTCTCCATCAATAATCTTGATGAAAATATTTTTACCTTCCTTAAACATTTTCATGTTTAAACCACCATCTGTGAACAAAAATTTATCGGAACTTAGATTTGCTATTCCAGTTATACCAGAAAATCCATAAGCTTTTTTTTGTCCTAGTTTTGCCTCCTCTATTTCTTCTCCAATATCTTCAGCATTTGGATCTCCTACCCCTATTGTGGCAGAATTGTATAGAGAATTAGAACCACCAATATTTGAACTTAAATCAAATCCCACTCCTATTCCCAAACTAAGTAACATTTCTATGGCTTCTCCTTGCTTTTGTACATTGTTTTCTGCTTTCTCGTATCTATCCATGGATTCATCAATAAACTTTTCTAAACCTTTTATCTTTTTTTCTAAGGCATTTACTGAATCATATGCACTATTTAATCTTGAACTTATATTTCTTCTAGACGCTATTTTACCATCAATGCTATATCTCAACGAATTTATTCCTTGCTTTATATTTGTTAATTTGTTGTAGTTTAAATTCAAACCACTACTTCCACTTCTAACTCCACCAATATTAATCTTGATTTTTGACAAACTTATTCGCCCCCTTTTAAATATCCAATTTTCCTCTTAGCACCTTTATAAATACATTAAACAACTATTGTTGCCTCTGAATTTGTAACGTTTTTTGTTGCTGCATCTGAGCATTTGCAGCTGAGGCGTCCGCCTCAGCTTTCGCTGCTGCGGCTTTTGCTGTTGCTGCATCTGCTGCCGCTTTTGCAGCAACTTCTTCTTGTTTTATCTCATTTGCCGTAGTAACTATATCACTACTTAATGTTTGAAGTTCAGTCATAGACGTAGCGATGTCTTTTACAATACTATCAATGTTTGTATTAATAGATGTCATTTCATCGGCTTCCCAATTTAGTGCAATATCCCCCTTTATACTAGCGATACTAGTTTTTACACCATTTTCTGTATTATAATAGCCTGTTATTGTATTTGCCTGACTGCTAGCTAACGAAACGTCAATTGCCATAATTTTACCTTCCTTTTTTTTAATTTTTAACATGAATTTTTTTGAGTAGCTTTCTCTTTAATCTATATTAAGCTTCATTATTTTCCTTTTATCGTATATATTACATTGATTATTGTGCATATTTTTATATGTTCATTCCCTTTCAAATTTTAATGCTTGAAAATTTGAAACAACGGATTGTATCGTAGTAATATAGGTGGGATTTAAATCCCACCTGAATATAAAATTTACTTATTTAAATGCACTGGCATTATTGTTTATTGATGCTTCTGTTTGGTTGTAATTTGTTACAACACTGTCTAAAAACTTTGCATATGAATCAACTATTTGTTTATAGTTATCAAATTTAGGTACCATTCCATTAATTTTTGCTGTGATTGTGCTTGCTGAATCACTTACCCATGTTGCTGATAAATCATTTATTTCTTTTTTTATCGTATCAAGTTCTGATGCTAAACTGCTATTTAAACTTCTTATTGTTCCTGAAGTTGTTTTTACCTCTGCAAAAGATATCTTTATTCCATCAACAGCCATTCTTTATTCCTTCTTTCTTTTTTTTATTTTAGTTTGTAAGTCTTTTTGCTCCATTTACAGTATCATTTTGTGATTGAGTATAAAATTTTGAAGCTGACTTCAAAAATTCAGAGTAATCTCTCATTAAAGTAACCATAGCTTTAAAACTTTGTTGAAATCCGTCAATTTGAGTTACAAATGCCTGATTATCTGTACCCTGCCAAGCTGCACCCATTGCATCAACTTCACTATAAAGCTTATTATAATCCCTCTCATAATCTGAAATTTGTTGATCCATAGTTGTCGCTGCTGTTTGTAGTCTTGCTGGGTCTACTGTTATTGAATTTGCCATTGTATTTCTCCTTTCAATTTTAAATTATATAAATTAACATCAGCTATAAATCATTTTTTAACAAATTAAGCTGATGACAAGTTATCAAAGTTGATTTTACATTTGTTTTTAACTGTACTGTATATGTTTAAAACCAATAGAGATTCAACATTTTTTATTTCAGTAGAAATTGATAATCTTCATCTGCAAAAATAATATCGTCTCTGTCGTTTAGATCATAAGTTTTATTTGGTTGTAACCTAATAGAATTTAAATATGTACCATTGCTTGAATCGTTATCTATAATATAATATTTATTTCCCATACAACTTATAGTTGCATGTTGTTTTGAAATGCTTGACTTAATAATAGCAAAATCTGACTTACTCTTATCCCTACCAACATTAAAAGTATCTTTATTTATGTAAATTCTATCATTGGTTCCACTTAATTCTTTTTTTATAAGGTATGCTTGTCCATCCATATCATCATTAATCAATAGTTGTGTTCCACCTTCTACTTCTTTATTTATAACCTTTTTTAGATCTTCTTTGCTGATTTTTCTGGAATCCAAATCAAATTCTTCAGACCTCAATGGATTGTACTCTGTATTTTTTGATATATTATTATTTATTTTCTTTTTTTCTGATAAATTTTTATATGGTAGTTGGCTTTCTCTAAGCTCAGATGAATAAGACCTTGGATAATTTTGTTCAACTTTCTTTGATCTTTTTATTTTTTTTACTCTTTTATTGCCTAGTAACCATAATATTAATGATATTAATGCGCCAAAAATAAACAAAACAGAGAATCCAATTATGCCATTATAATTAATATATTGAGTAACCATACTTATTTTTTCAATATTACCTATTAAAGGTATGCCAATACAAAAAAAAGCCATGACTAAAATATATACTATAAATCCACCTATACCACTATTAAAATTGTAAGCTTCTTCATTCTTAATTTTAAAGCCAGTTATCTTTTTTTTGAAATTATCAATGTAAAAATTTTTTGAATTAATATTAGATAAAACTAGTCCAATAAACTCGTCTGCATTATTCACCGTACTAAGATTAACTATTTTTTTTATTAAATTTTGAAATGATTCCGTAGCTACGGTTACATTGTCATTTGACATAACAGGTAGATAAATCAGCTTTACATCATTGCTATACTTATCCATAAATATATAATCTATGTCTAAAATCATGTTTGACATTATAAGTTTTTGCTCTCTTGTCCATAATGCCAAATCACAAATTTGTTCAATTAATTTTTGAAAGTCTTCAGTTGAAAAAATATTTTTGGTAATTGACTGTCTTAGTGGAATGAAATTTTCAATATAATACAATAAACAATTAACTTCGTATCTGTCTTTTACACAATTTATTAAATTATTCCCACTGCAATTCACTACAGAAAATTGGTAATCATCTATTCTATCGTTTGAATTAATAGCTACTGTTATATAATTATCTCCGGTGAATTCTATATTATCTACAAAATCAAAATTCTCCATAAGTCCTCCCTTAATTTAACCTAAATATGTAACGACAATTAGCTAGCTTTATAACGTCATTTTCTTTTATCTTGTACATCTCCTGACTTTCAAGCCTCTTATTATTTATAAAAGTTCCATTTTGAGAACCTAAATCTATTAAGCAGTAATTCGAATTTATTTTTCTTATCTCGGCATGTTCTTTACCTATTGCCTGATTTTCAATGACATAATCAACATGTTCTGCTGACCTACCAATTTTAAATGCATCTTTATTTATATATATTTTTTTTATAGTTCCATCTCTATCAATTGTTAAATATGGAAATTTGTCATTTATGCTTATATTGGAATCAGGTATTCCTGATACAATTTCACCCTTTGTTTTTTTTATATCATTTTTTAAACTATGAAAATTGCAATTTATTTTTTCTTCCTCTTTCTTTTTAAAATCAAGGATTGCTGTTTCTTTACAATTTTTTTTCAATTTATATTTTTTACCGTTTTTTAGTTTTTTAAATATTAGTAAAATAGTTCCTTTTTTATTAGTGGATTTAAGCTTTTCTTTTTCCTGCTTTTGTAACCTATCACTATCGTCTATATTTTCTAGTTTTTTCGGCTCTTTAATTGTTGTCATAATCATTTCTGTCTGGGGACCTAATTGTTTACCAGCTTCATTTTTTTTGTTACTCTCTAATTTAGTATCATGTGTTTCTACTCTATAAGATTGATAATTTTCACCATGATAATAGCTTTCTAAAAACTCCTTAAATTTTAGCAAATCAAATTTTTCATCTTTCAATAAATTTAATATATCAGTTATAAAACTAACATTCTCTCTATTATCAAAAGTTACCACATCAACAATCAATTTTTTTACTAACGCTTTAAATTGTTCTACTAAGCTATTCGAAAAAGAATGCTCTATAGGAATATATAAAAGATATATTTTTCCTAGATTATTGTCCATATAAATATATTCTGGTCTCATAACAAAATTTGTGTGAGAAAATGAATACTCAGCAGTTTTATTTATTACCCGAAAAATATCAAGCAATATTTTAGAAAATTCACCTACTTGTATTGTTTTAGCTTTTAGGTATTTTTCTAAAGTGATTTTATCCGTTACATCATATAAAATATCGAAGCTATCTTTAGACTTTCTTAACGTAATCCCTAATAAGTCAACTAACTGATTATTAATTAAATTAATTTGATATCCAATAGTTTTATTTGCATTATCAAGTGACACTACAGCATACTTTTTTTCTACTTTCTCTTCTAAAAAATTCAAATTTTCATATTCCAACATTATTTTCTCCTCTATGTTAGCTATTATAATAAACAAATTTTTTAATTATATAAAAACGTAAACTCACTGTTTGCAAAGACAATAGTATCATCATTTTTTATCTCATATAAATCATTGCTATTTAATTTGTTTCCATTAAGGTAAGTTCCATTCCTAGAATTTAAATCAACAACGTAATACTTGTCTTCATTTTTTCTTATTTCACCATGTATTTTCCCAACAGCTATATTATCAGATATATAATCCACTTTTCCAGGCATTCTGCCAATTTTAAATATATTTTTATTAATAGCTATTCGTTCCACTGTGCCTGCCTTTTTACTTAATAAATAGGCTGTCTTATCATCCAATAGTTCTGTGTCAAAAGACATTTCTGTTATTATTTCTCTTTTAGATGTTTTATTTTTGGGATTTATTTTTTCTTGTTGATTATTAATAAAACTAGTATCTAGTTTATTTTTTCTCATTTTTGATTTTTGAAATCTCGAGTTTCTAGTTAAAACAAAGATTACTAAGATTAAATCAATAACTATAATAAACACTATGGATGTTATCATTACCACTCCAAAACTTCCAATCATGGCAATCAGCCCTATAATTCCTAAAACAATCAGTTGTAATAACAAGATTAAAACATTGTTACCACTTACTTTGGTTTCATTATTTTGTATTTTGTTTATCTTTTTTACTGTTTCTTTATTATCAATTATTTTATTATCTATAGGATTCTCTCTTTTATTTATTATTCTACCTGTGTCACAAACTACATTTATATTTTCTTCTTGAAATTCATCCAGATAATTTTTGAATTCAACCATACTAAAATCATCTTTTCTCAAATAAGTCAAAGTTTTTTGTATTACATTTTCAGAATCATTCTCATCAAAACTTAGAAAATCAATAATTAAACTCTTAACAATATTTTTATATACAAGATCAGTATTTTCTACTACTTCCATTTTAAATGGGCAATACACTAGATAAACCTTCATGTCTTTTTTATCTATAAACAAGCAATCTAAACTAACTAAAAACTTTTTTTCATCTAAAAAATAATTTTTACATCCAATTAAACAATTTGCTATATTTGTCACTATAGTTATAAACTGAACTTTTGTAAGTGTTATTCCCTTTAAATATTCCTTAATTGAAGTTTTGTTAGTAACATCATACATTACTTTTATCTTATCCTTTAATTGCTTTATTTCTACGTTCAAGACACATGGAGTTGAATCTTTGTTGATTATTTCCACTTCATAATCAACTACATCTTGTCCGTTTTCCAGATATGTTACTATATATTGTTTTGTGTAATCATTTTCAAATTCAAACTCCAGAGTATTTTTATCCATATCCTTCTCCTCTTCATATTTACATATACATGTTTATAACAAACTAGTATCTTCACTTACTTCTTCACCTAGAAGAGACGTCTCATCACTGTCTCCACCAGTGAGATCCATGGTGTCATATACATGGCCCTCACCATTATTTCCTGTATAGGAATCAGTCGCTTGATTTTTTCCATTAACAGAGTCCACAATTATATTTTCAGTAACTTTCTCACGGCTCTGTTTTTTACCTTCCACCTTTACAAAATAAAACATCAGTACACCACTTACTATCATTCCTATGATGCCCACAATTATCTTTATAACATTTTGCACCATAACCATCCTACTTAAGCCTCCTACTTTATTACTTAACTAATCCCTGACTTTTTAAATCATTATATTTTTGTTGTAAATTTATAAAATCCACATCATTATTATTGTGATTTTTCGACATAGTAAGTTGATAATACTTGTTAAAACTACTATAATCTTTTGGGCCTAACACATTATTTTGCTGAATATATTGGTACAAAAGGGCCAACTCCATGTAACCTTTATAGTCATCAGGGAACATTTGTATTTCCTTTAAAAATACCTTTTCACTTTCTGCCGTATTCCCTAAATATTTATATATAATTCCAAGCTTGTAATAAGAATCTGACAATTGGCTCCCTGCGGCAATTGTATTTTTATAATTGCCAAGTGCCTTATTTAAATAATTGTTATACTGTGCTGGATCAGTTTTTAGTTGTGTTGCTTTATCATAATATGCTTGTCCTAACTGTTTATATAATACAATATTAGTCTTATCAGAGGAGGCCATATTCGCCTTTTCTAATACTTCGATTTCCTTATCTGTGTTATTATTTTTGCTATCACTAAACTGCTGTGGATTATCTCTGTATATGCCAGCCAATGTAATGTAAGCATTTATTTTAAAATTAACATCAGAACTAGTTTGTACATAATCCTCTAGTTTCTTTACAGATTTCACGATTTCATCTGTTTTAGTTACATCCATTACGCCTAATGCCTGTGCTATTGGCCTATAATATTTTAATGGTTCTAAACCTTCCAAATTGGGATTTTTTATCTTAGTAAAATATTTGTATGAAGTGCTATAATTTTCATCTTCAAAATAAGCCATTCCTATTTGGTAAAGTAAATTGTCATTCTTTAATAATTTGGTATTACCAGATGTGATATACGTTTCAATGAAGTCTATACTTTGTGTTTGCTCATTGTTTTTTAAATATGCGGCTATAACCTTTATATACGCATCTGCATTATTGGAATCCTTGCCTATTGCATTTTTAAAATTGTCAACTGCAGAACCTGTGTTCCCTTTGGCTATTAATTTATTTCCGTTATCAATTGCTTGATTATATTCAGCTGCATATTCTTTTTTCACTCCAAATATTCCATTTACAACTAAAAGCAGTGATAAAATAAAAACTACAATAGTGCTTGAAATCTTAATCTGCTTTTTTCTGAGTTCATCTTTATATTTTGAATTCAATTTATGAATGTTTTCTAAATCGCCAAGTAATTCTTTAACTGATTGATATCTTAAAATTGGATCCTGCTGTGTACACTTGTCTATAATTATTTCTATCCCTTCTGAAAGCGATGCATTTATCTTTCTAACCTGCTTTATTTCAAAGGGTGGGTCATTGGGTCCTTTACCTGTAATTAAGTGGTAAAGTGTTACACCTAAACTATATATATCTGTTCTTGCATCTGTCTGATAACTTCCATATTGTTCAGGAGCCGCATAACCTTTTGTTCCAATATACGTTGTGTCAAGGGATGCATCTTCCTTATACTCTCTAGCAATACCAAAGTCGATAAGCTTTATCTTCCCATCACCATTAAGCATTAAATTGCCTGGCTTCATATCTCTATATATTATTGGGTTTGGCTTTTGGGTATGCAAATAATCTAACACATCACAAATTTGTTTTGCCCAATCAATTACAGTTTTCTCGTCAATTGCTCCCTGCTGCTGTAGTTTTTTATCTAGTGAAATTCCATCAATAAAATCTAGTACTACATATATATTGTCTTCTTTATCTATTATATCTACTATCCTTGGAAGTGCAGAATGATCTAACCTTTTTAATATATTTGTTTCCGCCATTAAATCAACTTTAGGACCATTACCATTTTTAAATTTTTTATTTACTTCTTTTATGGCCCAAAGCTTTTGAACATGTATGTCTTTTGCAAGATATACAGTACTCATTCCACCTTTTCCAAGTACATCTATAACCTGATATTTATTTTCAAATAGTGTTCCCACTAAATCCACAAAATGCACCTCTCGTCATAACCCAACATATTTTTTTAATTTGGATATGAAATTTTCTTCTGAACTTATCCAGACAATTATCATAGAGATATTGTCTCGTTCCCCTCGGTCTTTAACTATGTTTACACATTTTTCTGAACATTGTTGAAGAACATCACTATCAATATCTCTAAGTTTCCTTATTTCGCCTAACATTTCTTTTTCTTGAAGTTTGTTATATAAGCCATCACAACATAAAATAAAGAACTCATTTGCTACGACTTTTCCAGTGGTTGTATAAGGATCAATATGTTCCTTAACTCCTACACATTGAGTTAAAACATTTTTTCTAGGACTATGTTTAGCCTCTTCACTTGTCATGGTTTTATTTAGAACGCTCATTGCGACAAATGAATGATCTTTTGTGATTTGTACTAAATGCTTGTTTACTTTATATATCCTACTGTCACCAACGTGAACAATATAATATCTGTTACCCATAATTATTAAAACTGAGGCTGTTGTCCCAACCTTTGATGACATCTTTTCCCCATATTTAATTATTTTCTTATTTATATCACTAATTGCAAGAGACATCATATTTAAGATTTCTTCACTTTGTTTATTAAGAATATCTTCATAATTTTCCTCAAACCATTCTCTAAAATGCTTAACCGCTATTGAACTTGCTACTTCTCCATGAGTTAATCCACCCATACCATCACACATAGCAAATATTGCACAGTCACCAGTTGCATCTTCATAAATTTTTATAAAGAAGTTATCTTGATTAATTTCTTTAACATTTCCTTTATCACTAGCAGCTCCAACTATTATTTCCATATAAACTCCTTATATCTATTAAGTCCACATTTATACAATTTGAATAATAAAGATATAATATCACTATTTCGCTTTAAATTCTAGTTTCTAAACCCGCTTCTTACTATTTTTATAATAAAATTAATTAAATTAAATATTTAATTAAATATTTAATTTAATTTAACTGCTGTGTTTAGCGCCTGTACTCAATACATGTATAATCATTTTTGAAAATATACGTAATTTTCTAATTATCACTGAAAAAATATTTTTTTGTATTTTCATCATTTATATTTTGTCGAAATATAATTTCATTGATTTTATCCATAATAAAATTCATTATTTTCTCATATTTATATGTCTATTATTTAATAGTTTAATATATAATTCAAAAAAAGTTTGCTTTTTTATACAAAATTCCATAATATATTATATATAGTATTTTATTTATTATAATATGTTTTTTTCAAAAAATATTTTGCTATTATACGTATATCTTTAAAATTCTAGGAGGGAAAAATTTTGAACCGAAAAAAAATATCATCAATTATTCTAGCTTTTTTAATTATTTCTAATACAATTCCTCAATCTATTGCCTTAGGTGCCACAGATAATCCAAGTGCTATAGCCAGGATTTTAACATTAAACAGTGAGTCAAAATCCTTTACAGATATCTCAAAAAACTTGGTTAAAGATACTACATATACACCAAGCATTCAAGGTTCTCCAGCTACTGACTTCGCAACAGATTTCTATATAGCTGACAGTTCAAAATACATTAAAGTTACTAGTTTTAATTCTACTGCTGTTATCCCAACTGTAAACCTTACGTCAGATGTATTAACAAAGGATGCTAAATATTTAGATTGCAAAATAATAACATTTGACAATTCAACGGGGAAAAAAGTATTGGATTCTAGATATGAAAATTTATCAGCAGTTGATTATGCTTTACCTTCCATTAATACAAACAATCTAAATAAAATAACCATAGAATATAATGTAACTGATTCAAATGGGGGTATTCTAAAACATGCAAGCCAAACCATCAATGCAGATACTGTTGCACCAAAATTAACTATAAATAGTGTCAATTTTAATTTAAATTCATCTACATCTACAAAATCAAGCCTTATTATACAAGGACCTAAAGATGCTTCTGAAAATTTGCTTACAAAACCTGTTGTATATTTAAATGATAAAGAAGTTACAAGTGCTATTACAAGTTATGACAGTTATAGTGGTATATATAAAATTGCTATTGACATGCCAACAACTCCAATTTGGGCTTTACAGGTATCTGCATCAGATGATTCTTTAAATGTTGGTAGTGTATCTCTCAATAATGATGCTTTAATTAATTTTGATAACATGTCAGGAAACACAATTCATGCTGGAACTAACAACATAATTAGCGGTAATTTACCTATAAATGGAAATATTAAAAATTTTAAAATTAATGGTACCGATGTTACTTCTACTGATAATAAATTCACTTATACAAATAGTTCAAAAGGCAACATAAATGCTTCTTACACAGAAAATGATGTACCAGTAAGTTATACAACAGCCTTTAGCTCTGATATCCCAGGTCCTAGTTTTAAAAATGTAACTTCTGACTCAACTGCCATAGAAAATGGTGGAACTTTAAATTTAAAAACAACTGAGCTTAATCTAACTGGTAACTTAAGTTCAATACTAGGTACTGATCTTGGAATAGATACAGATGGCATTCAATATACTTATGATAATGGTAATCCTGTTACGGTTCCTTTTAAGTTTGATTCCGTTAGCGGAAATTTCACTGTAACTAAATTTATTGTTCCAAACAATAATGAAAGTAAATCTGGAGTATTAACTATAACCGCACATGATTACCTTGGGAATAAGTCAATTTTCTCTTTTAATGTCTATGCCGCAAGTAAAAACCATATAGACAAACCAACTGCAAGTTTAAATTCAGATGATAATAAACCATATAATGTTAATGATGTTCCGTATTTTTCTAGCGGTGTAACTCCTTCATTAGATGCAGGTTCTAATCACCTATTAGATTTAATAACTTCTAATTTTACACTTGATAAATATGCTGATTCCTCATATAAACAATCAATAAATTCATCTAAGATTATACTTAGCGATAGCACTCAGTTGAAAAACAAAAATAATATTTTTTCTTTTAAAACTGCACTTCAAGACGGGGTATATAAACTCACAACAAATTTATGTGATATAGGTGGAAATCTTTCTAATTCAACTTCCTCTTTTGTCATTGATACATTTGCTCCTACCATAAGTATTACAAATAAAAGCAAAAATATAAATGAACTTGGCTATTCTAATTCAAACAAGGTTTTAGAAGATATTAATGTTTCTGATGCCAATTTAAAAAGTGCTGAAGCAGTAATATCAAAAAATCATGGAGTTATCCAAACAACTAAAGATTTACAAAATGGAATCACATCTGAGCAAACCTTTACTGATGATGGTTTTTATGACATTCAGGTAAGTGCAACAGATAATGCTGGTAATCCAAGCAATGCTGAATCTAAATTCACTATAGATACAACTGCTCCTGTAGCTAGCTTTGATAACATAACTCCAGATAAATATTATGACAAAGTACTAGATCCTGAAATAAACGTAACTGAAAAAAATATAGATTTAGCTTCTTCATATTTTGAAGTAAAACAAGATGATGGGAGTTCTAAACAATATGCTTTTGAAGATACTAATGTTACATCAACACAAAATGAAACTGACCCAGATAGTTCAATATACAAGCTATCAAATATCATAACAGGTGATGGTAAGTATGACGTAACAGTTCACATATCTGACCTTGCTGGCAACACTATATCTAAAGACCTGGCAACTACCTTTTATGTAGATAGAGATGATATTACGCCTTCTATTTCTGGAATAACATCCGGAGTAGCAGCAAAAGTTCCGGTTACTCCAACAATTACAATAAACGATGAATTTCTAGATGGAGATGATGTTGGTGCTGGTAAAAGTATTAGTGCTACCTTAAATGGTGAAAATTATAATCTTACTTTTGTTAACAAAATTGGACATAAAATTACCCTAACAGGAGATACTATTTCAGCTAACTCTCCAAGAGGACAAAATTACAATTTAGTAATTTCAGCTTCAAACAAAGTTACTCCTGATGTAAAAACTACAGCAGTTAATTTTGTAATAGACAATGAAGCCCCTGTAATTTCTTTCAGTGACATAAATAATAGAAACATACAAAACGGCAACTATTACAGTGGCACAATTAATCCAGTACTTAATATTTCTGATAATCACAATCTTGCAAGTTTTGCAATAACTATAAATGGAACTTCTTATAGCGCTTCCCCAGATGCCGATGGTAATATTACTTTTATTGGAGATGCAATAAAATCAGATGGAATTTATAATATATCTGCTACCGCTACTGATGACGCTGGTAATACTACAACTTATGATACTAGCTTTACATTAGATAATACCGCACCTAATATAGCCATATCAGGGATTCACAATGACGAATATACAAATGATTCTTCTGTTACTCCAACTATTAAAATTAGTGACACAAACATTGATCCGTCAAAAACAAGATTTAATTTGACAAGAAATGGACAAAGTATACCAATAAGTCCATTATCAAATGATGGTTTATATTCCTTCAATTTGCAAGAGGAAGGTAGCTATAGTCTTAGTGTTACCGCTGTAGACAAATCTGGAAATAGTAGCACTACAGCACCAATAAACTTCACTATTGATAGAACTTCTCCAATACTTAATTATAATTTCACAGATGGTGCATATATTAATCATGAATTTAGGCCCTCTATTACCACTGCAGATCCTAATGATTTTATAAGTACATTATTGATTAATGGAGTTTCATATAATCCAAATAATATACCTAATTTTATTAATAATATGCCTTATCAAATCACTGTACAAGGGAAAGACAAAGCAGGAAACTTATCTGAACTTAAAACCTTTAACTTTACAATAGATACAATCGCACCTGTACTAAGTATACAAAACCTAATAGATAACTCTTATTACAATAGAAATGTAGGTCCTAATATAACCAGTACAGATGTAAATCCCCAAACTTTTACAATGACTCTAAATGGTGCTCCGTACAGCAATGAATCAATAACTAAGGAAGGAAACTATGAATTAGTTATTACTTCTGTTGATAAAGCAGGTAACATTAGTAGAAGAGTGATAGATTTTGTTATTGATAAAACAGCTGCGACTATAACAATTGGTGGTTTAATTAACAATTCTACGTTAACAAGCATAATAACACCTTTAATATTCATCAATGATCCTAATGCGGATGTTACCATATTGCTTGATGGACAAGATTATCATGGTGGTCCTATTACAACTGATGGAAAACATACACTTATTATAACAACAGTTGACAGAGCGGGGAATGTTAGTACAAAGGTTATTACATTCTTCTTAAAAGCTACAAAACCGGTTATCTACGTAAAAAATGTTGAAAATGGATCTAGCTATGATCATGCTGTAACCCCTGTAATTTCCTTTTCAAAGGATGTTGTGGCTGAGGATACAACTATGACTTTAGATGGTAAATCTTACAAACAGGGTGATTCAATATCATCTACAGGCGATCATGAACTTGATATAACAGTTGATGATAGTGCTGGAAATAAAGTTACTAAAAAAATCAAATTTACTATAGTGTCCACTAGCATAATAGCTACAATTGTGCCTAAAGCCTTACATAAAATTTTACCTGCTAAAATTACAAGTAGTAAACAAAATCTTTCCATAGTTTTAGCTTCAGTTCTAGCCATCTTAGTTGGTATTTTTGGTATTGCTTTATTAAAAATAAAAAGCATAAATAAGAAAACCATAAAAAAAAGTGATGACGAAAAATAGCTTTAAAATTATAACCAAGAAAAATTATAAAAGGAAGGGCTGTCTCAAAATAGAATTTTATTTCTATTTTGAGGCAGCCCTCTGTTTTATTAATCTTCGAAATAACCATTGTTACAAAAATCTATTTCTTTAAGATATCTTATTATTATCTTCATTTTCTTTTTTCATCTTCCATTCATATCTAGCATACATAACAAATGCTACCACTGTAAAGAATACTGGTCCCGCTATCATCCATATAGTAGATTTCACATCAGGATTTTTTTGAAGTAATGGATCTATTATTGTAAACAAATCTGCAAAGAAAACTGTAGCCGTTACTATTATTACCGCGATTACAGAAACTGTAAAGTTCTTATATATTTCAAAAGGTTTTACTATATCTTTCTTCATTTTAAAACCTATAAATGCAATGGCTATAAACATATATGGAAGAGTCATTGCTACATTTGTCATTAAAACAATATATGAGAAAAACTGTGATATTCCGCTTCCACCAAAAGAAGTTAAAATAATAAATGCAGATACAAGCGCACACTGAACCCACATTGCATTTTTAGGAATCCCATCTTCAATTTTTGATAAAAATCCATTCCATAACTCTTTTGGAGTTCCATCGATTAATTGCTTTAATGGAGAATAAATCAAAGTAAAAAATGCACCCATATATGCTAGAAACATTGAAAGCCCTACGATTCTTGCAAAAGTATGCCCCATGCCCAAGGAAAAAGCTTCACTGAAACCAAAAGTTGTTCCTAGTGAATAGCCTAAATTTTGCATGATTATATAAGAAATATTTGCTAAATTAATTCCATCAATGTTTCCTAGTTGTTGCCAATTAATAAAAATACCACACATAAATATACCTACAGAATACCCTACTGCAATAATTATAGCTGAAATAATCATTCCTCTAGGGAAATTTTTTTCAGGTTTTTCGGTTTCATCTACTAGCCCTCCAACTGCTTCTATTCCACCATATGCAAATATAGCAAAAACTAGAAATGATAATTTATTTATAATAGAATTATTAGCTACATTTGGAGAATTTGTAAAACTTGTAATTGAAGTAATTGGCTGTGCAAGCTTTCCGCCATGAGCTATAAGAACGATTATTGCTCCTATAAGCAATACTATATTTATAAGTGCAACTGCTGTTCCACCTATTGAAGTTATCTTACTAATTTTCTGAATACCCTTTGTTGCTATAAATGTCACCGTAATAACAAACAATATAGCAAGTATACCAAGGACTCTAGTAGACTGAAGTCCTAAAAAAGACCAACTTCCTGTCATGTCCCTTCCGAACATTAAATTTGAAAAAGGAATCCAAATTTCAGTTGCCACACTTACCATCCATATTACATAAGAAGCATACCACATGAAAGTTCCAATAAACGCATACTTAGGTCCTATTGATTTTTTCATCCATGAATATATTCCTCCCTTTTCATTTTTAAATGCCGCGCCATACTCTGCCATCATAAGTGCATATGGAATAAAAAAGGTTAGTGCTGATAATATGTACCAAGGAATTGCTGCATAACCCATTTTGAAAAACGCTTTAGCTATGTTGTTAAACCCAAAAACCGATGTAAAAACCATCAATATTAACGGTATTAATGTTAATTTTTTCTTATTTGTCATGTTGTTTTTCACTCCTATTGTTGAAATTTTTTGTCACACAATCTAGCATTATATCCTATAAAAAAAATTCTTTTCAATTTTATAAGCCATTTATATTATTTTAAAGCAGCATCTCCAGTTGTATTAAGATAATTAAATATCTCAGTAAATAAATCTTTTGCTACTGGTGCTGCTACTTGACTTGCATAATATTTTCCTGGATCCGGTTCGTCAACTGATACTAGCATAGTTATTTTAGGATCAATATATGGTGCCATGCCAGCAAAGGATGACATATATTTTCCAGGTGCATATCCTCCAGTTTTAGGATCAGACTTTTGTGCTGTTCCTGTCTTTCCAGCAATATCAAGACCAGGTACATCCGCAGCATGTCCAACTCCAGTTGGGTCAGAAACAACACGTCTTAGATATCCCCTTAATGTTACTAATGTATTTTTATCTAATATATTTTTTTCTCCTAGGTTATCATAAGTTTTGTCCACAACTGTTTTGTTATTAATATCGGTATGCTCAATTTCCTTCATAACATGAGGTCTAATCCAAGTACCACCATTTGCCTCTGAATTAAAGGCCGCCAAATACTGTACCGATGAAACAGATACCCCCTGTCCAAAAGATATATTAGCAAGATCTACATTATTAGTTTTATCTGCACTTCTTACTATTCCTGATGTTTCTCCCGGCAAGTCTATGCCAGTTTTTTGTCCAAAACCAAATATTTTAATATATTTTAAAATATTACCCTTACCTTTTGCCTCTATTCTCTGTCCTAATTCCACAAACCCAACGTTACAAGAATTCTTAATTATATCTGAAAAGCTCTCAGTACCGTGACCACTTAATACCCAGCAGTTAATGGCAACTTTATCCACAAGAATACTACCAGGATCAGTGAAAATAGTTGTATCATCTACAGCTCCTGTAATCATACCTGTGTAAGCTGTAGTAACCTTAAAAATAGATCCTGGTTCAAAAGTATTCTGAACCGCATTGTTTTTCCATAAATCCTGAACAGGAGTGCTTGTACCGCTTATTGCTGCACCAGGATTATTGGGATTGTAATCCGGTTTACTTACCATAGCTAATACCTCACCATTTTTAGGATTCATTATTGTAATGGTAACAGATTTCGCCTTATTATCGGTTAAAGCCTTATCTGCCGCATCTTCAGCAAACTTCTGAATATGCTGGTCAACAGTCAGTTCCACATTTTTTCCATCCACTGGAGCAACATATTGTGAGTCTTGATATGGCAATGTTTTCTTTTTATTATCCGTTTCTAAAACTTGCTTGCCAGGAATACCAGTAAGAACATCGTTGTAACTCTGTTCGACTCCCGCAACTCCATTTCCATCAGTATTTGTGTATCCTAATGTGCTTGCCAAAAAATTGTTGTTTATATAGTTTCTTTGAGAATCATCAGAAATGATAAGTCCCTGTATTTTCAATGACGTTATTGCATCAGCCTGAGCCTTGTCTTTTTGCCGTGCTAATGTTGCAAATTTGACCGGATTACCATTGGGTGACTTACTATATAATATTTTTGTAACTTTTGTGGAATCCATATTTAAAATAGAAGAAAGCTTTGTTGTTAAATCTGCCATAGACATACCACTATTTTTAAGAGAAACCCTTAATGTATTCATGTCTATATCTACTCTATATGCAGCAATACTCACTGCAAGTTCATTTCCATTACGGTCAAGTATACTTCCTCTTTTAGGATTAATTGTTATATCTGATCTCCACTGATATAGTGCAGCAGTTTTATATACATTAGAATTAATATACATAACATAAAAAAGCCTACCCATAATAACAAGAAAAACTACTCCAAATACAATTAGTATTAATAATAGTCTTTTTGCTTCAGCTATTTTATTAATATGTGTTTTTTTTCTCAAGTCAACCAATCCTTCCAAATGAATTTATAGCTTTAATTAAATTTGTTTGATATCGCAATATTTCTACAATACTTCTACAATAATACTTAATGATACCATATTTCGCGCTAATTATAAATGGTTCAAACTTCCAAAGCGAAGAAGCAGTATAGAGGCAGTTGTCAGATATCAGGGACCAATTACCAGGTAATGAAAATTTTTATGCTAATGCATAAAAATCAACAAAAGAAAAAGGCTTAGATTTGCAAACAAATCTAAGCCTTCTCTTTTAACTGTTACTTGGCACCTGACACTTGACAACTGCTTCTTTACCTGGTGTTTGGAACCTGACACTTGAAAACTGCTTTTTAGTATCTTTTCGGATCCGTATATACCGGCATTCCTCTACGTTTGCTCTCTTGAACGTGGGCTATGGATTTTTTAATCATACATTCCCTTATTTCATCTTGACTTTTCTTCATATTAACACATTTACCACTTATATGATCTTTACAATTGCTACACTCTATATTTCTATTTTTAAAATAATGGCTAATAACAACATCTAGATAAGGTAAATCAGGTTTAAAATTCATACCTACTTTCATATTAATCCCATCCTTTATATATTTTATTTACGAAATCATTATGTATTTTTTAAATTATAAATATGACTAAAATACATAGCTATCATTTGTAAACGTTTTCTTAAATGTTGTGGAGTGTTTTTACCAAATATTCTCTTCACTTATATTATATTCCTTATAAAATTCTTAGTCAATGATTTTTGAATTTTCTGACTATTTGTTTAAAATTCTGAATTCATGCTTTTCTTTATTGGAGATATCAATGTTTCCTTGTATTCAGCTTAATCTAATCTATTTTCTTTTATTTATCTTAATAGATTTTCCGCCAAAAGCGGAAAATCTTCCTTAACTCTTAACTCTTAACTTTTAACTTTTAACTTTTAACTTTTAACTCTTAATTTTAATTTATACCCTGTTTTATTTGCATGTCATAATATTTAGTATTACATCGTCTGCTTCTCTAAGTCCCTTTGTACCAAGTTCACATAAATTTTTTATAGTCTTTTCAACATCTTTATCAATTATTCCATCATTTTGTGATATTTCTACATTATTCATTGCTAGCATTGATGCTTGCAGCGCGGCGCTTATACCTGTTGATACCTTAAGTGCACATCCACATTTTGCACCATCACATACCATCCCTGATATGTCACCTATCATATTTTTAATAGAATATTTAATGTTTTTGAGTTTTCCGCCAAGAATATAAGTTATACCACAACAGGCACCAGTAGATGCAACTACACAGCCACACAATGCTGACAGCCTCCCAAGATTACTTTTGATATGTATAGCCACTAAATTACTAAGTGCAAGAGCTCTAATTAGCTTTTCCTCTCCCACCTCAAGTTTTTCTGCCGCCGCTAGTACTGGCAATGAGACTGTAATACCTTGATTTCCACTACCCGAATTAGTCATTACAGGCATAGAACATCCTGCCATTCTCGCATCTACTGCAGCCGCCGTAGTATACTTAGCTCGCACTTCCATACTTTCTGCAACTTGTCCGTTTTTTACGTTTTCATAAAGGTTTTTACCAACACCTAATCCATATTCATTTTCTAAAGCTTCATCTGATAATTTTTTATTAATAAGTGCTCCATGAAGCAAAAATTTTATTTTATCAGTGGGGACCTCATTTACAAACTTATATATATCATCAACAGTAATTTCTCCGTTTTTTTCATTGTTAATTAATTTATCCTTCTGCATGCCTTCTTCATAAATCTTTTTACCATTAACCTCAACTAGTGATATATTAGTATGAGTACCACTTATAATTACTCTTGAATATTCATTATCATATCTACATATAGCTTCAATATACAGTTTTTCTGTTATATTCTTCTTACGCTTAATCTCTATTCTCTTTTCATATATCATTTTTTTTGCAACTTTTACATTTTCTTCTTTAATATCAGAAAGTACTTCTAATAATTTATTAGAATCACCAGCTATGGCACCAAGCGCTGCTACAATATGCAGTCCTACCATCCCTGTGCCCGGTATTCCCACTCCCATACCATTTTTAAGTATGTTTGTACTGGCTAATATTGCTATTGTCTGTGGCATTTTACCAAGTGCCTCTCTACATTTTGCAGTTGCTAAAGCCACTGCAACAGGTTCCGTACACCCAATTGCAAGTACTACTTCTTTATGTAATAATTCAATCATTACTCCGTTCATTACTTCGTTCATATCTTAACACTTCCTTTTCACTATTTTTTTGTACGTTTTGTATTGTTATACTTCTTTCTTAATTTTATTTAAATATCTATATATTGTTGCCTCGGATGATTTTAATTGCACTGCAATCTCACTTACTGCTCCTTTGAGTAAAAATACTCCGCTTTCATTTAATTTTTTTACAACCTGAACCTTTTCCTTCTGAGACATTCGCTCTGGTGGTATTCCGGTATTTTTAATAATCTCATCCATACTCTCAAATGCAACTTCTTCAACTGAATGATCAAATCTCTCTATTTCCCCTATTTTTGAAGGATCATTTTCTATATCCAAAAATCCGTCCAAAAAATTTCTAAACTCCTGAAATTTCTCCAAATTCATATTTATACAAAGCATGCCCATAATTTTCCTATTATCATTTTTTATAAAATAAGTAGAAGATTTTAGAGCTTTTCCACTAGAAGATATTCCCTTATAATTTGCCATGTAATCTTTGTTATTAAACTTTCCGTCCTTTAATACCTTTAGAACTAAATTTGTAGCAGGTGCTCCAATGCTTCTACCGCTTACATTACTATTACTAATGGCTACAACTGAATTATCTACATCAGTTATATCATGCAATGCAATTTCTGCATTCTCTCCTAAGACTTCACCTAAAAAATTTACTAATGCTATATATTTGTTAAGATAGGAATTAATTTTTCTCACTCCTTTATTTATTTTTTATGTTTTTTCACGCTATAATCTTAAACATGCTATTTTTAATAATTTTTTATCACTATAATAATTAATTATCAGTATATCACTATAATAATTTCTTTTCAATGAAACAAATTATAAGAATCATTAATACTTCATAATTTATCCATACCATTTTCTCTTATATTTTGTTATAATAATATGATGTATGATAAAAAATAAAGAGAAAAGGGACGATGTTCTAAATGAAAGAGAATTATAAAACAATAGAAAATGAATATGAATTTGTTGATAGCCTTGTGCTAATTAAAATACTAAAAAAAGATGGAACTCCACTTACTGCTAAAATAGATAAACTTGATTTAGGCAAAGTAAAAGAAATGGGGATCTGGTTTGCAGAATGGAATAAAGATTTTAATAGTCACTTAGTTCAAAACATAACTGAAACTAAGATTAATGGCAAATCAGAATTTATAAAACAAAATTTACAGTCCGTTATTCTAGATACTAATTCAAAAACACCAATTAGATACATAAATGGAGATACTTTAGACAATAGACGTGAAAATTTAGAAATATTTAATAGGAACACAAGAAATGACCACGAAATAGTAGATGAAGATACTGTTGCTATAATTTTAAAAGATAAATATGGAAAACCTGAAGCTAAAGCTCTTATTTCCACTGAAGATTTATCTAATGTGTTAAATGATACTTATGGCTGGATATTTGATAAAGTCAATGGAAAGCTTTGCGTAGTTACTAATACACCTCATGGCAGAGTGTATTTAGATAAAATTCTTATGAAACCAGAAGAAAATTTTAAAGTACATCATATAAATCTTAATCCTTTAGATAACAGAAGAGTGAACTTAGAATTAGTAGCAATAGACTAAATTTTTAAGTGAAAAAAGGGCCATATTTTGTATTGGCTCTTTAATTTTATTTATAAATATTTATCTAGCTTTTCATTACCTTTCATAGTATTAACCAAAGATTTTATCTCCTGATCCTTATTTTTATCCATAATTAACATCACGTCTCCTGCGTCAACTATAACCAAATCCTTAATACCAAAACCTATTATTAATTTTTCTTTTCCAAATATTGAGCAGTTCTCACTCTGTTCCAAAAATGTATTTCCACTTACACTATTACCTCTATAATTATCTATAAATCTCGATAATGAAGCAAAACTTCCAATATCATCCCAAACAAAATTACTTTTTATTACATAGGCTCTTCTAGTCTTCTGCATTATACCAAAATCAACGGATATACCATCTATAATGTCATATTGCTCCCTTGTAACTGTTTCTTCCATTTCAGTGCCAATTTGTTGATATATTGTCATTAAGCTTTTATACATTTTAGGAAGGTATTTTTCCATCTCCCTAAGGAGAGAATCTGCTCTCCTTACAAAACATCAATATTAGTTATTTGTCTCCAATTAATTCATATAATATATATAGATATTATTATTCTAAATTGGAGATAAACATGAAAAATGCCGCCATCTATACTAGAAAATCCGTATATTCCTCCAAGGGTGAATCCATTGAAAACCAAATAAGATCATGTGAAGATTATTTACGCTCAGAAAATATAGACAACTTTTTAATATATCAAGATGAAGGTTTTTCAGGTAAAAACATTAACAGACCCCAGTTTAAGAATATGCTTAATGCTGCCAAAGAAAAAAAATTTAATATATTAATATGCTACAGGCTAGATAGGGTAAGTAGAAATATATCTGATTTTTCTAGATTAATTGATGAACTTAATAATAATAACATAAGCTTTATATCTGTAGCAGAGCAGTTTGATACCGCAAAGCCCATGGGTAGAGCTATGATGTATATTGCCTCAGTGTTCTCACAACTTGAACGTGAGACCATTGCAGAACGGGTAAAGGATAATATGCTAGAGCTTTCAAAGAGTGGTCGCTGGCTTGGAGGAAGAGTGCCTACGGGATTTAAAAGTATACCTATAACCGTTTTTGACCAATCCCTAAACGAAAGAACTTTATTTAAGCTTTGTCCAGTAAAAGAAGAACTTGATATTGTTAAACTTATATATATAAAATATATTGAAGAAAAGTCCCTAGCTAAAGTAGCAAACTATCTATTGAGGAAAAATATAAAAACCAAATTGAATAATGATTTTTCTAAAGTTACTATTGCTGGTATTCTACATAATCCTGTGTATGTTAGAGCCACTACATCTGTTATTTTCTACCTCAATAAAAAAGGCATTGAAACCCTTGGAGTTCCTGATGGAATCCATGGAATGTTATCCTACAATAAACGTAAAGGAAAAACTGGTCCATACAGAGACTGCTGCAAGTGGATATACGCTATGGCTAAACACGAAGGAGTTATTTCAGGAGCGGTGTGGATTGAAGTTCAGGAAACACTACAACAGTTAAGAGTTAAAAGAGAATAGAGAATAGTTACAACACACAAGATGTGGGACATTAGGCTAATGATTAAAAAACAAGGACAAAAGACACGAACAAAAAACACATATAAAAGAAATTAGCATAAGAACACTAAAAAATAAGACTTAGATGGATTTGTGTAAACAAATCCCCCTAAGTCCCTATTTGATCGATTATTCCGCACTAGCGGAAAATCTTCCATAACTTTTCTCTGTTAACTGTTAACTCTTAACTTAAACATCCAGTTTTTCAGTTTCTGCCTACTATGAATAAGCGTTCTTTACTTCAATTTCATTCAACTATGATTAACAGTTCTCCTGCACTTACCTGTTGACCTTCTTTTACATTAATTGTCTTTACAGTTCCGTTTTCAGTGGCTGTTACTCTTGTTTCCATCTTCATAGCTTCTACAACCATTAATGCATCGTTTTTTTCTACCTTATCTCCCTCTTTTACAAGTACCGATACTATGGTACCAGGAATAGGAGATCCAATTTCTTTTTTATTATTAGCATCAGCGATTTTTGTCTCAATTATATCTTGAATACTTCTACTATTTTTATCTCTTATTTTAATTTCTCTCCTAAATCCATCTACCTCGAAGAAAAGTTTTCTGTTACCTTCAGCATCTAGTTTTCCTATCTTCACAAGTCTTATTATGAATCTTTTACCTTTTGAAACTTCAATTTCGCAAGTTTCATTTTCTGAAAGCCCGTGGAAATATATGTCGCTTCCCATTCTACTTAAATCTCCACATATACTGATATATTTTAAATATCCTTCAAATACATCAGGGTAAAGAGCATAACTAAGCTTATCTTTCATGGTAGGCTCATAATTATATTTATCTTTTAAGTGTTTGCCTATTTTATCAAAATCTTCTGGTTCTAATAACTCACCAGGTCTACAAGTTATAGGTTGTTCTCCCTTAAGTACTAGTTTTTGAAGTTTCTCTGGAAAACCTCCCATAGGCTGACCCATCATTCCCTTAAAATATGTAACTACAGAATCGGGGAATGCCATGCTAGCAGCTTTTTCATATATATTGTCCTTTGTTAATCCGTTTTGAACCATAAATATAGCAAAGTCTCCTACCATTTTAGATGATGGAGTTACCTTAACAATATCTCCTACCATTTCATTAACTTGTTTATACATTTCTTTTACTTCATTAAATTTATGCCCTAGTCCAAAACTCTCAACTTGAGGTTTTAAATTTGAATATTGACCTCCAGGTATTTCATATTCATATATTTCTGCAGAACCTGATATAAGTTCTGATTCAAATTTATAATATACTGGTCTTACAGCAGCCCAATAATCAGAAACCTGTTGTATTCCATATGAATCTATACCTGTATCCCTTTTAGTGTTCTTTAACGCTGCAACCACTGAATTTAATGCTGGCTGACTAGTAAGTCCTGACATACTGTTAAAGGCCGTGTCTGCTATGTCTACGCCTGCTTGTGCAGCCATCATTACTGTAGCAACACCATTGCCAGTAGTATCATGAGTATGAAGATGTATTGGAATTCCAATTTCTTCTTTTAATGCTTTTACAAGTTTAAAGGCAGCATGAGGTTTAAGTAATGCTGACATATCCTTAATTCCTAAGATATGTGCACCTGTTTTCTCAATTTCCTTAGCTAAATTAACATAATATTTCAGATTATATTTTTCCCTTTTATCATCTAAAATATCTCCAGTGTAACATATACATGCTTCTGCAACCTTACCACTTTTTAATACTTCATCTATAGATACTTCCATTCCCTTTAACCAATTTAATGAATCAAAAATTCTGAATACATCTATACCACTTTCAGCGGATTCTTTAATAAATTCACGGACTACATTATCAGGATAATTTTTGTAACCCACTGCATTTGCTCCACGAATAAGCATTTGGAAAAGTACATTTGGAATTTCACGTCTTAACTGCTTTAGTCTCTCCCATGGAGATTCATTTAAGAATCTATAGGCCACATCAAAAGTTGCTCCTCCCCACATTTCAAGGGAAAATAGATCTTTTCCAAGAACAGAAGTCGCTTTTGCAATTTTAATCATATCCCTTGTTCTAACCCTTGTTGCCATAAGCGATTGATTAGCATCTCTCATAGTTGTGTCTGTTAAGAGCAATTTACTCTGACTATTTATCCACTTAACAAGGCCCGCAGTCCCCTGCTGATCCAATATTTGTTTTGTACCACTTAGTCCTTCTGGTAGAATTATCTTAGGCACAACTGGCACGTCATATTCTCTTTTATTTCCCTTAGTTTCATTTACAATTTTTTCACCAAGGAACCTTAATACTCTATTTTCTTCATCTGCTTTAGGTGCAACATCAATAAGATCAGGATTCTCGTCAATAAAGCTAGTATCGCATTCACCCTTTAAAAATAGTGGATGATTTAAAACGTTGATTAAAAAACCAATATTAGTTTTTACACCAGATATATTTGTTTCCTCTAGAGCTCTAAGAGATTTTCTTATACAATCCTTAAAGCTATTAGCCCAAGATATGTTTTTTACAAGAAGACTATCATAATATGGACTTATAACCGCCCCTGAAAAACCATTACCGCCGTCAAGCCTTATTCCGTTACCTGAACTTGTTCTATATACTTCTATTTTACCTGTGTCAGGTGCAAAATTATTTGAAGGATCTTCTGTTGTAATTCTACATTGTATAGAGTATCCTCTTGGTCTAATTGACTCCTGAGAAGGTATTCCAATTTCCTCAGAATCTAATCTATGGCCTTCTGCAATTAAAATTTGACTCTGAACTATATCAATACCTGTAATCATTTCTGTAATTGTATGTTCCACCTGTACTCTTGGATTCATTTCTATAAAATAGTGATTTCCTTCAGTATCCAATAAAAATTCTAAGGTTCCTGCACTTCTATAGTTAACAGATCTGGCTATTTTCAATGCATCATTACATATTGCCTCTCTTATTTTCTGTGGAACGGAAAAGGCTGGAGTGTACTCAACAACTTTTTGATGCCTTCGTTGAATAGAACAATCTCTTTCATGAAGATGAACGACATTTCCATATTTATCTCCCAGTACCTGAACTTCTATATGTTTTGATTTTTCTATGTATTTTTCCATAAACATAATATCAATTCCAAAAGCTTTTCTAGCTTCATTTTTAGCACTTATAAAAGCAGATCCAATCTCATCTTCACTTCTTACAATTCTCATTCCTCTTCCACCGCCACCGGCAGCTGCTTTTAACATGACAGGGTATCCACATTGCTTAGCAAGTTTTTTAGCTTCAGCTACTGAGGCAATATCTTTTTCAAAACCTGGAATAGTTGCAACTCCAACTGCATGTGCCGCAATTTTAGATTTAATTTTATCCCCAAGTTTATCCATCATCTCGGCAGTAGGTCCAATGAATTCTATTCCTGCTTCTGTACATTTTTTTGCAAATTCCGCATTTTCTGATAAAAATCCATAACCTGGATGTATTGCATCTACACCTTTTTTAATTGCAAGACTAATAATTTCTTCAATATTTAAATAAGCTTCCACTGGGCTTCTATTTTCTCCAACCAAATATGCTTCATCTGCTTTTGTTCTAAATAAGGAATATTTATCTTCATTAGAGTAAATTGCTACAGTTCTTATGCCTAGTTCTTTACAGGCACGAAAGATTCTTATAGCAATTTCACCTCTATTAGCAACTAATACTCTTTTAAATTCGCTCATTTTTTTGCCCCCTACCTATTTTTCTCATTAACTAATAAAATAACTTATTTTCCGCCAAAATGCAATAAGTTTTTGCCATTTCATGCATAAAACATGCAATTTTATAAATTTATCAATTAAAAATGAATTATTTACGCAATTACCATCTCATTTTTCGTAAGGAGAGCATCTGCTCTCCATACAAACATTCCACTATTCCAAAGATAGTTCCCAGCAATTAAGAAATCCTTTGCCACTTCTATGTTTGGCTTTTCTACAAAACGCTCTACCCTGTAGGTATCTTGTAAATTAATAATTTTTTCTCCAACCTGTATATATCCATATCCCGTTTCTGGTGTTACCGGGGTTATACCTATAGTTACAAGTCCTCTTTTTTTATTTACAGCTTCCACTGCTTGTTTTAATGTGTCAATAAAAGCCTTCTCATCTTCCACATAATGATCCGAAGGAAGTACCATCATTACTGCATCATTATCTTTTTTCTTAAGCTTTGCAGCCGCAAGTCCTATGCAGGTAGCGGTCCCTTTGTTTATAATATGGGTCCTTAAATGCTACTTTATTTTTGTTCTAGAGTGTTTTTACTTTAATAAGACTTCTCTCCCCTTAAAGCTCTCAAGTAGCTTAATCTTGTCTATTCTCCTATACTTTTTAATAGCATACTCCCTTTTCATAGCTTCACTTTTAGTGGGGTATTCCTCATAATATACAATTTTAACCGGAAGCCTACACCTAGTATATTTTGCTCCCTTTCCACTATTATGTACTTTAATTCTGTTTTTTAAATCATTTGTGTAACCCGTGTATAAAGTTTCGTCACTACATCTTAAAATATAAACATAATTCATTTTTAACTTCTCCAAAAATGTATTCTTAGGCATTTGAAAAGAAATAATGCCTTATATATATATTATATCCTTAACTATATTTAATAACATCCTTTATCACCTATAAAAAATTACTGTTATATTATATACTATAGTTATTAATCGTATTATAAGATATTTCGAAAAAATTGTAATCGATAATAAAGGTTTATTTTCTTTCGGATACCTAAACTGCAAAGGAAGTGTTAATGTGCAAAATTCAATGGAGTTTCTAAGGAAGATACCTATATTTTCTCAGCTTTCAAATGAAGCCCTAACACATATAGTAAAACTTCAAAACATAAATAAATATAACAAAGGAGATATAATTATTCACGAAGGAGATATTGGTGAAGCTTTTTTCTTTGTAAAAACAGGTAAAGTTAAAATATATAAAACCTCTTTTGATGGAAGAGATATAACTCTAAATATACTTGGAGAAGGATCTATTTTTGCTGAAGTTACTCTATTTAATGACATGGATTATCCTGCCACTGTTGAAGTTTTGGAGGACAGTGAAATCGGCGTCATTTTAAACAAGGATATAGAAAATCTTATTTTACAAAATACTGAGCTTGCTCTGCAAATAATAAAAATTTTAAATAAACGATTGTTCAGATCCCAAACTGCAGTTAAGGACATGGCCTTTTCTGACACATATATTAGGATAACCAAAACACTTATTGATCTATGTAAAAGGCACGGAACCACTACAGAAAATGGAATTGAAATTGATGCTTCTATAACAAGACAGGATATTGCCAATATGGTTGGAACCTCCCGTGAAACCGTAAGCCGCGCCGTAAGCTCACTAAAAAAAGAAGGACTCATTTCAACTGACTTGAAGAAAATAATTGTAATTGATATAAACAAACTGCAAAAATCAATGACAAATTTCAAGTGACAAGTTGCTGAAGATTTTGTTTACTACTCCCAATTAATGAAAAATTATAGTCCTAATTTTTATTTTTAATATCATTATTTACCCTATGTACAAATATGGCAACTATACTAGATACTATAACTATTGCGTATAATAACGGTTCTAAAAATATTTCCAGTCCCATGCCTAAAATTCCAATTCCATAATCATTTGGGTCGGTGTTAGTATTAAATATAAACAACCTACTAAACATAAACATTTTACAATACAATGGATATGATATAGAAATCAAAACGATATTTATGATGTTTCCATTTAAAAATATAATACTTATTATTATACAAAACGATACCAACAAAATAATGCTTAAACTCAATATTATAGGATTAGTAAGTAGATTTCTATAATATAAAGCTGAGTTTATATAAACCCTACCAATAATAGCAAAAATAATACTTAATAATTGACTTATTATTATTATCTTTATTGCCTTTAATAATTTTAAATATATTTTCATATTATTAGTCCCCTTTATATAACTTTAGACTATAAAAAATCACAAAACAAGCAAAATTTAAAAATTCTACCTGTTTTGTGATCTCTAGCTTTTTTAATTTAATTGTTTTATTTTGCCCCAAGGCAAAATTTCCTTAACTGATATTTGGTATCTAGCATCTGGCATCTGGAAACTGCTTCTATTATTTTCCCATCATTACATCTAAATCTTTTTTAGCATCTCCACTAATCAAATTTAGATTAAAGTTATCTTGTAAAACCTTTAAAACTCCTGGTGTAATGAATTTTGGTGCTGTTGGTCCTACATATACATTTTGAATTCCAAGACTGAATAATCCAAGAAGAATTGCTACAGCTTTTTGTTCAAACCATGACAATACAATGCTTAATGGAAGTTCGTTTACGCTGCATCCAAAAGCTTCTGCAAGAGCAAGTGCTATTTTAACAGTTGAACCTGAGTTATTACATTGTCCAAGGTCTATATATCTTGGAATATCTGTTCCTGGGATTGTTCCGAAATCTATATCGTTAAATCTGAACTTTCCACAAGAAGTTGTAAGTATTATACATTCCTTTGGAAGAGCCTCAGCAAGTTCTCTATAATAATTTCTACCCTTAGTAGGAGCATCACATCCAGCTATAACGAAAAATCTCTTTATTTTTCCTTCTTTAACTGCACTGATTATTTCTGGAGCTATTGCTAGAACTGTGCTGTGATGAAAACCTGTAGTTAATGTTTTATCTGAGTCTGCATTTTTTATTGGTAATTCTAACGCTCTAGTAATTAATGCACTAAAGTCATTGTTTTTAATTTTTTCTATGCCTTGAAGTCCTGCTACTCCATATGTCCAAAATCTATCAGAATAAGTTCCTGTTGTTATTGGCATTAAGCAATTTGTTGTTCCAAGGATTGCTCCTGGAAAGTTTTCAAATACTTGTCTTTGATCATACCAAGCTTTACCAACATTACCTTTTAAGTGTGAATATTTTTTAAGCTCAGGATATCCATGAGCTGGAAGCATTTCTGAATGAGTATATATGTTTATTCCTTTTCCTTCTGTTTGCTTCAATAATTCTTCTAATGCATAAAAATTATGTCCTGTAACTAATATACATTTGCCTTCTATTTTGTCTTGAGACACTACTACTGGTACTGGCACCCCAAGTTTGGATGTATGTGCATTATCTAATAAGTCCATTACTTTTACTGCTGCAGTTCCAACCTTTAATACCATTGATACATTTTCTTCAAGGCTAAAATTTGAATTTGTAAGTGTTGTATATAATGCTTCACTTACTATTGCATCAACTTCAGGATCAGTTCTACCTAGTTCATTTGCATGCATTCTATATGCTGCAACGCCCTTAAGTCCGAAAATTATTGTATCTTGAAGACTCGCTATATCTGGATTTTTACCACATACTCCGAATTTTGTACATCCACCTACTGGTGTTTGTTCACATTGATAACAAAACATTGGATCTATTGTTTTTTCTTCTTTTTTAAATATATTCATATCCTTTAATCTCCTTTAATTAGGCATCTTCAAGAGAATGACTAGTAAAAACACAAGTCTGTTTTCCTTGGTTTACCTTTTTTATCTTACAAACATATTCTATATTAATTAGATAAAAGATTCTGTGACGCACATCACACTATTATAAATTTCAAGAATATATCTACTGTTTTTTTATTTGCAGTTTTTTCTTCGTGGACAATTATTTTGTCTACAAGCTGCTCAATGGTAGCTCTATCAAGGTTTTCAAATAGGATTAAGCTCTTTATTTCCTCTCTACCCATAATTTTTTTATTTAATTTGTAAAACATATTTTTATCTAAACTGACTTTGAGTTTTTCTTTTAATGCACATAGTAGAACTTCCTCTTTAATAGAATGTGCTGTACAAATACCACCAGATATTTGACTGTTTTTGCATTTGTACCCCTTATATTTTAACCTATAGTACATTGGCGCATTACATTCCCCGCAAAATATAACCGAAGAGAATAGATGCACCACTGCCTTATGCCTATAGGATTTTCTTCTTGTTTTAATAGTCCTTTGAACCTTATCAAAAGTTTTTTTATTTATTATACCCTGATATTTATCCCCTAGTATCCATTCTTCCTGGGGTACATTGATTATTTTATCTACCTTATAATTTACTTTAGACCACCTATGTTGTGCCATTACTCCTGCATATTTTGGATTTGTTAATATATATCTCACTGTGCTATTAGTCCATAATTTATCTTTTAAGTTTGAAGGTGTTGTTATAACTTTAAAATTAAGGTAGTCTGCAATTTTTTGAAATCCATATCCTTCTAGGTAAAGACTAAATATTTTTCTTACAACTTCTTCTGTACCATCATCAGCAATAACTAACTGTACATGTTTAAGATTATCTCTATATATTGTATTGAGCCTATAACCATAGGGTGCCTTACTTGATATACATGAACCTCTGAGCATCCTCTGCCTTAATCCATCTTTTGTTCTTCTAGAACAATCCTTTATATACATCTCATTTAGTATATTTTTAAAAGGTATTATATCATTGTAATCCTGAATAGTATCCACATTATCAAGAACAGAAACAAATCTTACTCCCTTCACCTCAAAATATTCCTCAAGATAGTACCCTGCCATTATATAATTTCTTGAAAACCTTGAAAGATCCCTTGTTAATACCATGTTTATCTTGCTAGATTCTATATCTTCTTTCATCCTTATAAAGCTATCCCTATGAAAGCTAGAACCTGAGAAACCTTTGTCTTCATATATATCGATTAATTCATATTGGTTTATCTTGTCATGTTTTTTTTTAGAAATTAGCCATAACTTCAAGCTATCTATTTGAGCCGGTATAGATTCCTGCTGCTCCTTTTTATCCGTAGATACTCTGGCATAAATAGCCACACGCCATTGTTTTTTCATAGTTGTTTTACCTGTTTATATGTTTTTTTACCTAGATTTTCATCCATAGACGTATCCAAGTGTTTTTCTAACTTTATCCTTACTATTTTCTGTAAAATTATATTAAAATCAGCTTTTCCGCTATGAAAATTAATCTGGATTTCCTTTTTCTTCATAAAAAACTCCAAACATATTATTATATATAACAATAATATGCTTGGAGTTTTTTTCTTAGACATCATCAAAAAATAACAAACAATATGCATCTTCACTTTTCTTTCAAATGTGTTTATGTAAGTTTTTTCTTTATATCCGTTAACCTGTAAATTTTTCTACAGAAGTTCATAGCTTTTTCTTTCATAAATATATTTGTTAATCTAAACATAACTATGGCAAGTATTGCTCCATAAACAGCATCAAGAACCACATGTTGTTTTATAAATAGTGTAGATAATATTACTAACACATTTAATATAGTTACAATAATAGCTAATGATTTGTTTTTACCTTTTGCAGACCATATACCTTGTATCATAAGGACACAATTCATTACATGTATACTAGGGAAACAATTATAAGGTCTATCTGTATTATAAATAATCCTTATTATATATGTAAAAATATCATTACCATAAAGATCCGGCCTTGGCACCGTGGTTTGGAAAAAAAAGAATGTAATATATGATATTATAAGACCATACACCATGCTCACAAGCATCCGTGCATAGGTTCTTTTATCTTTTATGCAAACATATAAAAATACCAAAGGTACCAAAGCAAACCACATAATATATGCTAATACAAATTGTTTCACAAAAGGTATACTGTTATCTAGACTAGTTATGAGTGTCTTATCTGTATTTGCATATTTGTCTATAACTGTATATGTTAAATTTAACAGCAATATGGGTAGCATAAAGCACATTGCTCTAATGTTAGACAGTACTTTTTTCATGTATATCCCCCTAAATAATTAATTAGCTCCAAATATATATTTGTCCACTGTAACGATAACAATTATAACATATACTCTTATCCTGCACTACACATTAGTCACAGTAAAATAATAAACCATTTCTTGATGATGCCTTACCATAATCATATCAAATATAACAGCCTATATTGTAAAATGTGGGGTCTCTTTATTTATGGGCTCTATAAATACATTTTCCTCATTTATCTCAGGCAGTTCATCATATATTTTTTGTTTATAATTTTCATTGGTTACAATATATATATTCTCTTTATCCACCATAGACTTTATTCTATTTACAGTGTTTTTCAAAAAGCTTCTGTCGTTTATTATTTCTAAAAACTGCTTAGGATTATTTTCCCTAGATAGGGGATAAAGTCTTGTTCCTTTTCCACCTGCCAAAATTACAGCATACAACAACAAAAACACCTCAAAATGATTATTGTTCATATTATTATAGTATGAATGGAATGGAAGCAAAGTGATTTTATTTAAGATAACATTTAGATTCATATATAATTCATTATCTCTTTTTAAGCTATAAGCTAAATATACTTACAAACTACTTGTGTTTCATCACTTTAATTGTGAATCCATATATCAATACTCCTCATATTTTGAATGATTATGAAATTTAACTTTCTTCATTTAAAAATATTGCAATTATTATTGCATTTATGAGATAATAAATATAAAGAAATACACCAAAGGAGATGGATGTTATGTTCTGGTTATTTGCTTTATTAGCTCTAGTTTGTTTAACTCTACCTTTGTCAGACGACTCACCATCAAAGGATATAAACTTATATAGATACGGCAGTTTTGTTCAGCATTACTCAATAAAAGATGTTGATAAATATAAAAATCTATAATCACTTTTTGCTACAATAGAAAGAACAATAAAATGGGAATAAAAGTAGATTTGCTTGGCAATTCTACTTTCATTCCCCAAATTATCACTTGCCACTTGTCCCTTAGTTAGCGTCTTTGTAGTCCACATCTATTATTTCTCCGTCTAAATTATCATAGGCTTTAAAATTTGCTTCTTGTTTATTACTTTTGGTTGCATTTGAATTTGTTTTTACATTTGAATTTGCATTTTTTGTTGCAAAATTAATTTTAAAATACTTTTTCACTTTCATAAAAACAAAAATTGCTGCTACCGCCACTAATAAAAATGGTATTGCATAAATAAGTAAATATCCACAAACCACTACTAACGCTACAATAACTATGAATTTTAAAATCCCCGAAAAACTTTTCCCCACAAAGTCCATTATTATCACTTCTTTCTATATATATGTTATTAATTGTCTCTATCATATTTTCATTATAACACATCTGAATAAAAAGGTATTAATTATCACTTAATAAAGTATTAAGGATTTGTTAACGTTGAAATATCACGTGCCTTAGAAAAAATAGACTATAATACTGGCTTGTTATTTTATTCGAGATATCTAATTATCCCCTTGAATGAAGTTCAACTATTTTCAATATTACATCAACTGCTTTTTCCATAGCAAAGGTTGGTATAAATTCATATTTTCCGTGATAATTATGTCCACCTGTAAATAAATTAGGCGTTGGAAGTCCCATAAATGAAAGCTTAGCTCCATCTGTACCGCCTCTAATTGGACTTACATTTGGTGTTATCCCAGCTTCTACCATTGCCTTATAAGCAACATCAACAATATGTTTTACTGGTTCAATTTTTTCCTTCATGTTATAGTATTGATCTTTTATATCCACCTCAACTAGTCCTGCCCCATGTTTTTTATTTAAGAATTCTGCAGTGCTTAGAACTAATTCCTTTCTTTTTTCAAAATTACTTTTATCAAAATCTCTTATAATAAATGCAATATTACTATTTTCTACCTCTCCATTCATTGATATGAGATGATAAAATCCCTCATAACCTTCTGTATATTCCGGTCTTTCATTATTTGGCAAAAGATTTATAAATTCATTTGCTATATGCATGGAATTTATCATTTTATTTTTGGCTGTACCAGGATGAACATTCCTTCCTTTAATGTGTATCTTAGCTGTTGCTGCATTAAAGTTTTCATATTCAAGTTCCCCAATCTCTCCTCCGTCCACCGTATATGCAAAATCAGCACCGAATTTTTTAACATCAAAATGGTCTGCACCTTCCCCAATCTCCTCATCAGGTGTAAAACCGATTTTTATGCTGCCATGTGGTATATTAGGGTTTTTTACTAGATATTCTACGGCTGCCATAATTTCAGAAACTCCAGCCTTATCATCTGCACCTAAAAGAGTTGTTCCATCTGTGGTAATTAACGTTTTACCTACATACTGCAATATTTCTGGAAAATCCTTAGGTGATAACACTATATTCTCTTTCTCATTAAGTACTATATCTTTACCATCATAATTTTCTACAATTTTAGGATTGACTTTGCTTGCTGTCATATCCGGGCTAGTATCCATATGTGCTACAAAACCTATGGTTTTAAAGTTTCCTTCTATATTTTTAGGTAACACCGCCATAACATATCCATTATCATCCAAAGACACATCGGATAAACCCATATCCTGTAATTCTTTTTTTAATTCCTCGGCTAAAACCAATTGACCTTTAGTACTTGGGGTCATATGAGAATTTTCATCAGATTTAGTATCAAATTGTACATATTTTAAAAGTCTTTCAACTGCACTATACATAAAATGCCTCCCTAATTTAAAGTTTTATCTTATTATAATTCATATTACGTATTAAACTCAAGCAAATAAGGAATTATTTGCAATTAAATGTTTGATTTAAAAAAAAATGTAAGTAGATTAGCTTATATCAATCTACTTACATTCCCAAATTCCTAATAACTTATTTTGCTACGTGTTACCTTATACAATAAACTTTTCTACCTTGTCTTTCAAATCTACAGAAGCAGTATCAACTCTCTCAGCATGATTTTTTACTTCTTCAGCAGATGCTAGCATTTGCTGCGAAGAAGCTGATATCTCTTCAGAAGAAGCGGATACCTCTTCTGCTACTGCAGAAACAGCTTGTACCTTACTTAATACTTCGTCCTTTGCTGATATAACAGTGTTAATAGAAATATTAGCATCATCCATCAAAGGAACAACAGCATTTACAGCATCAACTATATCATATAAAATTATAACCGTATTATTGGCAGCCTCAGCCTGACCTTCAAGCATATCCCCAACACTTCCAGCTGTAGACTTAACTGCTTTTGTATCACTTCCTATATTCTTAACTAGGCTCATAATCTCCTTTGATGACTTTTGAGATTCCTCTGCTAATTTTCCTACCTCTTCAGCAACTACAGCAAATCCCTTACCATGTTCGCCAGCTCTTGCTGCTTCAATAGCTGCATTAAGTGCTAATAAATTTGTCTGCTCAGAAATACCATTAATAACATCTGTAATATTGCCTATCTTTGAAACTGCTCCTGAAAGATTATCTATTTTTTCTATAACCTTATCGAAAGCCCCTTTAACATCTACAAGTGTCTGAATAAGTACATCCACTTGTTTATTACCTTCTGATGCTTTTGACTCAGCATTTTTCACTTCTACAGAAGCATTTTTAAGTTTATCCTGAGTACCATCTAATTCCTTGGTAAATGTTGATACGAGTTCAATTACATCCATTAAATCCTGTGCTTGATTCGTCGCACCACTTGCAACTTCCTGTATTGCACTTGATACCTCGTTAACCGCAGTTACCATTTCACTTGAAGTTTCAGAAAGCGCCACTGCAGACTCGTTAATTCCTAATGTATTCTCCTTTACGCCTAAAATTGATGTCCTAATATTTTTAATAGTATTATTCATCAAAAATCCTAGGGTTCCTATTTCATCGTGCTTTTTTGTTATAATTTCTACTGTAAAATCTCCATTAGAGATTCTATCCATGGATTCAGAAAACTTTGCTATTGGTTTCGAGATTACACGATCAATTAGTATTGAAATAACAACCCCTACTATGAAATTTATAACAGCATAAATAACTATTATTGTTAATAAGAGATCAAATTCCACCTTTTCATATTCCAGAATAGAAGCAAGTATAATTATAAGAAATAATGCTTGACACAAGATGCATACACTCAATTTAGTTTTCAACTTCATTAGTATTCCCCCTTAAAAAAAATGTTACTGTAAATTTTATAATAATTTAACTAGATGCACTACTTAATATATATCTACGTATACCTTATAATAATATTAACATATCTAAACGATTTTATCATTAACTTTTTAACTAAATCACTCTTTTATCCAATCTTTAAAGCACTTGTTACATGAATATTAGGCAATAACTTTTTCTATACCTAAAAACTCCAGTTTAATCCATAATTCTTCCATTGTTTTTTCTGGATTCAAATAGAATTCACTGCCATTTATTTTATAGAAAACCCATCCATTACTCTCAAGTAGTCCTCGTTTTTCATAGGTTGTATCAAGATCCTCTCTTGTCCTCCTCTTGCCATAATTACATATTATAGCTATTTTTTTCCTACTTCCTTGAACCACAAAATCTACGTTGTAATGTTTTAAGCCCTCTGGCGCAGTTATTTTATACCCCTTTTCCTTAACTAATTTATAAACATCCTTATGAAATGGACTCTCAAATACCCTTATTTCCTGTTCATCTTTTTCATTATCACTAAATTTTGGATCAATAAAATATCTAAGTAGCTTAGTTCTAACACAATCTGGATTTAAATTTTCTGTGCTGATGGATGAAAATAGCCAGATTTGGTTTTTTGCCCTACTTACAGCAACATTAAACCTTCTTGTATCTGCCTCTCTCGTAAGTGAAGCAAATTTTACATTATCTCCAACTACCATGGATAAAAATATTATATCCCTCTCATCCCCTTGAAAAGAATATGAATCTCCACATACAAGTTTTCTATCTAACATTTTACTCTCACCAATTTGTGTTCTTAGCATATTTCCAATAATTTCTGCTTGAGCATCTCCTTGTAGTGAGATAACGCCCATGGTCATGCCGTCATATTCTCTCTTTTGGTAGCATTGAAGTATCTTGCTAACAACTGCTTTTGCTTCCTCTATGTTTATGTTTTTTATTTTATCCTTCTCCCCATTTGTTACCTTAACAAATTTTATAGGTCTTCCCAATCTGTTATTTGTACTGGTATATTTTAGTGGTATTATTTCACCTGAGTAACATAAATTATTACTAAACCCTATAATTTCAGGTACACATCTAAAATGTTCTTTAAGCAAAAGTCTATTAGGAAATGACCTAAGTGCTGTATTATAAAGACTGGTTTCCAAATCAAAACACTCACAATGTGGAATTTTTCTCAGATATTTTTTTATTAGATTACTTACTACCCCCTGGTCTATTCCAACTACCTGAGGACTTATCTGTTTATCATCTCCAACAATAACAGCCTTTTTAGCCCTAAAAAGTGCGCAAATTGAAAATATATCACATTGACTGCTTTCATCAAAAATTATTACGTCAAATGGATTATTATTCACCTTTATATTTTCAATAATTTTATTAAGTGGCATTATCCATACTGGTACAGAATCTTTGCAAGTCTCCATTTCTCTCTGGGCAATCTGCCTATATTGATCTGCAAATTTACTTCTTCCTTTACCAATCTTTTTGGTTGCTTGAAGCCATGCATAGAGACTCCTTTTTTGTGAATCAGAAACATTAGTTATTTGATTTTTCCATGCATTTTTAGCAACAACCTTTTTAATCAATTCCTTTTCTTTAAGTTTTTCTTCTCGTAACAATTTTTCAATTAATTCAGAGCTTATTTTGTTTGCCTTTTGAAGCAGATTTTTACATCTACAAATGCACCATGCTTTATTTAATTCTTTAAACCTTTCTTTATTTTTAGTCTCAATAAGTTTTGCCACAAACAAAGGCGCCATATTCTGTAATTTCCCTAGTTGTAAATCAACTTCTTCTACATTACTAGCTATAGATTTTAACTTATCCACTTCTTTATATGCATCTCTAAGTGCATCTAAATTCATCTCATCAATAGCCTTTTCTATAGCCTTAAAATCCTTAAAACCATGGCATATTTTTTTTATATTTTGCATGTATACTTTATCCCTTATATATTGATTATTACTTCTTAGGCTAACCGCTACATTTTTCAGATATGTATAGGTTTTTTCTTCATACCAATCCATTTTATCCAAAAACGTTACCTCGCCCAAGATGTTTAAAATCTTACTTTTGAAATTCATATTCCAATCAATTACAACAGCTAATCCATTTATACATTCCTCTAAAACCATCATTGAGTTAATACTAAATTGTTCTATTTCGAAGGTTTGATACTCTTTCATGTTTGTATTCCATAATGTCATAAACTCATTTTCCAGTCTCTTTTTTTCAATATATAAGTTTATAATTTCAGCCTGACCTCTTTGTACTATTGGTTTACCATCAACAGAGCACTCATCAAATATATATTTGTATTTCCTATGTGTGCTTTTAAAAAATTTCGAAGACATACCCTTTACCTTGATATGTTCATAAATAGTTTTAAAATCCTTTTCAAATTCATTGAAAGGTTTTTTAGCAGGAAGCTTTATGCTATGAACAGTAAGATTTCTTTGGATGTCAGATAAATCCCTTATATACATACTACATTTCATGTAAAGATGTTTCAAAACAGGCCTTGTTATCTCACTTTTATAATAATCTTTCATCACCTTGTTTAGCCAAGATCCCTGTATTTTAGACATCTGTTTTTCTGCCATAGTTAAAATATTAATGAGCCTTCCATAGTCTATATTTGAATTATATGATACATACCAATCCTTAAGGTTGTCCATATTATTTTTATGGTTTTCATCTATGTCCTTTAGTTCATTCAGTTTACTTGAGATTTCAATATAGTCCGGCAGAGCACTCAAAACTTTTTTAAGTCTGCCATCTTTTATAATTTCTTCTCCGTTAAACCCGTTTAAAGAATCAATTAGATGCAAAAATTCTTCATCGGTTAAAGGACAGCTACTATCAAAGCTTATATTATCCTCTATCCAGGAAAAATCCTCTTCATTTTTTCTTACCCACTTAGCTACATCTATAAGTTCAAGTAAATTCCCATTTAAGTTAATCTTCTCACCTTCAATGCCTTCGGTTTCACTTAATTTTTTGCACAAAACCTTTTGCCGTGTTCTGCAATCCTCCAATTTAACTTGCAGTTCTTCTATGTCTTCCTCTAAGACTTTTGGATCCAAGGCCATGTTTTCCGTGATAACTCTTAGCGAATCATCCAAATTCATTAATGATTTTGTATCATCCCCCAATATACTAATACATAATGCTTTTATTTCATCAGGTATTTTATCAGATAAAACCCTAAGTGCCCTTCCAGTTTGACTGGTAATAAGAATTCTCTTACCATTAGCTAAAAGATGACATATCAAATTAACTATAGTTTGACTTTTCCCAGTTCCAGGAGGGCCCTCTACAACTAATCCAAAATTGTCATTAAGTCTTCTTGCCACTTCTTTTTGCTGCTCATTGCTTGGCAATGGAAATAATATTTCTTTACTCATATTTTCCCAATCTTTTTTTGTATTGTCCTCATCTACAATTTCATTACCAATAAGAGCTTGAACTGTAGGTGGAATAGGATATCCTTCATCAATAAGTTTTATTGTGTTTACAAGCTCATCGTGCCAGAGTCTATGATCATTTTTTCTAAGAATAACCACAGGATAATTGTATATAGTAGGGTATTCCGTTATTTTCAAATCATTTAATTCACTTAACTTCTTTTGTATCTCACCTTCTGGATTTACCTTGGGACTCAAATAATGGACTATCATATTTAATATATTTAAAACTTTATCTATATTTCTAAAATCAAAGTTACTATTTTCAGCTTCTTCTTTTATATTTAAAATATCATCTATATTAGGAATATCAATTCCACCCAATATATCAAGTTCTATTTTCATTTTACAATCATAAGGTTTTAATAAAAACATCCCTTTTTCTGCGTCAAAGCAGAGTTCCATTTTTGTAGTAATAAGTGGATGTCTAATTTTTTTATCTCCCTTTTTCCAAGTGAGCACATAATTTGCCCAAATAATTTCTTTGTTTGCACTATCCTTTTCCATCAAATTATACAGCCCAAAAAACTCATCATATAAAACCTTATTTGTTTTATCAATATAATACCAGGCTTCTTCGCCATTGCTTTTTAACTTATATTCCTCGTTTGCACTATCTAAATCACTGCTAGCATATAATTTTATATATTCCTTCATATCCCTTGTTACTTCTTCATCCATACTTTTTATGCTCAGTAAATAGGATAATAATTTTTTAACATTAGCTTTATAATTCATATTTATCACCTCTACAAATTAGTAAAAAATTACCATATTAAATATTATACCATAATTTACCATGTTATGTGGTATAATTTATAATAAAGAGATAAAAAAAAAGATCATAATTATGATCTTTTTTTACATGAATCTCTTTCTATTATCTTATGATCAAGCACATAATGTTTTTGCTCTACTTCTTGTTTATTAATTAATTTTATAAGCATCCTCATCCCAACGGAACCCATATCATAGGTAGGTTGTTCAACGGTTGTAATTTTAGGATAATAAATTGATGCTAAATATGTGTTATCAAATCCAATTACGTCAACATCTTTAGGTACCTGAATTCCCTTTTCCCTTAAAGTATTGATGGCACCAACAGCTATTTCATCACTACAACAAAATGCTGCATCTATTTTTGCTCGATTAATTATTACTTCCATACCATCGCTTCCATCAGTTGCTTTAAGTCCTCCAAATTGAACTAAATTTTCATCATATTCAATTCCGTTATCACTTAAGGCTTTTTTATAACCTAAAAATCTAATTCCACTAGCGTTAACTAGATCTGGGCTAACTCCAATATAAGCAATTTTTTTATTACCATTTTTTATTAAGTATGTGGTAGCATCATAGGCTGCTTTTTCATTATCAATAGTTACACTTGGATACTCATCATTTTTTGCATTTGTCTCTACTAGTACTGTTGGTAGTTTTAAATTGTTTAACATACTTATAACTTCATCTTCTAATGAATTACTCATATATATTACACCATCTACCATTTTTTCCCTTAATACCTTTAGATACTCTATTTCTTTTTCTGAATCTAAATCGGTGTTACACAATATTACATTATAATTGTATATATTTGAAACGTCTTCTGCTCCTCTAACGATTTCAGGATAGAACTGGCTTGAAATATCAGGTACAACTATACCTATAGTTCTTGTTCTGTGTGTTTTTAAACTTCTTGCAATAATGTTCGGTCTATAATCCAATAGTTTTATAGCTATTAATACTTTCTTTTTTGTCTCTTCGTTTACTACGTTTACATCGTTGAGAACTCTTGAAACAGTTGCAATTGAAACTCCGGACTCTCTAGCTACATCTTTTATTGAAGCTGTCATTTCTCTATCAACCCCTAAATTTATATTTTTATACGTAATTTCCTATTAAAAACGTATTCAGTGCTACTCTACCATAGTATACTCATGTATATATAATATTACTTTACCTATGCTAATTTTACAAGTTATATTGTTAATTTTTATTAGGCATCTTAAAAGAAATGCTAGCACAGGTGTTAGCATTTCCTCTTTAAGATGCCCCAAAAATCTTTGCTAATATTATTTAATCTTAATCTCTTTTTTCAACAGCTAAACTTAAGCTCTCGCCATTAATGTTACATTCCGTATATTCTCTTTCAGCACCGTATACCACATCAATTGCTAATGTTTCTTTTTTAATGCCGACTTCATATTTTTTAATTATGGCTTCCAGCTTTTCATTATTAGCCACAAATATTGATATTTTATCAGCAACTTCAAAACCACTATCTTTTCTAGTATTTTGAAGCTTACTAAGGATTTCTCTCAAATATCCTTCTTCTCTAAGTTCATCTGTTATAGTTGTTTCAAGAATTATACCATGCTCTCCTTCACCTGCAAAGGCAAAACCATCAAGTCCATGCATTGTAACAAGGAGATTGCTACTATTAAGTTCAATTTTTGTTCCTTGAACTTCTATATTAACATTTTCTCCGGCGTTTATTTGCTGCGCAAGCTGCATTTGATCTTTTTCATCAATTGCTTTCTTTATCCCAGGGATTAGCTTACCATATTTTCTACCCATTATAGGTAAATTAGGTTTTATATCGAAATTAACATACTTTGAAAAATCTGCTCCAAAATAAATTTTCTTTACATTAAGTTCATCCTTAATGATCTCACCATAATATTCTGGTAGTGCCTTTGTGCTCAAAAGCATTTCCTGAAGTGGCTGTCTATTTTTTATATTAGCAGCATTTCTTGCACTTCTTCCAAGCTTTGCAATTTTATAAGCTAAATCCATTTGACTCTCAAGTTTCTCGTCAATAATTTTGTTATCATATACAGGCCACTTGCATAGATGAACACTTTCTGGTGCTGCTGCATCTAATGAAAATACAAGGCTCTGATAAATCTGCTCTGTCATAAATGGTATAAACGGAGCGGCTACCTTAGTTAAAGTTGTTAACACATTATATAAAGTAGTATATGCTCCTATCTTATCTTCTGTAAGTCGCGTAGTCCAATATCTTGATCTATTCCTTCTTACATACCAATTTGAAAGTCCATCTACAAAACTTTCAATAGCTAGTGCTCCTTGAGTTATCTTGTAATTTTCAAAGTCATCTTCAACTTCTTTTATAAGTGAATTAAGTTTAGATAAAATCCATTTATCCATTATATTATCACTGACAAAATCTTTATGCTCTAAAGGATTAAATTCATCTATTTCTGCATATAAAACATAAAAAGAATAAACATTCCACAGTGTACCTAAAAATCTTCTCTGAGTTTCAGCTACATCTTCCTCTGAAAATCTTGTTGGAAGCCAAGGGGCACTTGAAGTGTAAAAATGCCATCTTGCTGCATCTCCGCCTTCATTTTCTAATACTGTAAATGGATCTACAACATTGCCTTTGTGTTTTGACATTTTAAGTCCATTTTTGTCCAGTACATGGCCTAAAACTATACAATTTTCAAATGGATTTGTATCAAATAATGCTGTGGACACGGCAAGTAAGGTATAAAACCATCCTCTTGTCTGATCTACTGCTTCTGATATAAATTGTGCTGGAAAATTGTTATCAAACACTTCTTTATTTTCAAATGGGTAATGATGTTGTGCAAAAGGCATTGACCCTGAGTCAAACCAGCAATCTATAACCTCTGGAGTTCGCTCCATTTCCTTACCACAATCAGGGCAAGTAAGCTTAATCTTATCAATATATGGTTTGTGAAGCTCAATACTTTCTGGTACATCTATTCCCTTTTTCTTAAGTTCTTCAATGCTTCCAATACATTCTCTATGCCCACAACTACATTCCCATATAGGTAGTGGAGTTCCCCAATATCTATCACGGCTTATGCCCCAATCTACAACGCCTTCAAGAAAATTTCCAAATCTTCCTGTTCTGATATTGTCAGGATACCAATTTATCTTATTGTTGTTAGCCATCAATTTATCACGAAGGGAAGTCATTCTAACAAACCAACTATCTCTAGGATAATATAAAAGTGGTGTATCACATCTCCAGCAGTGTGGATATGAGTGAGTGAACTTCATTGACTTATAAAGGCTTCCATTTGCCTTCATAAAATCTAGTATCTTAGAATCTGCTTTCTTAACAAAAATACCCTTCCATGGCTGAACTGAGTCTACAAACTTACCTTCTAAATCCACTAAATTTATTAATGGTAACCCATACTTTTTACCTAGTGCATTATCGTCTTCACCATAAGCTGGTGCAATATGAACAATTCCTGTACCGTCTGAAAGCCTTACAAAATCACCATGAACAACATAAAATGCTTTTTCCTTAGGTGTTTCATATTTAAATAACTGCTCATATTCAGTTCCAAGAAGGTCTTCTCCTTTAAACTCTTTAACTATTTCTACTTCCCCTTCAAGTACACTTAGAAGGTTTTTAGCTAAAATCAAATGTTCTTCATTATTTATAACTTCAACATAATCATATTTTTTATTTACGGCAAGTGCCACATTACTTGGTAATGTCCAAGGTGTTGTTGTCCATGCAAGTAAATATTTGTTCGCCTCACCTTTGATCTTAAATTTAACAAAGGCGGATGCTTCTTTAACGTCTTTGTACCCTTGAGCTACTTCATGGGATGACAATGAAGTTCCACATCTTGGACAATAAGGCATAACCTTATGACCCTTATATAAAAGACCCTTATCCCACATAGTTTTTAAAGCCCACCACTCTGATTCTATATAATCATTATGATAAGTTACATAAGGGTTATCCATATCAACCCAATATCCTAGTTTTTCGGACATTTCTCTCCATAGAGTTACATAGGAAAATACACTTTCCTTACATTGCTTAACAAATTTTTCCACGCCATAAACTTCAATTTGTGGTTTTCCGGAAATACCAAGTTTTTTCTCTATTTCAAGTTCTACAGGAAGCCCGTGTGTATCCCAGCCTGCCTTTCTCAAAACTTTATATCCCTTCATTACCTTATATCTAGGTATTATATCCTTCATTACTCTTGTGATTACATGACCAACATGTGGTTTACCATTAGCTGTTGGTGGACCATCGTAAAAAGTAAAATATTTACCATCCTGATTAGATTCAAAGCTCTTTTTTATTATTTCCTTTTTGTCCCAAAGCTTTGAAACGTCTTTCTCCATATCTACAAAAGATTTTGAAGAATCTACTTTGTTATACATAGAATAAAACTCCTCTCGAATAAGTTTTTAGCAAAAATAAAAACTCCGTCCCAATAGGACGAAGTAACTCGCTATACCACCTAAATGTAATTTTTCAAATACACAAATACACTCTTTTCTTTAACGCAGAATTACGGATAAGCCTACTTAACAAATTCAGCCCTCAGCTCCTAGGTGATTTTCACTATTCTAATGTGTTATGGGCTTTCACTAACCCCACTCGCTTTTAACCTACAGAATACTTACTTTTCCTAATCAAAGCCATTAATTTTACAATTAGGTTCTTAATTTTTAACTTTACCATATTATATTATAATATATTTTCTTTGTCAAACTGTAGCACTCTAGCCAAAATTATTATAAAGCGTAAACTACATATAATGCAACACTAATTGCTAGTGGTGAGTATGCTCCAATTAACGATATTAAACTGTTTTTCTCTACTTTTTCATATTTGTTGTACTCAATTTCTTTATAACTTATATTGTTACTCTTATCTACAAGAACATTATTATCCTCATAACCCTGTTTATTATTTACCTTTTTCAGGTGCAATATTATACAGACAATAGCAACAGTAGCACATACTGCTATGACAAAAAACACAATTAATGTAGAAACTACCATTATTTTTGGCATAGATGTTATATCTTGGCTTTTAGTACCATTTCTAATATTATTCCAAGCTAATACCACGCTAATTCCATTAAATATAAAATGACAAATCATAGATGAAAATATAGAATCAGTAACACTTACTAAATATGCAAGTATTACTCCTAGTGCAAATGTATATAAAAACTGTGATGGATTAAGGTGCAAAACTGCAAACATAAATCCTGTAATTATTGCTGCTCTGTTTATACTAGCTTTCTTATACCCAGATAAAATAACTCCCCTCAATGTAAACTCTTCACATATGGCAGGGGTTAAAGCTATGACTAGTAAAAAAGCCCACAATGGCAGTGAATCCATTTTTTGTATTACATCATTTACATTATTATGATAAAACAAATTTGTTAAGAGCCCTAGAAATAATGCTATAGGATATAAGAGTAGTCCTACTACTCCAACATATAACAAATTTTTTATCTTAAGTGGCTTTAGCCTTAAAGTTTCAATAGGTGATTTTTTCGTCACTATTAAGTAAATTATCAGTGGTACTATTAAAAAAGTAAACTGGGTTAAAAGAAGTGCTGCCCACATTTTATTATGTATAAATGGCTTTAGCGGACGCAAAAAATTCCCACCAAAAAGTTGGAGTAAAATTAAAAGCAAAAAGTAAAAATTAACACCAAATATTTTTTTCATGTAATTCTCCTATTATTTGTACTAGTTATCATAATCTAATATCACAACTTCTCCACTAGACAAGCTGGCCTTCACATCAATTATTCTTTGGTTACTTGAACCTCTAAATTTAAGCCTAATACTTTTTTTATTAATTTCAAATTTTCCATCTACAAGTACATCGATATTTTTTAAGAGTTCATTAAATCCTTGCCTATTACAATTATTTTCCAGTATATATTCATAAGTATATCCAGTATAACACCAAATATCAAGTCCTAATTTTTTTACTCCTTTTGCTATGTATGCAAATTCATCTGCCTGTTCGAAAGGATCTCCACCTGAAAAAGTAACGCCTTTTAAAATAGGGTTATTTTTTATATCATCTATAAGTATATCCATATCTTTGAGTTTTCCACCACAAAAAGAATGGGTGGACGGGTTAAAACACCCATCACACTCATGTAAGCATCCTTGCGAAAAAAGCACTCTTCTCATACCTGGTCCATTTGAAAGACTTTCATATGCAATACCTGAAAGCCTTACTAATCTTTTTTTCTCCAATTTTAATTCATCATTACACATTATAAATTTTTTGCCCACTTCCTTGTGATATTCTGTCTCTTCTCTCTCCGCTTTTACCTACTCCAAATCTCTCATCAAGACTTAGATATCCTGTAACCCTTGATATACCCTGTATTTCTGTGCTCTTACACTTTGGACATTCATGTTCTCCGTTGTAAAGGTATGTTCCACACTTTTTACAATATCTAATGTGAAAATTAATTCCCATATAACTTAAATCAGTATTTTTATATGCATAATTTACAATATCCATTACCGTATCCCCATCAGGATAATTGTCAAGTTCTATATAACTTATATGCCCACCATTACACATCTCGTGATAAGGAGCTTCAATATCTATTTTATCCTTTATTGATATTAAATAACCAACTGGCACGTGAAAACTATTTGTGTAATATTCCTTATCAGTAATTCCTGGTATCTCGCCGAAAATAGCTTTATCCTTTACTATAAACTTGCCACTAAGACCTTCTGCTGGGGTAGCATAACAACTCCAGTTAAGTCTTGTCTCAAGTGTTGTCTTGTCAGTATAATCTCTTATATATCTTATGATTTTTTCTCCAAGTACTCTTGATTTTTCATCTTCTCCATGATGTTTACCAGTCAAAGCTACTAGCGTTTCTGCCAGTCCAATGAACCCAATTCCAAAGGTTCCCTGTTTTAATATTGGCTCGATGGAATCATCTGGGCTCAAGTTTTCTGATCCCTTCATAAGTCCCTGTCCCGCTATAAATGGTAAATCCTTAACTCTGAGTTTTTTAAGCTTGTCGTATCTATCCAAAAGACTATCCTTTGAGAGTGAAAGCCTTGAATCCAGAAGTTCAAAAAATTTATCTATATCACCTTTTGCCATAAGTCCTATCCTTGGAAGGTTTATTGTTGTTGGTGCAATATTCCCTCTCCCTTTTGTTCCTGCTTCACCATTTATATTTGAACATACATAGGTTCTGCACCCCATAGTAGCTGGCAGAATTCCTGCATCATAATATTTTTTATTGAAAGAAGAATCTATATTCATAAATGTAGGATTCATTCTCTTTGAAGCAACATGGCAAGCCAATTTATATAAATAGAAATATGGATCCGTAGTCTCTCTGTTTACGCCTTCCTTAACCCTAAATATTATGTTAGGAAAAATAGGTTGTTCTCCTTTTCCTAGACCTTTTTCGTACTCTAGAAGAAATATTTTACAAACTAGTGCAGCATCTTCATTGTTTGGTATTCCAATGTTTACTGATGAAAAAGGCACCTGTGAACCTGCTCTACTGTGCATAGTATTTAAATTGTAAACAATTCCCTGCATTGACTGCTCTATGGCTCTTATTACTCGCTTTTCAACTAGTTCCTCTATCCTTGATTCATCTAAGCCCATTTCTAGAAACTCAGCCCTTATTTGTTGTCTCGTTGGCTCTACAAACTCACCCATATCATTATCAAAATCAGGATGTGATTGTCCTCCAAACATATCATTTTGTGTTGATTGCAATAATATGCAAGACAGCTCTGCTGCGGATTCTATTCTTTTTGGTGCCCTTATATATCCGTAACCTGTATTAAAACCTCTTTCTAAAACCTCTTTTGTAGGTATATGTAAACAGTTTATCGTTAAATTATAACTATCTAAGTCATGATAATAAACGTCTCCATTTTCATGAGCTTTTGCAAGCCTCTTACTCATCTTTGCAAGATTATGCCATTTATTTGACTCACTGGCTATTCTTAAAAGTTTTGAACTGAAATTGTTACCAACATTAGCATTATCTCTATCAGTTTCCACACCAATTTGTCCGATGGCTTTCATTAGATCAGATTTTATGTCTCTAACCTTATTTCTTTCTTTCCTGTAATTAGAGTATGCCATACCTATTTGTTTAAAGTTATTTTTAAGGAGAGTATTCTCAACTATATTTTGTATTTCTTCAACGGTTATACATTTTAAGTCCATCTCTTCAAGTTGTTTTATAACTTTTTGAGTTAACTCAAGCACTTCACTCATCTTTATGCTTGTGCCAATCTCTTCTGCTGCACCTTTTATTGCATTACCAATTTTTACAGAATCGAACTCAGCTTCTCTGCCATCTCTTTTTACTACATGTAGCATTTCACATTCCCCCGTACACTATATATTGTGTTCCTATTATACATTAGCAAAAATTTTAAGGCAAACCAAAAATTTTCTTTATCCACATAACAAACCACTTTATTGTGAAGTACCACTTAATTATCTCCCTAATAATACGTTTTTTATAGCAAGCTTTGTGTTGATATTTGGATATAGGTAACCATTGTGCTTATATCTCTCATTTCGTAAGGCTACAACAGTTAAAAGTTAACAGAGAAGAGAGAAAAGAGAAGAGTTAAAACACTAAAACATAATATATAAAACTTTTTAGGTGTGTTTAGGAACCAAGAAAAATCTACGTACGTTCTTTTTATGCATATGTAGCTGGTAATAATGGTAATAATAACATTAAAATATTTTTGAAAGGCGGAATTTGAACCTCATATAGTTAAAAAATACGAGACTGTATGCAGTGAACTAGACAAGAAAGTCATTGGTCTTTATGCCAGAGGCATGTCAGTAGATGACATAAAGTCAGAAATCGATGAACTGTATGGGGTGGACATTTCACCTGCTATGATATCAAAGATAACAGATAAAGTCATGGATACAGTTATCGCTTGGCAAAATAGGCCGCTGGAACCCATCTATCCAATAGTAATTTCCAATTAAATTTCTTGTCTTATTTTTAAATTTACACAGACTTATGGACGTCCTCTATTTTAGATTATTACTAACTCCACTTTCGCACATGATTTTTTTAGGCGTAGCCTGTGATTTCGATATCTAACCGCAAAAAAATCAAGAGCATTCCCTTATTTGGGTTGATGATTCATTCTATAGCAGAACTACTATTGAACTATATCACCAATACATAAAAAGAACATACGTAGATTTGATTTACATAAATCTACGTACGTTTCCTATTTTTTAGTGTTCCTGTACTGATTTGTTTTGTCCTTGTTTTATAATCATTAGCCTAATGTCGCAAGTCTTGTGTGTTCTAACTGTTCTCTCTTAACTCTTAACTTTTAACTCTTAATGGGTCTTCACACCATTTCTTTGATTTTCTTCTCTAAGGTGTCTCTAGCCATTTGTGGATTTGCTTTTCCCTTGCTCTGCTTCATAACTTGACCTACAAGGTATCCCACAGCTTGGGTTTTACCAGACTTATAATCCGCTACAGATTGAGGATTTGCTTGTAGCACCGCTACTACTATTTCATCTATAGCACCAGTGTCACTGATTTGTCCAAGACCTTTTTCTTTAACTATCACTATTGGATGTTTCCCTGTGTTAAACATTTCTTCAAAAACATCCTTAGCAGCAGTTACACTAATAGTCTTATCTGCAACCATCTTTAAAAGAGAAGCCATATCTTCAATTTTAACGGGAATTTCTTCGAATTCAATTTCTTTTTCCTTAACAAGTCTAAACATATCTGTAAGTATCCAGTTACATGAGCTTTTTATATCAGCTCCTAGTTTTACTAGACCTTCAAAATAGTCACTAAGAAACTTATCAGAAACAAGAAGGTTTACTTCTTTCTCAGTAAGAGCGTAGCTGTTAATAAATCGCTCTCTTCTTTGCTCTGGAAGTTCTGGCATTTCAGCCTTAACGTTTTTTATAATACTATCCTTAATTACTATTGGGATTATATCTGGATCAGGAAAATATCTGTAATCATTGGCATCTTCCTTGCTTCTCATAGTTACTGTTTTACCCTTTGCTGCATCCCATCTTCTTGTTTCTTGAACTATTCTAAACTCTTCACCATAATCATAAAGTTGTTTTTGCCTTTTTTCTTCCTTTTCAAGAGCTTTCTGAAGTTCTCTAAAAGAGTTTATATTTTTTATTTCCACTTTTGTGTTATATTCTTCCTGCCCTACTTTTCTAAGTGATATATTGGCATCACATCTTAAAGAACCTTGTTCCATTCTACAATCTGATATACCACTGTATTCTAGAATAGCCTTAAGGTCTCTAAGAAAGGTTACTGCTTCCTTGGGCGATCTCATATCTGGTTCTGATACAATTTCAATCAGAGGTACACCAACACGATTGTAATCTATAAGAGAATAAGGTTCATATTCCATATGGACTAGTTTTCCTGCATCCTCTTCTATATGTATTCTGTTAAGTCTTACTTTTCTTTTTCCATCTGGTGTATCAATGTAAACTAGACCTTCTCCACATATAGGTAAATCAAATTGTGATATTTGATATGCTTTAGGTAGATCAGGGTAGAAATAGTTCTTTCTATCCATTTTGTTATATTTATTTATCTTACAATTTAAAGCTGTTCCTGCTTTTACCGCTAAATGAACCACTTCTTCATTTAAAACTGGAAGTGTTCCTGGCAGTCCCATACAAATTGGACATGTGTTTTCATTAGGTTTTGCACCAAAGTGTGTAGAACAGCTGCAAAATATCTTTGTCTTAGTATTAAGTTCTGCATGTATTTCTAAGCCTATTACAGTTTCATAACTCATATTATTATTTCCCCCTTTCTGTTTTAAATTATTTTAGAGCTCCTTCGAGGGCTAAAGCTGCTTTTAGTATTTTGCTCTCTCCAAAGTGTGGTCCAATTATTTGTAATCCTATAGGTAATCCACTTTTGCTAGTTCCGCATGGCACCGATATAGCTGGTACTCCTGCAAGATTTATATTTACTGTGTAAATATCCGCAAGATACATTTCCAGTGGGCTATTTTTCTTTTCTTTGCATTTAAATGGAAGTACAGGTGATACTGGACTTATTATAATATCATATTTAGCCAATACATCTTTAAATTCTTGCTTAATTTTTTTCTTAAGTTTAAGTGCTCTATTGTAATAAGCATCATAATATCCTGAAGAAAGGACATATGTGCCAAGCATTATTCTTCTCTTAACTTCATCACCAAAAGCTTCTGTTCTACTCTTTTCCATAAGATCATATACGTCTTCAAATTCTTTTGGTCTATACCCATATCTTATTCCATCAAATCTAGCTAGGTTTGAGCTGGCTTCAGCTGAGGATATAACGTAATAAGCTGAAAGTCCTGCATCTGTAATTGGGATAGAAATTTCTTCAACCGTTGCTCCTAAACCTTTCAATTTTTCAATACTACTAAATATTGATTCCTTTATCTCAACATCTAACCCTTCACCAAAAAATTCCTTTGGCACTCCGATTTTCATATTTTTTACTCCATCATCTATTCCAGTAAGGTAATCAGTGCTACCAATTTCCTTTGAACTTGTGTTATCTAGTGGATCAGTTCCTGCTATAACTTCAAGCGCAAGGGCACAATCTCTAACATTATTTGAAAAAGGTCCAATTTGGTCTAGTGATGATCCAAAAGCAATAAGCCCAAATCTTGAAACCAAACCATAAGTTGGTTTTAGTCCTACCACACCGCAAAAGGCCGCTGGTTGTCTTATTGATCCACCTGTATCTGATCCCAGAGAAAAAGGTGCAAGCATTGCTCCTACTGCTGCTGCGGAGCCACCTGATGATCCTCCTGGTACCCTCTCTAAATCATGAGGATTTTTTGTAACTTTAAATGCTGAATTTTCTGTAGATGAACCCATTGCAAACTCATCCATATTAGTTTTTCCTATTATTATTGCATCTGCTGCCTTTAGTTTTTCTATAACAGTGGCGTTATATGGTGGAATAAAATCCTCTAACATCTTTGATGCACAAGTAGTCCTAATCCCATCTGTACAAATATTGTCCTTTATAGCAATAGGCACTCCTGCAAGCAGACCAACTTTTTCACCATTAGCTATTTTTTCATCTACTATCTTTGCCTCTTTTAATGCCTTTTCTTCACATATGGTCAAATAGGCATTTATATCTCCATCTTCTTTTTTTATCTTTTCCACATAAAACTTAACTATTTCTTCAGAAGTAAAAGCTCCATCTCTTATTCCATCCCTTAATTCTTCCACCGACAATTTTTCTATATCCAAAGCTATCGCCCCCTATTCACTAAACTATTCAATTATTTTAGGTACCTGTATTGCAGTACCTCTAAGACTTTTAACATTTTGCATAAGTTTTTTCTTATCTTCAAAAACTTTTGGACTATCTTTTCTAAACTCTGTATTAACCTGCTCAAAAACATTTATATCCACATCACTTAAATCCATATTGTCTATAGTTTTAAAATGTGTAAATATGGCTTCAAATTCTCCGGTCATCTTCACCAATTCTTCGTCTGTAAATTTTAGTTTTGACAATTTTGCAATGTATTTAACCTGATCAATGCTTACCTTCTCCATTAAAATCCTCTCCTTTTTTCCTAAAATTCATCTTATCTTTTATGGAGTCATTCTCTTCATATCTCTTGGAAGTAGAGCTGCTTCTCTAATATTTTCAAGCCCTAATATCTTCATTGTAAGTCTTTCAAGACCTATAGCAAACCCACCATGAGGAGGCATACCATATCTAAAGTTTTCAGTATAAAATTCAAACTCTTCAGTCTTAAATCCCATTTTAGCTATATTTGCAACTAGATCCTCATAATCATTTATTCTTTGTCCTCCAGTTGTAATTTCAAGTCCTTTATATATTAGATCAAAACTCTTAGTAGTTCCTGCTACCTTATCATCAGGCATTGTATACATAGGTCTTTTGGAAGCTGGATATTTTGTTAAAAACACAAAATCACTGTTATATTTTTCTTTTATATATTGACATAATAATTTTTCGCCTTCTCCATCAATATCAGCCTTTGATGATCTCTTACCATAAACTTCAAGAAGTATACCCTGCGCCTCTGCCAAAGGGATTCTAGGAATTTCCACTTTTTCTGGAAGAACAATATCATAAAGTTTTAATTCTTTCTCACATTCTTTTTTAAGATATTTAAAGAGATAGTTTATGTAGCCCTCTTCTAAATCCATAATTTCAAATTCATCCTCTATAAATGCCATCTCAAGATCTAAACTCACATATTCATTTAAATGTCTGTACGTATTATGAAGTTCTGCCCTGTATGCATGCCCCACTTCAAAAATTCTTTCAAAACCAGAACCCACCATCATTTGTTTATAAAATTGTGGACTTTGAGCAAGAAAGGCTCTATGATCAAAATAATCTACAGTAAACATTTCGCTTCCACCCTCTGTTCCAGATGCAATTATCTTTGGTGTATACACTTCAGTGAATTTTTGGGCCTTTAGATAATCTTTAAATGCATATGCTATTTTTTCCTGAACACTAAATACAGCTGCTATTTTAGGTGCTCTAAGGCTTATTGTTCTGTGATCAAGTTGAGTTTCAAGACCTGCTTTAATTTTTCCGGCATTTATTGCAAACGGCAATTTATCGTAATAAGTTTTACCTATTATATCTAATTTATCCACTTGAACTTCTATTCCTTCAGGTGCTTTTTCATTTTTTACTTTTTTACCTGTTATGCATATACACATTTCTAGTCTAAGCTTAACATTTAAACTCTCATCAATAACTATCTGAATTATTCCTGTTTTATCTCTAAGTTTTACAAAACTTATTTTTCCTAGGTCATATATTTTATGCACCCAACCTTTTAATTCTACTTCCGTTCCGTCCTCTATACCCACTACATCACTTACATAAATATCTTTCATCAATTTAACCCCCTGCATGTATTTTATGTGTCTTCAAGAAAATAACATACCATCTTATTATTTTTTTGAAGATGCCTTTAGAAAAACAAAACCCGTCCCCATATCTTTCGATATAGGAACGGGTTAAACCATCGCGGTACCATCCTAATTAACATTATAAAAATGCTCACTCATACAGGTACAAATAAAAAATATACTATATTAATACCCTGCCCTTTTAACGGTAGGCAACCGTTTAAGCCTAATAGCAAAATGCTTTCAGTTAACTGCTTAAGGATGTTCTTCAATACAATCTTCGTATCAGGCTCACACCATCATTCCCGACTCTCTAAAACTCCAACTATATGTACTCTTCCTATCATCACCGTTTTTAATATCGATATAATTATATAGCCTAATTATCATTAATTCAATACTTAGCAGTAATTTATATTAATATTTATGACTTTATCAATATTAGACGTATAATATTAACACATTTAAATTTTGTAACCTTTTAATTCCTATAACATTAACAGATTAATACTTCATTATTATCTGAAATATTACAAAATACAAGATGGCTTCTCACCGAAAGGTAAAAGTTAATGTGCGTCTTTACTCAACTGTTATTGCCTCCACTGGACAGCTGTCTGCTGCTTCTTTTGTAGCGTCCGCTGATGACTCTGGAACACTAGAATTAATCTCCCCAGCCTTCCCATCATCTTGCATTTCAAAAACCTCTGGGCAAACTGACGGACATAATCCACAACCTATACAAGTATCTTTATCTACATGTGCTTTCATAGTCGCTAACCTCCTAAAATTGAAGTTCTAACACCTAGTATTATTCCCAACATATAAATTAAAATACAATCAAAATTCCGAACTTTTGGTTTCACTTATAGTTATATCCCAATAGTCGTTAGAATTTATTCCTACCACATAATACTTCTTTTGTTCCTTAGTAGTGCTGTCCTCAAATACAATCATACTTTTGTAAATATAACTACTGGTATAAGCCACATTATTGTACTTAAATGAACCTTCCTTATACCCCTCCGTAGTTATTGTCTCCTTTACACCACAAGGATCATCTGGCTTTTTAAGAAGACTCACTTTAGAAGAAAATGTTTTTTTAAAATCATCCAAATCAGAAGAAAATACATATTTAGCAATCTGCAAATCACTACTAATATCTATACCAATTGATTTATTGTTTTTTGTGCTAGATCTATATTTATCAATACATTCACTGATTGCAGGGTAATATATCTTATTAAAATCCTTAGGAGTTCTTACATCATTAAATTGATTTAAAATTTCACTATCAATCCTATTTGCAACAATATAATTTTTATTCTTAGAATAGAGATTACCCCCGTCATTTTTGTCTAGACCAACTATATAACTAAACTCATGAACAATTTTATCATTTTCATAAATTTGGAACACATAATCAGGCTGTAAGGATGATTTGGTGTCTACTGGCTTAGCA
>LIDZ01001535.1_pt1 | contig 61393 bp, 61 predicted proteins | sample 644651 | NCBI WGS metagenome assembly LIDZ01 (sample SAMN03856242, study PRJNA289617) | food metagenome | isolation source: wine grapes on drying loft during traditional withering process | host: Vitis vinifera cv. Corvina | place: Italy: Gargagnago di S. Ambrogio di Valpolicella | collected 2014-01 | reverse complement strand
GCAATATATTGATATTAAAGTATAGAGCTGCGAAAAGAGACATTGATGTTAATATATATAATGTATCTCTTAATGATTCCTTTAAAGCTGAGGATTACGATATAGTTTTTTTTGGCGGTGGACAGGATTATGAGCAATCTATTGTCTCAGATGATCTAATCCAAAACAAAAAAGATGAGATTACTAAATATATTGAAGGCGGTAAAGTATTCCTATCCATTTGCGGAGGATATCAACTTTTAGGGAAATACTACACAACACCTGATGGTGAAAAGCTAGATGGTTTAGGTATTCTTGATATACGTACTGATGGAGGAGATACAAGATTTATTGGAAATACAGTTATTAAAAATGAGACCACTGGTGAAACCATTGTTGGTTTTGAAAATCATTCTGGTAGAACTCATATTCATGATTTAAAGCCTTTAGGCAAAGTTGTTGTTGGCTTTGGCAATAATGGTTTTGATGGCTATGAAGGTGTTACTTACAAAAACACTTATGGAACATATTTTCATGGTTCACTATTATCTAAAAATCCTAAATTTGCAGATAAATTAATTAAAACAGCTCTAGAATTAAAATATGGACCTTTTGAGCTTAGACCTTTAGATGATGAATTTGAACTAAAAGCTAAGGAATTTATTATTAATAGAGAAAATCAGAAATAATTGAGAATGCTTTATAATTATTGAAAATAATAGTGACAGTAGATTTGTGTTAACAAATCTACTGTCACTATTATTTTCTCGATTTTTCTGCGTTAGCAGAAAAATCCTCATTAACTCTTATCTTTTAACTCTTAACTATTAACTGTTTTTGAGTGTCCTATACAATTTCTTCCGAATCTTTAGCCTTATCCGTATCATTTAAAGTGCTGTGTCTAATTCCATAAGTAAAATAGACAATCAGTCCAATAGCAAGCCAGCAAAGAAATCCTATCTTAGTTATTGTTTTCAATTGAATCAATAATCCAATGCAACATAATACTGTTATTAATGGCAGAACAGGTACACCAGGGCATCTAAACTTTCTGTTAAAGTTTGGCATTGTTACTCTCAGTACGATAACTGCAAGAGACACAACAATGAAACTCACTAATGTACCTGTACTTAAAAATTCAACGATTATATCAAGAGGCAAAAATCCTGCAATCACTGCTGCTATAATACCAGTAATAGCTGTTGCTATATATGGTGTATTATGTTTTTTGTGTATTTTTGAAAATGCCTTTGGTAATAATCCATCTCTAGACATAACCATAAATATTCTTGTTTGACCATATAATACGGCTATCATGGTTGATATCATTCCAATTATTGCTCCAACTCCTACTAGAGCTGATCCCCAATTGATTCCAACTGCTGCTAATGCACCAGGAACCGCATTCTCTGGTATAATATCTTTGTAATTAACCATACCTGTAAGTACAAAAGCAACTGAAACATAAAGAACAGTTACTACTGCTAAACAGATGAAAAGACCACGTGGTACATCTCTATTTGGATTTTCAGCCTCTTCAGCTGTAGTAGCTATTGCATCAAATCCAATAAATGAGAAGAATATAGTTGCTGTACCTGCTAAAATGCCTATTGGTCCATGAGGCATAAATGAAGTATAATTTGAAAGTTGTATATGAGATACACCAAGAAATAGAAATAAAGCGATTACAAACAATTTTATACATACAATAATATTATTTATATGTGAGCTTTCCTTCATCCCGTAGTACAACATATATGTTAAACTTAATGTTACTAAAATAGCTGGAAGATCTAATACTCCTCCCTTACTTGGTGAAGCTGAAATAGCATGTGGAATAGTTACTCCTGCATTTTTTAGAATACCTACTAACGTTCCCGACCACCCGGAAGCTACGGCGCTACATGCCACTAAATATTCTGCGGTTAAGCACCAGCCAACTATCATAGCAATAAATTCCCCAAATGTTATATATGCATATGAATATGTACTTCCAGCTACTGGGAACATAGTTGCCAGTTCTGAATAACAAAGCCCACAAAGACATGCAACTATGCCTGCTAAAACGAAAGAAATAATAATTGCTGGGCCTGCCATAAGCGCTCCTGTACCCGTTGCTACAAATATTCCTACACCAACTACCGCTCCAATTCCTATGCCAGCAATATCTTTTGTCTTGAGATTTTTCTTCAAATGTGATTTTTTTGCGCTATCAAGCATGCTTTCTAGTGTTTTCTTCCTAAATAAGTTCAATTATAAAGCCTCCTATATCTTTCTGGTTATCATATGAATTACAAAACTATAAATTTATTATCATTTTAATAAATTAGTAACTCCTATTATATAATTATTTCAGTGAATTAAAAAGGGTATTTTGAGTGATTCGTGAAAAATTTCGCATGTTCTAGGATAAACCGTTTTCATTTTATCATTTATGCATATATAAAGTATTTATAAATGTACTTTACAATTTTATGCTCTTTAATATTAAGAAATTAATATAGGCTATACTTATAATTAATAGTATAAACTATAACTATAAATATAACCCATATTACTTTAACTGCCTTATGCTATTTTTTTATATTCTTGTAACTTTCTATTACTAAATCATCATTTTCACCTGACACTTTTATTGTCATGCCATCATTTATTTCTCCTGATATAATTTTTCTGGCGATTTTAGTTTCAAGATTATTCTCAATGTATCTTTTTAATGGTCTTGCTCCATATATAGGATCATAACCCTCATCAGCAATAATTTTTTTAGCGCTATCTTCAATAATAATCCTCACGTTTTTTTCTCTAAGTTTTGCTCTTATATTCTCTGTAAATATATCAATAATTTTTACTATAGCTTCTAAACTTAGAGGTTTGAACATTATTATATCATCAAGCCTATTTAAAAATTCAGGTTTAAATCTTGACTTCATATCATTCATTATGTTCTTTTTGACTTCCTCACTAATACCATCTTTCACTTCATCGCTAGTCAAATATCTACTTCCAATGTTGGATGTCATTATTATGATACTATTTTTAAAATCTATAGTTTGGCCTTTACTATCTGTAAGCCTTCCATCATCTAAAATCTGTAGAAATATATTAAATACGTCATCATGTGCCTTCTCTATTTCATCAAATAATATTACACTATATGGTTTCCTTCTAACTGCCTCTGTAAGTTGGCCTCCTTCTTCATACCCAACATATCCAGGTGGTGCGCCAATAAGCCTTGAAACGGAATATTTTTCCATGTATTCAGACATATCAATTCTAATAATGTTATCTTCGCTATCAAAAAGTGTTCTTGCTAAAGTTTTAGCAAGTTCCGTTTTTCCCACTCCTGTAGGTCCAAGAAATATAAATGAACCAATAGGTCTTTTTATATCCTTAAGTCCTGCTCTCGCCCTTATAACGGCATTTGCTACTGATGTGATGGCCTCGCTTTGACCTATAACTCTTTTACTAAGTTCATCTTCCAGCCTAAGTAATTTTTTTCTCTCACCTTCCAGAAGGTTTGAAACAGGTATTCCAGTCCATTTTGACACAATATCTGAAATTTCTTCTTCCGTTACTTCTTCTTTTAGCATTGAATTTTCTTTTTTATTATGAATTAGTTCTTCTTTAGCGGCTATTTCTTTTGTAAGTTTTGGAACAATGCCGTATTTAAGTTCGGCGGCTTTATTTAAATCATATTCTCGTTCTGCTTTTTCAATAAGTCCGTTAGCTTTCTCAAGTTTTGTCTTTAATTCTTTAATTTCAGTTATTTTTCCCTTTTCTTTTTCATACTTTAAAGTAAATTCCTTGTCTTTTTCGTTCAATTCGCTTAATTCTTTTTCTATTATTTTTAATCTTTCAATTGAGTCCTTATCGTTTTCTTTACTTAATGCTTCTTTCTCTATTTCCATTTGAAAAATTCTTCTCTTAAGCGTATCCATTTCTGCTGGCATACTATCTATTTCTGTCCTTATCATTGCTCCTGCTTCATCAATCAGATCTATTGCCTTATCCGGTAAAAATCTATCAGTGATATACCTGTCAGAAAGCTTTGCAGCAGCAATAATTGCTGAATCATGTATTCTTACTCCATGATAGATTTCAAATTTTTCCTTTAAACCTCTTAAAATAGAGATTGTATCCGTAACACTTGGCTCTGAAATTACAACAGGCTGAAATCGTCTTTCTAGAGCCTTATCTTTTTCAATATATTGTCTATACTCATTAAACGTAGTAGCACCAATACAATGCAAATCTCCCCTAGCAAGAAGAGGTTTTATAATATTGGCTGCATCCATAGCTCCTTCAGTTTTTCCTGCTCCAACAATAGTATGAATCTCATCTATAAATAAAAGTATTTTACCATTACTACTTTGAACTTCCTTTAAAACAGCTTTTAGCCTTTCTTCAAATTCCCCTTTATATTTCGCTCCTGCTATAAGTGCACTCATGTCTAAAGAAAAAATTATACTGTCTTTTAAACCATCAGGAACATCCCCCTTTACAATTCGCTCTGCAAGTCCTTCAACTATGGCTGTCTTACCTACACCTGGTTCTCCTATTAATACTGGATTGTTTTTGGTTCTTCTTGATAATATCCTGACAGTTCGCCTTATTTCATCGTCTCTTCCAATTACCGGATCCAACTTATGTTTTTTTGCCTCACTTACAAGATTTATACCATATTTTTTTAAAGCATCATAAGTTCCTTCTGGATCTTGTGAATCAACTTTTTGGTTTCCTCTTACCTTTGATAAAGCCTGTAAAAATTCTTTTTTAGTCACATTATTGTTTTTCAATATAGCTGTTATAGCCTCACTGCTGCCAAGATTTAAAATGGCTAATATTACATGTTCTGAACTTATATAAGAATCTTTAAATTCATCTGCTATTTTTTCAGCATCAATAAATAATTGGTCAAATTTTCTTGTTATATATATTGAAGAATTATCAGCGCCTTTGCCCAGAACCTTCGGCATTCTATCTAATTCAGTTTGTATATTCCTTTTTAATTTATCCACATCTACACCCATTTTGTTGAAAATGTTAGGGATAAGACCATCCTCATCTGAAATAAACGCCATAAATAGGTGTATAATCTCAATACTCTGATGATTATTTTCTATAGCTATACTCCTAGCATCATTTATTGCCTTTGAAACTTTAACTGTTAACTTCTCAGTATTCATATGTTACATCTCCTAAAATAATATTTTACAAAAAAAAATAATTAAAGGTGTCAAACTGACACCTTTAATTATATACTAACCATTAAAATATAATATAAATATTTGTTTTTTTTATAACTTTTTACCTAAATTTATTGCAAAAGAAAAATATTTTAATGATTCATTGGTGTCACCATTTTTAAAATATAAATTACCTAATTCTAAATATCTTTTATAAACCTGTTCTTTAGTGCCTATTTTTAATAATATATCCATAGATAAGTTCATATACATTTCAACTGTTTCAAATTTCTCATCACTACTTATTGTTATAGCTTTAAAATAGTATGCCTTCTCAATAAAAATATTATTATTAATATCTATAGAATAATTTAATATTTTATCACATAACTCTCGTGCTATATCCAATTTACCTATATCAATTAGAGATTGTATTACATCAATCATGAAATTAACGTAATCTAGTTTATCCTCATCTGGATATAAATTCATAGCTTCATATATATATTCATAAGCCTTTTCATTTTTATCCATGCCAATCATTGCTGACCCATATCGGTACAAAAAAATCCCTTTTTCCCTAATATTATTTTTGCAAAGTTCTAAAGAATATTTTTCATATTTCTTGAATTTACCATTTCCCACTTTAATAGAAAGTACAGCAACTAGATTATAAATTTCAGCCTTGTAGTCATCGTTATCTAACTTCTCAATATATTCCATAAGTTTATCAACTATTTCATATGCTTTCTCATAATTTTTCATTATTAAATAACATTTAGCTTCTTGATAAGTTGCACTTATGATTATCCTGTACTCTTTTGATCCATTTGAAGTCAACTCTTTACGCACATTATTATAATAACTAGCCGCTTGAAAATATTCTTTCCCCATATATAAATATCCACCTACATCAAGATAGTATATTAATCTATTACCATCTATATCAGATTTTATACATAAGTTATGATATTTAGACGTCCATATTTGACATGAATTTACATCTTTTATATCAAGATAGTACTTGAAAAGTAAATGCATAATATCAAAGGCCATGGAATAATAATTATATTCTTCTGCATACTCCAAGTTATATTTATACATTTCTTCCATTTCAGATTTAAATGTATTTGACCTAATAGCTTTTAAATTTTCTTCTAACTGCTCTTTAATATCTTTTTTTAAATATTTAATGTCAATGTCTAATTTTTCAGATACTAATTTTAGTACCCATTCTTCAGGAATTATCTTCCCATTTTCAATACAACTCATTTTTGAAATTGATATTTTATCAGAACATACATCCTTAAGAGTATATCCCTTGTATATTCTTGATCTCTTGATTTTTTCACCAATAGATAGTATCTCCATGTTCCTCACACCTATCTTCTCCGCTTATATATATTTAATTACCCCAAGTTGTTTAAACGCGTCAACACCCTTACTTAAATATTGTGCCGCCTGTTTGTCGTCTCCGTTGTCAATATAGAATTTACCAACAGTTATTGAAAGTTCACCTATATATTTTGTAAGTGGTATTTTTTCTGCATACTCTAAAGCCATTAGCAAAGTTAGTTCCGCTTCTTTAATGTTTTTATCTAAAATATCTACTCTATATTTTAATAGATAATATTTAATTAAGTCTTCTTTCTTTCCTGTAGGTACATCTTCCATTATTTGCTTCAGTATTAGCCTTGAATTTTCCACATCTTTTAACTTAATGTAGTTGTCACAGATATTTGATAGTGTTTCAATAATTGAAGTTTTGTCACTTTTCGTCCTGATTTCTTTGGCATTATTCAGATGAATAAAGGATTCTTCCAAATTATCAAATTCATAAAATAACCGTCCTAAATCATTCTCAATATCCCCAACATATACCATATTATCATTTTTCTTAAATACATCCAATGATTTTTGAGAATATTTTATCGCATTGTTAATATCTTGTTTGTTGATATATTCTTTAGAAAGTAATAATAGTGATTTACCATATTCTTTATTGTTATTTATTTCAAAAAATTTTTCTTTTGCAAGATAGCTATAATTTATTGCTTTATCCATATTATCAAGTTTAAAATATATAAGAGCTATATAATAATATATCTCACCTAGCAAGAAATCATTTCCAATATCATTTTCTTGAAAAATCTTCTCTGCCTGCTGAAAATAACTGCATGATGAATGATAAGCATTTAAATCAAGTGTTATCTTACCAAGTTGTACATAGGTATTAATTACTTCTTCTTGCATTCCAATCTTAATAAAAATACCATTTGCAGCTAAAAAATACTGTTGTGCGAGTCCCACCTCTTTTTTCTGTGTGCATATTGTTGCACGCAAATATAAATTTTTTGCTTTTCTATTATCCAGAGTATATTTTTCCGCATAATACATGGCACTTTCCAAAAATTGTTCTCCTAACTTAAGCTCACTGTTTAAAATGTGAGATTCAGCAACATTCTCATAGTAAATGCATATCTTTTCTGCTTGAGTTTCTTCTGACTCCATTAAGTATTCCACAGAAGTATTTAATTCTCCTGCCAAATATTCTAATAAGTCCATACTTGGATTGGACTTGCCTGACTCTACTAGACTTATTTGACCTGGAGTTATTCTATCTCCGGCTAAGTCCTTTAGCGTCATGCCAAGGTCCTTTCTTCTCGATTTAATTTTTTCACCTAAAGACAACATTTCCATATTTTATCTTCCTTTGCATTAATGTACATTTGTAAAAAATAAACATATTTTTTTATATCTCGATAATACTTTTTATTATATCATAATTTCTTTACTGTTTACAAAATAATTATGAATTATATTAAAATATTTTAAAAAGAAGATACATTTTCAACCTTAACTTTAAATATTTCATTAAGTCTTATATCCCTTGAGGAAGATCCTACTAAAACTTCAAATTTTCCCGATTCGTAAATCCAAGAATTTTCTATATCACTAAAAAAAGATAGTGCTGTTTTATCGAGTTCAAACTCAATTTCTTTTTCTTCTCCAGCTTTTAAATTTATTTTCTTAAAAGCTTTTAATTCTTTTAACGGTCTCGGAATGGAGGAATCTAAATCTGATATATATAGCTGAGCAACCTCAGCCCCCATAATTGCTCCGTTGTTTTTAACACTAAAACTTACCTTAATTTTTATATTGTTCCCACTCTTTTTAGTAGCAACCTTTAAATTACTATATTTAAAGGTTGTATATGATAACCCATGTCCAAAACAAAACAGAGGCTCAATATTTTTAGTATCAAAATATCTATATCCAACAAATATGCCTTCTTTATACTTGATTTCTAGTTTGCCTGGAAATTCACCAATACTATGAGCTGGTGAATCCTCTAGCTTTTTAGGGAAAGTTACAGGTAGCTTACCAGATGGATTTATGTCGCCAAACAAAACCTCAGCCATTGCATGTCCACCTTCCATACCAGCATACCAAGTTTGCAGTACTGCAGGTGCTTTTTTAATCCAACTGCCCATTTCTACTGGCGAACCGCTTAAAATAACAACTATAGTATCCTTATTTACTTCAAGAACACGTTTTATTAATTCATCCTGACCATAAGGAAGTTTCATGTTTTTTCTATCATGACCCTCAGTGTCATCAGCATGAGTAAGTCCTCCAATTATTATGGACACTTCTGCATTTTTAGCATTTTCTGCAGCTTCCATTATTAAAGCCTCTCTATTTTCATCATTATCCGAATATCCCTTTGAATATGTTATTTTTGTATTTCCACCTACCCTCATCTTTATTCCCATTAAAGGTGAAATTTCATATAAAGCTTTAATTTGAGCACTATCTCCACCACCGGAATGTAGTTTACGTCCATTCTCACCAATTACAGCTATTGATTTAATTTTATTATCCTTTAAAGGAAGCCTACTACCTTCATTTTTAAGCAATACAATGGATTCTTCTGCTACTTTTAGTGAAATATTTCTATGTTCTTCAGTATTGTAGGACCCCTTAGCTCTTTTACTATGGAGCATCTTAATCTTAAACATCAATTTAAGTATTCTCGCCACCTTTGCATTAATTACTTCTTCTTTAATTTCTCCACTTTTTAACTTTTCTATTAAAGGACTTGCCATAAAATACTCATTAAAATTGTTTTTTACATCCATTTCTATATCAAGACCGTTATTGGCTGCTTCAAATGTATCGTGTACCGCACCCCAATCTGATATAACAATTCCATCAAAACCCCAGTCTTTCCTTAATACCTTATTGATGAGAAAGTCATTATGACTACAATGTGTACCTCGTAGCTTATTATAAGCACCCATTAATGCGTATGTGCCACCTTCCATTACAGCAGCTTTGAAACCTGGAAAATATATCTCGTTAAGGGCTCTGTCATCTACTTCTACATTAATGAATAATCTATTATATTCTTGATTATTTACAGCAAAATGTTTAATACACGCTGCCACATCGTTTTTCTGAACTCCCTTTATGAAAGGTACCACAAGCTTTGATATTAGATAAGGATCTTCACTCATATATTCATAATTTCTCCCACCTAGTGGCGTTCTAACAATATTTATTCCAGGTGCAAGAATTATATCTTTACCTCTTCCTCTAGCTTCTTGTCCTAGTGCATCTCCAAATTCAGATGAAAGACTTTCATTCCATGTTGCTGCTAATGCAGTATAACAAGGAAAATATGTAACAAAGTCATCATTGTTATCTATTTCTTGCCATCTGTCATTATAATAATCTTTTCTTACACCCATAGGCCCATCAGACATTATTAGCCTAGGTATATTAAGCCTATCAACTGCTGCGGTTTCAAAAAGTCCATTTCCATGGCACATTGATACCTTTTCTTCAATTGTCATCTCTGTTATGAGTTTTTTTATTTTCTCCTCAGTATTATTATTCATTATCATTCCTCCAATTATTTTCTATTAAACGCCTTCTAAAATAATTAAACGTTTACAAATAAAGTTTTTAATATCGCATTAATAACATTATATACCAAAGTGTACTCAAAAACTATGTACTAGATATCATAAATCTCTTCTTTGTTATTAATCATGAAAAAATTCTATCTAAGAAATCCAAATTAATATAATCAATTTTATATTTCATTATGTTAATAAATAATTAAATAAATATTAATCTTTTTAATATAACTATTGAATTATTAAAATTAAAGTAATATAATAAAAATATGGAAAGGAGATAACAATCATGACCTACAAAGTAATAAGTAAATGTCCAATATGCAGTGCAGAACTTCATATCATAAAGCTTAAATGTGATAATTGCGGTACTGTTATTGAAAATGATTTTGAGTTTTCTAAATTTGAATGTTTAAGTGAAGAACATCTTGGTTTTATAGAAGTTTTTTTAAAGTGTAGAGGTAATATTAAAGATGTGGAAAAAGAACTTGGTATATCCTATCCCACTGTGAGATCTAAATTAGATGAGGTAGTTTCTGCTCTTGGATATTCTACTGAGGCAAAGAAAATATCAACTAGTAGCACTGAGATACTGGATATGCTTGAAAAAGGTGATATATCCCCTGAACAAGCGATAAATATGATTAAAGAAAATTAAAATCAGAAAGGATGATTAATAATGAAAGAGGAAATTAAAAGGATTTTAAAAATGGTTGAGGATGGCAAAATTGATATGGATAAGGCTAGCGAGCTTATTGAGGCTATTAACAAGCCGACTAATTTAGCACAATTATCACCATCTAGAAATCTAGACAAAATGCTTAAAGTTAAAGTTTTGTCAGCAACAAAGGATATTGTAAATGTGAACATTCCAATTAAGTTTTTAAAAGCTATAGGAAATGCTGTTAATAATATTAAAATACCAGGCATATCGGATGCAGAAGGCATAGATATAAAGATGATCATGGAAGCTATTGATTCCGGCCTCGATGGTAAAATAGTAGATGTGAAAAGCAGCAACGGGGACATAGTTGAAGTGTATATAGAATGATTTCATGCATGTATTTAAACATCTTAAAAAGGTAGTTTTTCAGTATTGTGATATCCCCTATGAAAGGAAGCGGAAAGTTGAAGATATATATTAGGTTAAACAATGGAAAAAGTTTTAAAATACCAGCACCATTATTCATGGTAAAAGCCGCCCTAGGTTTTGGCGGCTTCGGAGCATTAATTGCTAAAAAATATATTCCCGAAAATCAAAGACAATACATTGATTGCATTGACTTTAGAGAACTTAGAAAAGGCTTTGATGTATTAAGAGATTACAAAGGTTTAACTTTAGTAGATGTACACTCAAGTGACGGAACAGAAGTAATAATAACTGTTTAAATTAAGCATCTAAAAAAAGACATGGAAGATGACATTTCCAGACAATCAATACCTGTATTTATAAATTCAATAGCAATCTCCCTACAATCCTTCAGATTTCAGTAGTGCATCAAGGTGAACGACTAAAGTGTCTATTTCAGATAAAATAGAATAGTCACCTAAAGCTGAGTATTTTATAATATTATTAATGTTTATTTCCATGTTATCTGGAACTTTTAAACTTTTATCACTTATTATTTTAAGAAGCTTTTTTTCACCAGGATGTTTAACCTCATTTACAGCAAAGATAATATCAAAATAGCTGGCAAATAAAGCTGCTGTTCTATGATTTATGCTAATTAAATCACATCGCTTAAGAGCCTTTTCTATTTGATTGTAATAAGATGGCATCTGAAGTTTAAGCAGTGGGTAATTTTTTTTTACTATATTCTTCTTTAATTTATCAGGGTAAGTCACGTTATATTTTTTTTGCAACTTATTTAAATTTCCGTTTTTATCATAAATGATAATAGAACTTATGAAGTTAGCCCAAAAACATGTTGTGTAACCTATATCAGCTTCACATTTTAATAATGTTCTTTGAAGCGAAGCATCTATCCATTTAAGTTCCCTATATATAATTTCTACAGGAGTGTTATCTTCTTTCATCAATCCATCATCTTCTATCTCCCAAAAAGTATTATTTAGTTCCAAGTAGCTGCAGTATTTATCGGTGATGATTTTTCGCCCATTTAGCGGAATTTCTTTGGATGAATAGATATAAATATCATAATCTGATTCTTTATCATTAGTTCCTGCTGCTTGTGAGCCAGCTAATAATATGCCTTCAACTTCGTTTAGCCTAGAAAATTCATTAATCATTGATCTTATATTTTTATTAATAATCAAGAAAAACAGCTCCTTTTAATTCAGCTAATTTATTGCTATCGAAACCTATAAAAAGATAATTCTCCATAAATATTAAAATTCCTTCCCAAAATTATACATACATTTAGACAATTTGTCATATTAAAAATAAATTCTTGACAATATAAAGAAAAAGATATATATTTTTCATATTGGAAACTATGTAAACTGTATTAGTTTCCAATATAATTTATATAGAGGTGTTAAATATGAAAAGCAGCTTATTTTCTCGTAAAGAATTACTATTTTTGATTACAATAAGTTTAGCTTTAGGTATTAGGCAAATGGCTATGACCATGGTTATGCCATTTATTTCTACTTACAGCAAAACTTTAACGAGCAGTAATGCAACTTTAGCTGGAGTAGCACTAGGAATTTTTGGTCTAACTCAAGCTATATTTCAAATTCCATTTGGTATATGGAGTGATAAAATAGGAAATAAACCTGTTATTCTAATTGGCCTTTTACAAGTAATAATAGGACTAGTTATCGCCTTCTTAGCTAAAAGTATATATATTCTCATTTTTGCTAGAGCTTTGCAGGGAAGTGGTGCAATTCTAGCAACTGGTTATTCATGGGTTACTGGTAGCGTAGATAATAAAAAAAGGCCAAGAGCTTTAAGTCTTTTAGGAATGATTATTGGTTTTGCAGCAGCATCCGCTTTTGCCTTAGGTCCTTTGGTTAACAATTATTTATCAGTTAGGCAAATGTTTTTAGTATGTGCAATCTTAATTTTTGTAGTATGGATTATCATATTATTTTTCTTAAAAGAAACCCATGAAAAAAGTTCTATGAAAATACAAGAAACTCAAATTAAGATCGGAGACGGCATAAAAGTTTTATTAAAAAGCAGAAAGTTTTTAGCACTTAACTTAGCAGGATTCTTTAACAACTATATAATGGTATCAGTATTTTACATAGTACCTATCTATCTTGAAAAAATCACTGGTATTAATGGTATGTGGAAGATTTTTATGCCTGCAGTAATTATTGCTATAATATGTATGAGAAAATCCATTGAATTTATTGAAAAAGGCTACAGTTCATACCTAATTGTAGTTGCATTTGTTATAACTGCTATAGGTATATGTTTTTATTTTAATAATAAATCCTTTTACTTTATATTGATAGGAAGTATATTATTTATGACAGGATATATTTTATTAGCTACAGTAATACCCACAGTTGCTAATGATATTGCAGAAAACAGCTATAGAGGAGCAGCAAATGGAATAATAAATAGTTTTCAATATGTTGGATCTTTTGTTGGCTCTGTGGTTACAGGTGCATTATGGAATAATCACAAAACCATATCATTATTTTTAATAATAGTTATATGTATAATGGGCATATTTACTGTAAAAAGTACTAAACGAGCTTTTATAGCATAGTGAAATAAAATTTGAATGAGGCTGATAAAATGAGAGAAATAATAATGAAAGTTGCTGCTGAAAAGATACAGGCATATGGTTTAAGAAAATTTACTATGGATGGAATCGCAACCGACCTTAAGGTTAGTAAAAAAACTATATATAAACATTTTAAAGGCAAAGATGATATTATATTTGAGTATTTTAAAGAAATAATAGAAAGCGATAAAATTTACACCCTTGAAGCTATAAAAAAAGATAGCTCCTTAGCCGAAATTTTGAATTCTATAATTTATTCATACCATAAATATAAGCTTCCCGTTAGTATATTAGACGAAGCACATAAGTTTTATTATGAGGAATGGGAGAAACTTCAGGAACTAAAAAATTTCAAATTAGATCTAATAGAAAAAGCACTAAAAGAGGGCATGGAAGATGGAATTTTAAGAAGTGATGTAGAACTGCCTATAATAAGCACCATCTTAGAAAGTGTTAGTAGCACTTTTCTAGACTACGAATTCCTAAGCAAAAATGATATGACTATGAAACAAGCTATGAATCAGGTAATTACAATATTATTGCATGGTATTTTGAAATAAAGAAGCTATTTTTTTAACTGTAACTCAACTCAAACAATTTGAATATAATAAATTTGAGGTGAGTTGCAATGTCATATTTTGATTCATTAAGCCCTGAAGAATTTATAATTTTAGCGAATCTAGTTGCATTTACAGTTATGGAAGGAAACTCATCCAAAGATAATATCATTCTAGGTAATTTTTTAGCCACTGTTTCAAGTATTATGATTTCTTTTTCAGCTCAACAAAATCTTCTTAACACTTTAAAAGATGATACACAAAGTGGAACTATAGATATTATAAACCACACTAATCAGCCTATAAACATTTCCAATAATGTGTAAAATATAATGTATTTTTTTCCACATTATAGATCATCTAAGAAATAGCAATTCGGTATTTTGTTCTATTTTAACTTATCTAAGATTTCTTCAATTTTCTTTAAACATTCATCTATGCTATTAATCATTAATAAAATCATATTTCTTTAGTGGAAACTCCACCCGCTATGTTAACTTGTAGAAATAATATTATCATAGCTATAATTGTAGAAATTGAATATAATTATAGTATATTTATTATTTTTTACTAAGAAAATTTACTATCTTCCTTGAAAAAAATAATAACACTTTATTACAACGATCAATAAAACGCCCCTATGAAGTCGTAAAAATGTTAAAATGTATTCACATAGCTGGTGCAATTGATATATGCCATAAAGGAGACGATATTAAAATGAATGACAAAAATACTAATACTAAAGATACTACTGCTACCATAGAGATAGATAAAATTATAGAGACAGATACTACTATTAGAATGGATAAAGTTACAGATAAAAATACTAAATGGCACGGATTTAAAAAATGGTTTAGCAAATATATTACTATATGTGCAAAAAAAGTTGGTGAATGTAGTACTGCTTTAGCAAAGACAGTTGCCAAATGTGCTAGTTCTTGCGTAAAACAAATTAGCAAATACAATACTACCTGTACAAAACAAATTTCTAGAACTAAATTTTCAGCTATCATGAATGTTAAATATAATGAAATCTACGGTGAAATACGTAATTCATTAATTAAAATCACTTGTAAATTAGCTCATCAAAATGAAACTAAAGAAATAGCCCAATTTAAAAGATTAGATGATTCTGATACTAGTATAGAAACTAATACTCAAACCATCAAAAAAATTTGTGCTTTCTTTATATTCATTTTTAAGAGGATAGTTGCATTTGTGAAATGTGTTGCTGTGTTTATTTTAAATGCTGTTACTATACTTGGTGTTTTAGTAGCTAGAGTTTTTTATTATATTGCTAAAGAAATTGCTTATTCTTTTAAAGAAATAGTACTAGCCTTCGGAGACGCTATTGATAATTTAAAACGATTTTAAACTGTGTTGAATGACAAATAAAAATCAAGAATAAAAACACCCTTTTGGAAAATCCAGAGTGTTTTTTTGTTATTTACACTTCATAGCTAAAAAGTCCTGATTTTTTTAAAGGAAACTCGACTCGCTGTGCTCGCTGAGTAAGTTCGAATGGCCAAATTAGAATCGGTTATCTCAACTGTGTAATGTTTATGTTTTTTTAATGGAAACTCGACTCGCTGCGCTCGCTGAGTAAGTTCGACTGGCCAAATTAGAAATTTGGAGTCTCACTTAAATACGCTTACAGAGCAAGCTGGAACAACTATAGTGTCATTATTTATTGTGGCAATACCATTATTTGAATAAATTACTTTATAGCCTGAGTTCACAGTTACCTTACATGAAACTTCTTCCTTTGAAGGATTTAATACAACTAGTATACTCCCTTCTTTTCCATTTCTTTTATATACAACTGGGTAAGTTTTTTCCTTGGCATATAAAAATTCTATATACCCATTAGAACAAAGAGGTTCATTTTCAAGTCGTATTTTTATTAATTTTTTCACTTCCTTATATAATGAATCATCGGCTTCCAATTGTTTTTTTACCGTTGGCCTATTCTCACTTGAATCTTGTTTAATATATAAATTTTCTTTTTTTGCATCAGAAAATCCTGCATTAAGTGTATCATCCCATTGCATTGGGCTACGTGAACCTGTTCGTTCATATCCGCCTTCCACAGATGTAAGATTTTCTATATAGTTCATTCCTATCTCATCACCATAATAAATGAAAGGTGCTCCTGGCATTGTAAGCAAAAATGCAAAGGCTATTTTTATTTCTTCTTTATCCAACTTTTTCGCAATTCTTTCCATATCATGATTACCTGAAGGGATACACATAAGACCTTTGCCATCTGTTAATTTGTAATTTTCCATATACTTATTTACAAATTCAGATATATCTCCCTTGCCTTCTTTTGAAAAGTACGGATTTTCAGTGCGGAATAAATCTAAGTAATGAGATGTTCCAAATTGCAGTAGAAAATCCATATGGAAACCTGCTAATAATGATTTTTCAGGCTCTCCCCATTCTGAAATAAGCACAACATCAGTAAATTTTTCATCAAGAAAGCTTCTGAAATTTTGCCATAATTTAATAGTTTCTTTACTATCATTATCATTTTTTACTAGGGAACCAGCCATATCTACACGAAAACCATCACAACCCATCCTTAGCCAAAAACTCATTACATCTTTCATAGCTTCACGGGTAGCAATAGCATCTTTTGAATCAGTTGAGGACTGCCAATTTTTCTCAGGCTTTGCAAAGCCATAGTTCAGTGCTGGTTGTGATGAAAAGAAGTTTACTGCACAGCATCCCTCTCTATCAGATATTCCACGAATACATCCAGCAATATTAGAAACGTCCTTGAAATCTTCCCATATACTATCTGACCAAATATATCTATTTGTATATTTGTTTTTCGAAGCTTTCATAGACTCCTTAAACCAAGGATGTGAAATGGACGTGTGTCCAGGAACTAAATCCAAAATTATATGCATGTTTTTTTCATGTAATCTTTCAAAAAGTTCTTTTAAATCATCATTATTTCCATAACGAGGTGCTACCTTTAAATAATCTTCAACATCATATCCTGCATCTGAAAAAGGAGAAACAAAACATGGGTTTAACCATATAGCATTACAACCTAATTCATTAATATAATCTATTTTTTCTATAATTCCATGAATATCACCAATACCATCAGAATTACTATCATTAAAACTTTGTGGATAAATTTCATAAAACACTGCATTTTCAAGCCATTTTGACATAATTAAACCTCCAATTAATAAATTCATTTTTACAGTTTAAAACTCTGTAATAACATAATATCAATACTAAATTATTAATTCTTGCAAAATATTCATTTAAAATAACACAATATTCACAAATAATTATTTAAAAAATATAAAAGTTTGATATAATGAAAGAAATGAGGAGTGTTGTGCAAAATGGATGATTTTTTAAAAGAAGAAAAATTACAAGGAACATTATTATACCCATTTCAAATTTATAATATGTATGACGAAAATACTAAAATATTTGTTTCACATCACTGGCATAATTATGTTGAAATAATCTATATAACCTCAGGTAAACTTTTTATTAGCATCAATAATGAAAATTACATAGGTTTATCTGGTGATATTTTTTTTATAAATGAAGGAGAATTTCACGAAATGTATGTGGAAGATACCAATACATTATATTATGCACTTCTTTTTCCAATAAAATATTTGAATTTTGAGATGAAGGATTTTGTGGAAAACTCATACCTTGGATCACTTTATAATAAAGATAGTGTTTTAACAAATAAACTTCCGAAAACTTGCAAAACCTATGAAGAAATCTGTGAGAAACTTAAACTTGTGATTCACTTAAATGAATCACAAGAAATCACATATCAATTTGGAACAAAAGTAGCCATTTTAAATATCATTTATCTTTTAGCAAAAGATAACCTTATAAAAAAAAGCGAAAATAATCATTCTCTAAGTGAAATTAATAAATTAAATTTACTTAAAAATATCACTTCATACATATATGAAAATTATAGCGATGTAATTTATTTAAAAACTATTTCTAATGAATTTGGTATGTGTCCAAAATATTTTTGTAAATTTTTTAAAGATAATTTTGGTAAAACTTTTATTGGATACCTAAAATCACTTAGGATAGAAAAATCTATGAATATGTTAATTGATACCAACCTTTCTATTATGGATATTGCTTTTGCAAATGGTTTTGAAAACGTCAGCTATTATATCCGTACATTTAAGGAGTTGGCAAACTGTACCCCTTCCTCTTATAGAAAACAAAAACATTGTGCTGTTATGAAACTTTCTCTATAGATTATTTGTCTAACGCCAAACCTGCAAGTACATCTGCACGTTCATTATATATTACACCTGTGTGCCCCTTAATTTTGATAAAATTGACTTTAATGAATTTTGAATTTTCTTGCATAAACTCATGATAATACTGGGCAATACGTGCCTTTCTATTCCAAGTTCCAAGCGCCCAACATTCTATACCCTGATAGTCATAGCAAAGGTTGATTTCTTTATATCCATTTTTCACAGCATAGGTAACAGCCTTCATAGCACCTGTAAGTTCTCCTGAGATGTTTCTTAAAGCAACTGCTTCTGGTTCTTTATTACCAGCACCACTCTCCTCATAAATAACTTTATCATCTAATACGGCTACTACCCCGTATGAATAATTTCCTACTACCTCCTTAAAACTTCCGTCCACATATATAGTAAGCAAAGTATGATCAGCTGTTTCTAATGTTTTGCAATTGATTTGTTGCATGTCAAGAAAATTTCGGGCTAATTCCCTGCTTGGAAAACTTTTAAATATAACCCCTTTAACTCCCTTAATTTCTTTCTGGCATTCTGGCCAGCTCTCATATATATTTGGTGTTCCACTTGCTCCTTTTAAAGTAGCATAAAATTTAGACATTTATTTTGTTTCTCCTTCTTATATAATATATATTTTTTTATCTTTATTATAACTTTTTACCACCACAATTGTATATAACTATACGTATTAAAACTATAAAATATACAGCATACAATTAAAACTTTTAATCATTTTATCTAAATACTTGTGTATTGTCAATTATTTACCATTAGACATTAACATAATACAGTGTATAATAAGATTATGTAAACAAATACTTTAACTCCTTAAGTTACTGAAAGATAAAGTGAAGCTAACACTGATATATGGTTTTACCCAATATCAGCGTTAGCTAAATAAAGTCCTACGCCTAGTAGCCGTTAACTCACAACTTGTAAAAGCGTGGGTCTTGCGGCTACTAGAGAATAGAATAATAATTGTTCAAATATATGAAAAATATAGGAGGTATATTTGTGAATAAGCTAAAAACTAAATATATATTAATACCTGTGATAATAAGTATTATATCATTGATAATGCTTGGTATAATTAATTTTTCAGGTATTAAGTCCATTGACAAACAATACTTATATTTTCGTAAAGATGTATCAAACAATTTGGTTGAAGAAGTATTTGTTTCTAATTCCCCAAAAATAAATGTAAAGCTTAAAAATGGAACAGTTTATCAAACAGATAACCCTAGATTAGATAATTTCAAAGAGCAGTTATTAGAAAGTAATGTTCAAGTATCTGAGACGCCATATTTCCAAAAGATTGAAATACTTCCAATATCAACTCTTGTCATTTCACTTATAGTATCAATATTAATGATGATAAAATCTAAAGCTCGCACTACAAAAAAAGCTTTTGCAGTGGATTCTTTGGATATAACGCCAGAAGAGAGTACTACTTTCGACTTTAACTCTGTAGCCGGCAATGAAGAGGCTAAGGAAAGCGTAAATGACATTGTTGACTTTCTCAAAAACCCAGAAAAATATTCTCGTTATGGTGCACGAATGCCAAAGGGTATTATCCTTTATGGCGAACCTGGTACAGGTAAAACACTTTTAGCAAAAGCAGTAGCTGGTGAAGCAAAGGTTCCATTTTATGCTATGACTGGTTCTGATTTCATTCAAATTTATGTGGGTGTTGGTGCCAGTAGAATACGACAGCTTTTTAAAAAAGCAAGAACAAATGGTAAAGCAGTAATTTTTATAGATGAAATAGATGCTATTGGTAAAAAAAGATCTGGAGGCAGTTCTGGTGGTTCAGATGAAAGGGATCAAACCCTTAACGCTTTGCTAACAGAAATGTCGGGTTTCAATGAAAAAGAAGGAATAGTTGTTATTGCTGCAACAAATAGATTAGATATGCTAGACTCAGCTCTTTTAAGACCAGGTAGATTTGACAGGCATATTGAAATACTACTTCCTGATTTAAGCGCAAGAAAAAAAATAATAGAACTTCATTTAGCAAATAAACCTGTTAGAAACATAAATATAGAAGATTTAGCTAGAAAAACTGCTTATTTTTCAGGTGCCAAACTAGAAAGTCTTATAAATGAAGCAGCTATTACAGCTTGTAAGGATCAAAGTGAGTTTATTGACGATTATCATATTGATAAGGCATATTCAATAGTATTAGCAGGTCATGAAAAAATAAATCGCTCTAGCATAACTGAACAAGATAGAAAAATTACAGCTTTTCATGAAGCTGGACATGCATTGTTGTCATTTAAACTTCTTCCAGATGATAAGATTTCCAAAGTTACAATAATACCAAGTACAAAAGGTGCTGGTGGATATACTTTGAGCATCCCTCAGGACACCATGTATCAGAACAAAGACTATATTAAGAAAAAAATCATGGTTCTACTTGGTGGAAGATTAGCAGAAGATCTTATATTCTCTAAGGACTTCATAACTACAGGTGCATACAGTGACCTCAAGGAAAGCACAAATCTTGTTAAAAATATGGTAACTCAATACGGAATGGGAGATAGCTTAGGTTTACTTAATCTTTCGGAACTTTCAAATATAAGTGATAGTATTGGCAATGACATAACTTTAGAGTGTAAAAATATTCTTAACTCACTTTACGACGAAGCAAAAGCCCTTTTAGCTTCAAACCTAAGTATTTTGGACAAACTTTCAGAACAGCTTTTGGATAAAGAAACCCTACTCTCAGATGATATTTATAAAATAGTTAAGAGTTAAAAGTTTAGAGTTTAGAGTTTAGAGTTTAGGAAGATTTTTCTGCTAACGCAGAAAAGTCGATTAAAATAGGAATGCCGATAGATTTGTGTAACAAATCTATCGGCATTCCCTTTTAAAATTATTAATTATTCCATTTTGCCCCAAGGCAAAATTTCCTTAACTTTTAACTATTAACTCTTAACTTCTTTATTTGTACCTTCTTTATATAGGATCCATGAAATCACTGTTCCACTAATAAATCCTCCCAGATGTGCAAAAAGGTCTATATTTGGTACTGAAACGGAAAAAATTAGATTTATTACAATTACAGATATAACATTTTTTAAAAATTGTTTTCCAACCCTATTTCTAAGCTTATATGCCATAACAAGTGTTGCTCCCATTATCCCAAATATTGCCCCTGAAGCACCTACCGACATTGAATTACTGAGTAAATAACTTAGTAGTGACGCACATATCCCTGATGCCATATAAATTATTAAATATCTTGATTTTCCATATATTTTTTCAACTAATGCTCCTATTATATAGAGTGAATACATATTCATTGAAATATGGACAATACCAGCGTGTAAAAATTCACTTGTAAGAAGTCTATAATACTCGCCATTACTTATAAGCGTATTTTCCTTGGCACCCATAGCAATCAAAATCTTATCATCAATATTAAAAATATTATTAGACAAATATGCCGATATTAAAAATACTACTATATTGATTCCTATAATACAGTATGTCACCATAAAATTGTCTTTAGTATTTTTATCCAGTTTTATGGAGTTTATAATGTTTTCTATTTCATTAACTTTACCATCTATGTCCAAGGCTACGTATAAAATTTGATTTTTTCTAATATTTAAAGCAATAAGTCCTTTTTCATGAACATTCACATCAGAAACACTTTTGGTTATCAAAACTTTAATGCAATCAATGCTACCTCCATGACTACTTTGTAAATCATTTAATATTATATCTAATTGCTTACGCTGACTATTTTCATAAAATATATAAATTTTTTTTGGGATAGTTGCATTGTTTACAGCCCCCCACAAATAATAATTTCCACATTTAAGTTCTGTAATTTGATAATTATAAAACTTAGAAATATTTTCAATAAGTGATCTAGTCTTTTTATCCATAATTTTCTCCATTTTAATTAATAATTTAATTATTTTATATTTTTTATTACAATTTGAGAACTATTTTGTATTTTATGCTATATTAATTACATTTTTAATATTTCTCACACTACATCCTCTATTGTAATATTATTATTATATATTAAGTCAATCTCATAAAATCTTTTTGATTTTTTAATACAATTAGCATTCAATACTCTTATAATTGGTCTGTCAGGGAATCCACTATTTTGCTTCACTACATATCCTTCAGCCTTATTAGATAAAATTACATGACTTCCTAATGGATAAACACAAAAAGTATTTTTAAACTTAGTTACAATTTTGTTATCAAACATATTACCACTACCTGCAAGAATAAGTTCATAAGCATCATTTGGTTTAAATCTTTGTCTATAACTTCTATTACTTGCTACTGCAGAATAGACGTCACATACACAGGCTACCTTTCCAAATTTAGATATAGAATTCCCTCCTAAACCATATGGGTAACCTTTTCCATCAAATCTCTCGTGATGTTCTGATACCACTTTGATTGTGTTATCAGTTATATTATAATTTTTTTCTAAAATTTCTTTTCCATAAATAGGATGTTTCCTTATTTCACTACGTTCTTCGGTAGTTAAGGGACCCTTCTTATTTATTATAGAATATGGAATTTTTGTTTTACCAATATCATGAAGAAGAGCCCCTGTGCCTAGTTCCTTTAATTCATTGGAATTAAAATTCATATTAAGACCTAAAAACGTTGCCATTACACAAGTATCAATACAATGTAGATATGTATAATTATCATAGGTTTTTATATCAAAAATGAAACTGTTAGAATCCCCGCTCTCCGCAATGTAATCAATTAGTTCTTCTAATACTTTCACAGATTCTCTGGTATTTACCCTATCTTTATTACAAACATTCCTCACTATTTTTGACATATTTTTCATTATTAAACTCTTAAGTTCTATAAATTTCTCATCGCAATCTTTTATATCATCAAATCTTTCATCTTCTATATAAACATAAGAAACCCCTATTATCTTTAGTTTTCCTATAAACATATTATTTAATTTAATACCGCTTCTTAACAGTATAGTACCTTCATTAGTATATATATTTTTGCCTAAAACTTCATTTTCTTTTACGTTATCCATAAATTCTAATCTCATAACAATCTCCTTCACATACAAGGACTAAAATTTCAAGTATATCTTATAATATTACATCATTCTGTAATATTTAACAAGATACTTATTTTCACTTTATTTTAAACTAATTAATAAAGTTACTCAAGTATTGCTCGAAAATATATTTATGGATAATCCAAAAGAATTTTATTAACCTAACTGCAAATAAATGCTCAGTTTTACTTACTAAAACTGAACATTTATTTTGTCACTTGTCACTGCTATCTGGAACCTGTTAACTGGTAACTGCTTCTACTGTAGCATATCCAAAAGCTCATTGAACCTATCAATGGTGTCTTCAAGTGGCTTTGGCGAAGTCATGTCAACGCCGCCTTTTTTTAATACTTCAATTGGATAATCACTAGCGCCACTCTTTAAAAATTCTTTATACTTAAGTGTTGCATCTTTTTCACCATTAAGTATCATATTACAAAATGAGTTTGCTGCAGAATACCCTGTAGCATATTGATACACGTAAAAATCACTATAAAAATGAGGTATTCTTGCCCATTCCATATCTATTTCATTATCTATAACCATATCTAAGCCAAAATATTTCACATTGAGTTCATGCCATATTTTACAATAATCATCACCTGAAAGCGGTGACCCATTTTCTATACTTTCATGGATTATTTTCTCAAATTCAGCAAACATAACTTGCCTAAACACAGTAGTTCTTATTTGTTCAAGCTGTTGATTTACAAAATACAATTTTTTCTCTTTGTCTTGTTCTTTATTTATTAAGTGATTTATAAGTAAACATTCATTGGTAGTTGAAGCAACCTCTGCACAAAATAATGAGTAATCTGCATATACATAAGGCTGATTTTTATTCGAATAATATGAATGTATTGAGTGACCCATCTCATGAGCTAGTGTTGAAACATCATTTAATTCATAATTGTAATTTAATAAAACATATGGCATAGTATCATAACTTCCAGAAGAGTAAGCTCCTCCCCTCTTACCTTTGTTTTCAAATACATCTATCCATCCTTGGTTAATGCCTTCTTGAAAAATTTGCAAATAATCTTCTCCAAGAGGTTTCAAGCCTTCTTTTACAATTTTAACTGCTTCTTCAAACTCAATATGTTCTTTTGGTACATCAACTATTGGAACATACAGGTCATACATATGGAGTTCGTCTATGTTTAGCAGTTTCTTTTTGATTTGCACATACCTGTGCATAGAGCCTTGTAGCTTTTCATTTATTGTATCCACTAAATTGGTATATACGTCTATTGGAATATCATTTGGCATTAAGCTGGATTCCATACAATTTTTGTATTGTCTCGTCTTTGACTGGAATACAAAATTTTTAACAGATGATGATAATGACTCTGCAAATGTGTTTTTATACTTTCCATAAGTATTAAATAGGGTAGTAAATGCATTTTTTCTAACTTCTCTATTTTTAGATTTAATAAATTCACTATATTTTACTTCCGTTAGTTCAGCTGCTTTTCCATTCTCATCTATTATATTTGGGAATGTCATGTCTGCATTGGAAAGCATGCTAAAAATATTACCAGGTGCTTCTAAACAATCAGAAACTCCTGCAAGAAGTTTTTCTTCACTTTTAGAAAGTATATGCGGTTTCATTTTTAAAATATCCCTAAGCTGAAATTCATAAAGTTTTAATTCTGGTAACTCATTAATTTCTCTTTCAATAGTTCCTTCAGGAAGTGCTAATATTTCTGGAATAAAAAAAGCCTCAGCACTATTAAATTCTGAAAGATATGCATCTATTTTACTACTTAAAATTTGGAATTCAGTATTTGCAGTATCTTCATCACTTCTGCGATGAGCATATACATACAATTTTTCTAATATTCTTGAAGCCTCCTCATCCAATTTGTAAAACTCAAACAATTTTTTACTGTCACCAAATTTTCCGCTAAAACTACTTATTTGTGGTACATACCCTTTTACTTTTTTTAAGTCCACTTCAAAAGCTTCATTATTTTTGTATATCTTATCTATTTGCCACTTATATTTCGCCTCAATCATATCTCTTGATTTTGTTCTTTTTATTTTCTCCATAATTATTCTCCTCTCACATCTAATATAATCTATTAGTATAAACTCTTTTTATCCTTAATATTCTGGAATACATTCTTTACAGCTTTTTCCACAAGAATACAGGCATCGTTAATCTTTTCTTTCATATCCATATGTTCTAGCTTGTAATCAAATTTCAGTCTCCAAGTTGGATTATATTCATCATCAACATCTTCTATTTCATACCCTGCTTTTGTAAATGTACTATAGTCGAAACTATCAAAAATAGCCGAATATTCCCATTCTTCTACATCTTTATTTGTATCAAAAAACATATTAACCTTTTCACCATCATAGTACATTTTTGTAATATATTCTGCTCCATCACTTACTTCATAACTACCAAGTTCTCTTACAAAAAGATTACTTTCTTTTTCCTTTTCCATTAAAACCAAAGATGAAAAATTCATTATACCGCTCCTTTATTTGCTGAAAATTAAATTATATATATTCTTTACAATTTGAGTAATATTTATTATAATGTATTTACAATTTATGGATATTTTGTGGAGGTGTTTATTTTGAAAAAGATACTTAAGTTTAAATATAAATCAATAGTTATTTTCTGTATTATAGTTTTTATAATCCTTTTAGGAATACATAATTTAGAAAATAGCAAACGTACAAATATGAATTATTCTGCAAAACAATATTTAACCACAGGATTTTTTAACAATTATAAATTATACACTGTTGATTATTATCACCTTACATTTTCAGATACAAAAAATGCCATACTTGAAGTACAGGGTATGGAATATAAAATTCCTCATAAGACTGTTAAATATAGAATGATGATGCAGAAGGATAACAAAGGCATTTGGAGTGTTAAAACACTTGTACCACTTTCAAATATAGAAAATGCAAATGAATCTAATTAAGATAATTATTTTTCATTTTCCTTATCCCCGGATAATTTCACCAAACATTCATGACAAATAGCTTTCATCTTAAGTTCATGCTCCAAAAGCACAAATCCTGTTTTATTTTTAATAAGCTCTTCCACAGGAATCATAGGACAATCTATTTCTACCCTTTTATGGCAATAGCTACATTCTATCTTATGTTTATGCTTATATTCTTTTATTTTATAATTATATTTTCCATCACCTAAATCAAATTTATCCACTATACCTTTGCTTGCAAATAATTCTAAACTTCTGTAAACAGTAGATAAATCAATATTATTCCCTTGATCAACTGACTTTGCGTATATGTAATCAGCGGTTATAGCTTGCGCTGAATTATATATAATATCCAAAATAACAACTCTTCCTCTAGTTATTTTTATTTTCTTTTCCCTTAAACAAGATTCATAGTTCACCATATCACCTTATAATATTTTTTATTATAATTATATCACATATATACTATTTTCTAATCTATGGCGTAAATATAATCATCAAAAAAGCATCAATTTAATTCCAAAAATCACAAGTATAAATCCACCCATAAAATCTGCATATTTTGCAACTACGTCAATTTTAGAAATGTACAATGAAATAATAAAACCAATTGAAGATATAATAAATGTAACTAGTCCAATAAATATTGTTTGAAAAATCACTTCGATTGTATTTTGAATATGACTTAGAATCGTAAATCCAATAACCAAAGCATCTATACTTACAGAAGCTCCAAGAATAATATACATTTTATTGTATATCAAAAATTTATCATCTTTCCTTTCAAAGCCATCTCTAATCATAATTATTCCTACAGTAGCTATAATAGCGCCACCAATTATCTTGGGTATAGCAATTATGTATGTACTAAAAACAAATCCAAAATATGCGCCTAAAAGTGAAAATAAAAACTGAAAAAATCCAAATGATAACGCAAATATTGCTTTATTTTTTATTCTTAATGCTCTGTTTATGCCGATACTTATGGCTACCCCAAATGCATCCAATGACAAAGCCACTGCTATTAAAAACGTGTAATTTATATTCATAGTACCTCCTGTTAATAATAATAATAATATACATAGTTAATATATATTTGAATTCATACCTAATATATGATAAAATATTTGCGGGTAGTATCATTTTGAACTGCACCAAGAGTGTTAAATATAGATTATTATTCTGCTCATATCAAACGGAATGAGACAGCTTATACGGGAGCTACGGGGCTGTCTCAAAATTTGAAAATTGTTTGTCAATTTTTTAGTATTTTGAGACAACCCCTTTATTATTATAAAAGATGGTGATGCCATGGATTTCAAAATTGGTTTTGTTGGTGCCGGAAAAGCTGGCATAAGCCTAGGTAAATATTTTAGTGTTCATGAGCTAAATTTATCTGGCTACTACAGTAAAAACAAAGAATCTGCAAAAGAAGCTGCTAGATTCACAAACAGCTCTTTCTATTCAGAATTAAATGACCTAGTTAAAAATTGTAATGTAATATTTATTACTACTCCCGATGATGTAATTCTTAAAATATGGACTGAGCTCAAAAAATATAATCTAAAAGATAAAATCATTTGCCATGCAAGTGGTTCATTATCCTCATCAATTTTTTCTAACATTAACACCTTAGGAGCATTCGGATATTCTACCCATCCCATGTGTGCTTTCTCCGATAAATTTCACAGCTACAAATCATTAGACAAAGTATATTTTTCAATAGAAGGAGATGAACTTTATTTAGACGAATTAAAAAATTTTTTTCAGCTACTTGGTAACAATGTAATTCTAATAGACAAGGACAAAAAAACACTATATCATCTTGCTAGCGTTACAGTTTCAAATTTAGTACTTTCACTTTTAGATATAGGGTGCAAATATCTTGTGAATTGTAATGTTGATACGGAAACTGCAATAAGTGCACTTATGCCCTTAATAGAAAGCAACATAAATAACATAAAGGAAAGTGGGTTTGTTAATGCATTAACAGGTCCCATTGAACGTATGGATCTAGAGACAATAAAACGACATCTTTCTGTTATACCAGTGGAAGATATTGAATTATACAAACATTTATCCTTAAACCTTACCAATTTATCAGAGAAAAAGCATCCAGGTGTTTGCTACAACTTAATAAGAAATGAACTGGATCTAAAATGATCTAATTTACTAATTAAAGTAGTATAAGGAGGTTCAAAGTATGAAAAATAGTGTTTCAACTTTTATTGAGGCAAAAAACAAAAATGAAAAACTAACAATGCTCACTGCCTATGATTACTCCATGGCTAAGATTATTGACAATGCTGGTGTTAATGGGATTTTAGTTGGTGACTCCCTTGGAATGGTATGTCTTGGTTATAAAGACACTTTAAGCGTAACAATGGAAGATATGCTTCATCATATAAAAGCAGTCACTCGTGGAGCAAAAGACGCCCTTGTAGTTGGTGATATGCCTTTTATGTCCTATCAAGCATCTGTTTATGATGCAGTAAAAAATGCTGGAAGACTTATTCAAGAAGGTCTAGCTGGAGCTGTTAAACTTGAAGGTGGTGCTTCAGTATACAATCAAGTCAAAGCCATTGTAAATGCTCAAATTCCAGTAATGGGCCATATTGGTCTAACACCTCAATCTGTAAATATGTTTGGCGGATTTAAAGTTCAAGGTAAAGATGAAATCAAAGCTAAACAAATAATAGAGGATGCAAAAAAATTAGAGGATGCTGGCGTATTCTCCATTGTACTAGAAGGCATACCATGGAAACTAGCAAAAATTATAACTGAAAGCGTCACTGTACCAACCATAGGAATTGGTGCTGGTAAATACTGTAATGGACAAATTCTTGTATATCAGGATATGTTAGGTTTATTTTCAGATTTCACGCCAAAGTTCGTTAAAACCTATGGTAATGCTGGCGAAGTAATGAACTCTGCATTTAAAGATTATATTGATGAAGTTAAAAATGGTGTTTTTCCTTCTGAAGAGCACAGTTATAAAATTAATGATAAAATTATCGACAATTTGTATTAGGGGGAAATAGTAATGAATATCTTAAATTCAATAGATGAAGTAAGAAGTCAAATTAAACTATGGCGAAAAGAAGGTCTCACCATTGGTCTTGTGCCAACTATGGGATTTTTACATGAAGGTCATGAGAGTCTTATTAAAAGAGCATCAAAGGAAAATGACAGAGTTATAGTGAGTATATTTATAAATCCAACTCAATTCGGCATAAATGAAGATTTAAAAACTTATCCTCGAGATATGAAAAATGATGAAGCTCTATGTATTGGTGCTGGTGCTAACCTTATTTTCAATCCATCACCTTCAAGTATGTACTATGATGATGCATGTACAACAATAAACGTATCAGGGTTAACTGATGGTTTATGTGGTGCAAAACGACCTGTCCACTTTGGGGGTGTTTGCCTGGTAGTTTCAAAGTTATTTAATATAATAACACCTGACAAAGCCTACTTTGGTGAAAAGGATGCCCAACAATTAGCTGTAGTAAAAAGAATGGTACGTGATTTAAACTTTAATATAGAAATAGTTGGATGTCCAATAATAAGAGAAGTGGATGGACTTGCAAAAAGTTCTAGAAATACCTATCTATCAGAAAAGGGCAGGAAAGCGGCTCTAATACTGAATAAAAGCCTTAATTTATCTAAAGAAGCCATTATTAGCGGTGAAAGGGAAACCCGAATTCTTAAGGATATAATTAAGGAAAAAATAGATTCTGAAATCTTAGCTAAAATTGATTACATTGAAGTTGTGGATAGTTTAACCTTAAAGCCGGTAACAAATATAACGTCTTCTACTTTAGTTGCCATAGCTGTTTATATTGAAAATACAAGGCTTATCGATAATTTTACGTATAGAGCATAATTTTATTCATACTAGGAGGAGACACATGTTATTAACTATGTTAAAATCAAAAATTCATAGAGCAACAGTCACAGAGGCAAATCTAAACTATGTAGGAAGCATAACCATTGACAAGGATCTTATGGAGAAAGCCAATATTCTTGAATATGAAAAAATACAAGTTGTGGATATAAACAACGGAAGCCGGCTTGAAACATATGTTATTCAAGGAGAAAAAGGTAGTAAAATTATTTGTTTAAATGGAGCAGCTGCGAGATTTGTACAACCTGGTGATAAAGTTATTTTGATGACCTATTGCCAATTAAATGAAACTGAATCAATTCAGCACAAACCCAAAGTCGTTATTTTAGATGATAACAATTCAATTTCTGAAATAACTAATTGTGAGAAACACGGGCAAACTAAATAAATATAGTTAAAAGTTAAGAGAGAAGAGAGAAGAGTTAGTGAGGATTTTTCTTAATTGTTTTAATGCATATTTTATCCATTTCATATCAGAGGATATGTTTATAGTTAAAATCTTCCTTAACTCTTAACTCTTAACTCTTAACTCTTAACTATTAACTTCTTTTTGTTCGGCTTTCTTATCAGCAATTTGCATTGTACTATGTTTTTTACTATACGCAAAGTAAAAAACAAGCCCTAGTGCGAACCATACAAAGAATCTAATAATCGTTACCGTTTGAAGTTGAATAATTAAATATCCACAAGCTAATGCGGATATGATTGGTGTAAATGGAACACCTGGGCACTTAAATGATCTTTTAAGATCAGGTCTTTTTCTTCTAAGTGCTATTATTCCTAATGAAACAATTATAAATGCTGCTAGCGTACCAATATTTGTAAGTTCTGATACTATAGTTATTGGTAAAAAACCTGCAATTACTGCAGCTGCTATTCCAACTAAAACTGTACATGTTACAGGTGTCTTAGTCTTTTCACTTACATTGCCAAGTACTTTAGGTAAAAGTCCATCCCTAGACATTGCAAAAAATATTCTAGTTTGGCCAAACATCATAACTAATAATACTGAAGTTATTCCGCATATAGCACCCACAGAAACTAAAGCAGAACCCCAATTTATACCAATTTGTTGAAGTGCAAACGCCACTGGAGCTGCAGTACCTTTAAATTTATAATAAGGAACTACACCTGTTAATACAGCTGAAACTATTATATAAAGTACAGTACAAATAATCAGTGAATAAATAATCCCCTTTGGTAGATCCTTTTGAGGATTTTTAACTTCTTCTGCTGCAGTAGACACTGCATCAAATCCAATATATGCAAAGAATACGTACGCTGCACCTTTAACTACTCCACTAAAACCATAAGGCATAAATGGATGCCAATTTGCAATTTTTACATGGCCCACAGCTAAAACTATAAACAATACAATAACTGAGAGTTTGATTATAACTATAATATTATTTAATCTTGTGCTTTGCTTCACACCTGTAACTAAAAGTAATGCTATTAGCCCAATGATAATCATTGCTGGTAAATTAACAATACCACCATCTAAAGGGGCAGCTACAAGTTTATCCGGAAGGGTAACTCCCATGCTATTTAGTAAGCTTACTATATATCCTGACCAGCCAATTGCCACTGTACTTATGGCAACTGTATATTCCAGTATAAGATCCCAACCTATTATCCAACCCCATATTTCACCTAGCGCTGCATAACCATAAGTATATGCACTTCCTGCCACTGGAACCATAGCTGCAAATTCAGCATAACAAAGTGCAGCAAAAGTACATGCAAATCCCGCTATAATAAATGATAATACCAATGCTGGACCAGAAAAATTGGCAGCTGCAAGTCCCGTAATAACAAAAATACCAGTTCCAACAATAGCTCCAATTCCAAGTAAAGTTAGTTCAAAGGGTCCCAAAACCTTAGCAAGTGACTTTTTTCCTTTTGTTTCTGCAATTAAAGCATCAATAGACTTTGTTTTAAATATTTCTCTCAATTTAAGTCCTCCCATATTATTATATTATTAATGATTGCTATATATAATTGTTAATTTAATAATAATTATATCATCTACATGTACATATGCACAATACCCAAATACAATTATTAAAAAATAAAATTGGGATGCATATAGATTTTATTCAACAAATCTACTTACATCCCAATTCCACTAATTTTTCGGTTTCTCCGAAAAATCTTCCTTAACTTTTAACTTCTAACTTTTAACTTCTAACTTTTAACTTCTAACTTTTAACTCTTAACTGTTTGCGCCCTCTTCTTTATCCATACAGGTCCTCATATATTATTTTAAATACTTCAAGAGCTTCACTGATTTTACCCTTTAAAAGTACTTTTTTGTTTTCGAGTTCCCTTATTCCTCCTTCAGTCAACGAATATATCTTTTGCGTCATTTTCACTTCATCATTCCAAGCACCAATTACATACCCGTTTTTTTCCATCTTCTTTAATAGCGGATATATCCCTCCTGTACTGGGTATCCACAGTCCATTGGTCTTTTCTCCTATTTTATGTGATATATCATTGCCATTAGTAGATCCCAGACTCAAAATATAAAGCACATATAGCGGGAGTAAACCCTTTGTAAATACCTGACCAACTGACTGCTCTTCTTTCTCAACTTTTTTTAGTTTAGCTAGCTTTTCCTTATATTCCTTATAAAGTCTTTTTTCTTCTTCTTTAACATCAAAACCGTTAAAGTTCGCCATATTTTACTCTTCCTCTATAAGAACAAGCCCTACAAGTCCCGGTCCACTGTGAACTCCTGACACAGGACTTATACAACCACCCCAATTAATAGCTGAGACATTATCAAATTTTTCGATAACCTTTTTAATCTTTAAGGTATCTTCTTCACCATTACCATGCATAGCATATGCAGTGCATTTTCTCTTATCTGTTATTTCTTTTGCTATTTCAACCAGTTTGGACAACGCCTGTTTTCTACCTCTTACTTTTGCATAAGTAAAATATTTGCCATCAATATCCACTGATATTATAGGTTTAAGGTTTAATAATGTACCTATTGTGCCTGCTACTTTACCAATTCTTCCACCTTTAATTAAATATTCTAGAGTATCTACTACAAAAAATAAGTGTATTCTTTTTTGAATAGAAGGTATTGCTTCTACTATTTCCTCAAGATTTTTTCCTTGCTCTATAAGTTTTGCACATTCTTCCACTAATGCCCCTTCCCCAAGAGATATTGATTTTGAATCGCAAATGTATGATTTTATTTCAGGGTGATTTTGACTTACTAATGTTAATCCATTATGAATACCTGAAAGTCCTGTTGACAATGTTATCCCAAGAACTTCTGTATAACCTTCTTTTTTTAATTCTTCATATACATCTTCCATATCTTGAAGTGCAGGCATTGATGATGTTGGAATTTCCTTTTCAAAACCATCATAAACCTCTTGTGATGATATTTCGATTTTATCTTTGTATTCTCGGTCCTTATATATAATTCTAAATGATAAAACCTTTATATTATATTTCTTAACTATCTCATCTGGTAAATCAGCTGTTGTATCAGTAATTAATGCTACTTTTTCCATTTGGACATTCCTCCTGAATTTTTTATAGTTTATTATTCATTACACTCATATTATATCACTACTGAGTACATTATCAATAGTGATATGTATACTCAGTAGTGATAACAAATAATAAAAAATTACCTACCATAAATATTATAATAAATATAGTAGTATACATAAAAAATGACAGGTGCTTCCTGCAAGTACAAACAAATGCCATATAGCATGATTGTATGGTATTTTATCAAATAGAAACAGAACAGAACCCAATGTGTACACTACTCCACCTATTACTAGTAGTGCCACCCCTGCTGTAGGCAAATTTGCAATGAGGGTTTTTAAATAAAAAACTATTAGCCATCCCATTATTACATACACAATTGTAGAAAGTACTTCGAATTTTCCAGTAAAAAATACTTTTATTGTTACTCCTATAACTGCTGCTCCCCACACTACTCCAAAAATTATCCATCCTCCATGATTTCTAAGTACAGTTAATGCAAAGGGTGTATATGTTCCTGCAATCAGAATATATATTGATGCGTGATCAAAAATTCTAAGTACCTTTTTAGCCTTTTTATTAATTATACTGTGATACAGTGTAGAAAAAAGGTACAGTAATACAAGACAAACTCCATAAATTGTATAACTAACCACATACCAAGCATTCCCATAATGTGTTGAGAAAACTATAAGCAGTACTAATGCTGAAATAGCAAGAAGTGTACCTATTCCATGAGTAACCGCATTTGCTATTTCTTCGCCTTTGCTATAAAAACTATTTTTAGGCATAACCTTCCACTCCAATCTTATACATCTATATAATATTATAAACTAAATTAAAAAACAATAGGACAGATTTATATAGTATAATGATTTTAAATTTTCATTTAATCGTTGTGAATACTAACAAAGTATCTTATAATATACTTTAGCTATAGAAATTGAGCAAATATTATAATTTAAAAGGTGATATTATGAAATTTAAAGAAATACTTGCTAATTTTATGGGAATGAGAACTTTAAAAACGGCTATTTCAGTATTTCTATGTATATTGGTTACCAGGCTACTAGGCATTCAATATCCATTTTATTCTTGTATAGCAGCTGTTATATCTATGCAGGGTTCTGTCTCATCGTCATTCCATACTGGTAAAAATAGAATGCTTGGTACATTTGTGGGTGCCTTTACTGGTCTTGTTTTCGCACTTATTGCCCCCGCAAATATTTTTCTTATAGGATTAGGGATTACTATTGTTATATCAATATGTAGCCACTTAAATTGGAATAAATCCGTAAGTATTAGTTGTATAGTGTTTTTGGCTATTATGACGAATCTTGACGGTAAAAGTCCATTTGTTTACAGCTCGGGCAGGTTAATTGAGACTTTTATAGGTATAGTTATTTCAGTTGCTGTGAATTATGCCATATGTCCACCAAAATATTTAAATAGAATTATTTTATCAAGTAATAAACTGGTAGATACTACAATTCTATTTTGTGGAAATAAATTTTGCCATAATATAGAACTAGATATTGGAGGCATAAGTAACGAAATTACTAACTTGAATACACATATCAGCAACTATAGAAAAGATTTTATAATTAAAGCACGAGAACTTATAGAAATAAATACGATTTTAGATATTATAACAACATGTAACATAATATTGATAAGCATTAATATTATCAATACTCTAGGTTATAATTTACATATAAATGATGCCAATAAAAGGAAACTTAGCAAATTATACAATTATAATTTAGATAATCTTAGCTACGAAAACAATGATTTAAATATAGTTTTCAACTATCACCTCAATATAATAATAGACTCCATAGGTAAACTACTAACGTTTGAAATAAATAAAAAGCAGATTGGCAACGTACACTAACGGATATGGTATGGCAAAACAGCAGTTGCCAAGTTCCAGATGCCAGGTTCCAGTTACGGAAATTTTACCTCAGGGCAAAATAACAATTTAAAAAAGCATTACATCTTTTAGATTTAAATATTTAACCATAAAAAGGTATAGGAATTAATCCCTATACCCTTTTTATCTTCTGCAAATCATATCAACTCATCCATGGTGTCTGCGTTATTATTCTCCGCAATAAAGTCCAAATTATGCATTCATTGGTTCTTCTGCGCTAGCAGAAAATCTTCCTTACCTGGTATTTGGAACCTGGTATTTGGAACCTGGTATCTGGTAACTGCCTTTTTTGCTTGTCACTTGTTCTTGTTCTTGGCTTTTGTCACTATTTTGCAAGTTCAAGAATAGTATTTGCATATATTTTAGCATTTTCAACTAAGTCATCAATTTCTATATATTCATTAGCTTGATGATCTAGATCTGGTTTTCCAGGAAATATTGGACCGAAAGCAACTATGTTAGGCATTTCCTTAGCATATGTTCCTCCACCAATTGATAAAAGCTTAGCTTCTTCTCCAGTTTGCTCTGTATAAACCTTTTGAAGTGTTTTAATAAGTTCATGATCCTCAGGAAAATATAATGGTTTTTGATGTTGCATGTTTTCAATAACCATTCCAGTACCACTTATCCTTTCGTTAAATGGAGTCATGAGATCTTCGTAAGTTTTAGTTACAGGATATCTTATGTTTAAAGCAAGTATAGCCTTATCTTCATCAATATTTACAACTCCTAAGTTAAATGAAAGCTTTCCTGAAATTTCATCTGTTAGTCCTATTCCAAAGGATTCTCCATTAACTTCTAGTCCAACATATTTATTAAAGAAATTTATTAGGTCCAATATATCAGATTTTCCAAGATCAAGTTCTCCTAAAAATGCAAAAAGTTCCATGATTGCATTTTTCCCAAGTTCTGGTAAGCTTCCATGAGCAGCAATTCCGAATGATTTTATTATTACTAGGCCATCTTTTTCTTCTGTTTTTAAATCATATCCAGTTCTTTCAGCAAAATGCTGGCAACTTTCAATCAAGCTACTTTTTAACGCTGCTTTTATTCCTGCTTCACAATAATCAGGAACCATATTTGACTTTTGTCCACCTCTAATATATTCAATGCTTATTTCACCATCTGACTTAACTGAAAGCTCCTTAACAAGATCAAATGTAGTGATACCTTTTTCTCCATTTATAATAGGATATTCAGCATCTGGAGTAAATCCAGCTATTGGTGCCTTCTCCCTTGCAAGATAGTATTCAAGTTCCTTGCTACCAGACTCTTCATTAGTACCAAATATAACTCTTACCTTTTTTGAAAGAGTTGCCCCTGAATCCACAAGTGCTTTAAGACCAAATAATGCGGACATTATAGGTCCCTTATCATCTGTTGTTCCTCTTCCATAAATCTTTCCTTCATGTATTTCAGCGGAATATGGAGGATACTTCCATCCTGATCCTTCTGGAACAACATCAAGATGTCCTAAAACTGCAATATACTCCTCTCCAGTTCCGTATTCCGCATATCCAACATAATTATCTAAGTTTACAACCTTAAAACCAAGGTCACTTGATATAGTCAATGCTAATTCAAGTGCATTTGCTGGCCCTTCACCAAATGGCATTCCAACTTTTGCTTCACCCTCAACACTTTTTACTCTTACTACTTCTTGAACAGCTTCAATAAGCTTATCCTTGAGTATATCTACTCTACTATTAATATCCATATATATTCCCTCCATTATGCTATCTAATATGTTACAAGTACTACCTATATTATAAGCTTTATTAGCAAATTTTATCAACTATCACCATACACCTCAGTGATTTTTTTAAAAACACCTTAATTAAAATAATATTGGTATATATTTCATACTATAAAAGGAGCTGATTTATCATAAAATACCCTAGAAGATTTAAAACTTATTAAAATTATAAATATATGAGGTGATTAAACTTATGAAGAAAAAAATAATTTTCTGTTCCTTACTTTTTTTTGCCATAATATTTCAAAATACAGTTTATGGTGCAAGCTTAGCCTATACTGTAAAATCGGGAGACAGTCTATGGCGAATAGCCGTAAAAAATGAAACTGGTATAAGTGAACTTATATCTATGAATCCCCAGCTTTCAAATCCAAGTTTGATATACCCTGGTAATGTTGTATACATACCAAATTTACAAGACATTAAGACTGCGGAAAATGAAGTTATAAGACTTGTTAATATTCAAAGAGGTAATAGTGGGCTACCTAAACTCTCGACTAATTGGCAACTCTCGAGAATAGCCAGATACAAATCTCAAGATATGATAAATAAAAACTATTTTTCTCACATTTCACCAACCTATGGTTCTCCTTTTAATATGATGGAAAACTTCGGACTTAAATTTTCTGCTGCAGGTGAAAATATAGCAATGGGTCAGCAATCCCCATCGTCTGTTGTAACCGCATGGATGAACTCCCCTGGACATAGAGCCAACATCTTAAATCCATCCTATACTCAAATTGGAGTTGGTCTAGCAAAAAATAGCAATGGAACTTGTTATTGGACTCAAATGTTTATAAAACCACTATAACTAAAAAGTTATTGGACTTCAAAAAATAGCAACCAATTATGTCTTCCCTAAAATAGCCCCAACATCATTGACTTGTCATTTTCTATATTGTCATAATTATGAGACGCAGCATGGCTATGCACGTGAAAGAGGCTGTTCGAGCTGACTTAAGAAAGACTTAGCTTCCAGTTTGTTGAATCCCGTTAAGAACCATTTACTGTCTGAACGCAGTGAGTTTAAATGGTTTAGGGATTTGACAAACTGGAAGCTTAGTCTTTCTAAGTTTAGTGAGTAGCCTCTGAACGTGCACAGCCATGCTACCCTCACATTTATGCTATTACGATAAATGTCTCTTCTTACTAAATTGCCTTGTTTCTTAGCTCATTTATCTTATTCTTATTTTTTAAAGACATATAAATATAAAATGGTATGCCTGCTAATATTAAAAGGAAACCATACATAACAATTTCTGCTCCTGAACCATATATAGCCCAAACTGCATATATAAATCCAAGAAGTGGAACGATGGAGTTCTTAATAAATGTAAATAAATTAAATTTCTCATCCCTTTTGGATATTAGCATAATTTCAGCTGCAGCAGTCATGGCATAAACCGGTAAAAATGACAGTGTTGCAAGTAAAGCTACAAAAGAAAATGCTGATGTAAAGCTTTTATTATAATTCATAAATAGAAGTATGTTTACAAGTACTGACCCTATAATTAAAGATGCGTATGGTGTCTTGTATTTTGGATGTACCTTTGAAAAAATACTTGGAAATATTTTATCGTTTCCAGCAGCATAAGCTACTCGTGCTGTAGACAAAATCCATCCTATAGTAGTTCCAAGTATACTTATTACTGCTCCAATTGTAATAAACGTTACAACGTTGCTTCCAAAATATTTTGAAAGTATATCAGCGATTGGTGCACCACTTTGGGAGAGCTCTGTATTTGACTCCGCTCCCATAGCCGCTATATTTATACCCATATACATAACTGTTGCAATAATTATTCCAAGTATAGTACTTCTTTTAACATTTTTTTCTGGATTTTTTATTTCTCCAGCAGTAATTGAAGCACTCTCAAGTCCAACAAAAGCCCAAAGTGTAGAAGTTGCAGCAATCGGCATAGTTCCTATACCTTTACCTTTTGGAAACAAAGGCATCACATTACTAATATGAAAATGAGTTCCTGCGGCTACAATAAAAAATAGAAATAAAAGGATTTCAAATACAGTTATTGTAGTTTGAATTTTTCCTGCAAGCCTAACTCCTACTATATTTACTATAGTAAATATCCAAAGTATAGCACTTGTAAATAAAAGACCTGCAATATGACTAGTGCTTAAAATAGGGAATAACATTCCTGCATAACTTGCAATAGCAATTACAACTGCTGCATTTCCAATCCATGATCCATTCCAGTATAACCATGCACTTAAAAATCCTGTAAAATCTCCAAATGCACTCTTAGAATATTCATATGGACCGCCCGTTTTAGGTATTTTAGAACCAAGCTTTGCAAATGATAACGCTAAAAAAATAGATCCAACTGCAGTTAGTACCCAAGCAAGCATTGTTGCACCGGGTCCTGATTTTTTTGCAAGTGTGGCTGGAAGCATAAAAATACCTGACCCCATAATATTTCCTGTAACTAATGCTGTTGCAATAAAAAGACCTATATCTTTTTTTAGATGTGTTTTCTTTTGTTCCATAAATTTGCCTCCTTATCGGTAATTTCCGATAAGCGAATTTCACTAAGAAGAGCGTTAAAAAAAGCCCCGAGTATTGATCACTCAAGACTAAACACATATATATAATATATATGAAAATTCATTTTGAATGATAGCTCTCCACAAAATAGTTGTGACAGTTTTACGAATATTCTACATAAAACCAGTTATATAGTATTAAAGCTTTTACTATAAACTTCGGCGAAATTTCCTTTCCATCTGCTTCATTTTGCTTTTATCCACAGATATACTATTAAATAACGCACCTCTACCTCAGTTATTCACTTACGATTTCTTATTATGCACTACAGAAAACTTTATGTCAACTAGTTTCATTTCAATTGACATTGATTATTAATTAAATTAGCATATAATTAAAGGTGCAATTGATATTTTTTCGTGTTAATTAATATAATTTTAAGTAAAAGGCGGTGATATCATGAATAGTAATTTAAAAAATCTAACAAGAGCGGCTTTCCTTCTTGCAATAGCTATAATTTTTCAATTAATAGGAAGAACTTTCCCTGGTATAGGTCAGATTCTAGTTGGTCCAGCTGTTAATGCCATACTAATTTTGGCCGCCACTATATGTGGTTTGTGGCTTGGAGTTGCAGTTGGTATACTAACTCCAATTTTAGCTTGGATACTTGGTCAACTTGCAGCTCCACTAGCTCCATTTATACCATTTATAATAGTTGGTAATCTAATATTTGTTATACTCTATTATAACTTTAGAAAAATCAATAAATATGGAGATATTATTGGAATGATTATTGGCGCAATATTTAAATTTTTATTCTTATATTTATCAGCAACAAAAATAGTTGTTGCATTAAATCTCTTTACTAGTCCTAAAATAATAAAAACTCTTTCAGTTGCTATGGGTGTTTTACAACTTATAACCGCTCTGGTTGGTGGAATAATTGCCATAATACTTTTTAAACTTCTTAAGAACAAAATAAGATAAGACAGTTTTGAAGTTCAAGGTGCCAGGCAGTGAAGATTTTTCTGCTTAAATAAAAAAGTTGGTAATGTGCTGCCTCAAAATAGAATTTAAGTTCCATTTTGAGGCAGCTTAAAACCTCACCCTATGATACTTAAACAGTGCATCAAATTTCATGTTGACTTAACAAGAAATCACTTATATAATTATAGACAAAATTTGTGTTTTTTGGGGGTATTACATGTTAAAATATGAGGCTTATCACTTTGGTGAAAACAATCTTTTTTCTCACTATCATCCTCACAATCTTAATTATCCTAGACATTTACATCGTAGCTTCGAACTTATATTTGTTTCCCACGGTACTATTGATGTATCCATTGATAGTAGAATTTTTACTGCTGAAAAAAACAACTGTATATTAATATTGCCTTATGAAGTCCATTCAATCACAACAAAAAAATATTCAGATTTAAATATTTGTGTATTTTCGCCTGAATACGTAAAAACTTTTCATAATATGATTGATGGTAAAACTTTAGAAGATCCAGTATTTAATCTATCTGTTAATACCAAATCTTTAGTTATAGAAAAAATTTTCAAAGATAATTTAAATATTCTTCAAATGAAGGCATATTTATATCTTTTATCTTCTGAAATCATGGATAATACTAAATTGTTAAATAGTGAAAGACCTACTTATGAACTACTACACAAAATACTTAATTATATTCAGGAAAATTTCACTGAAACCATTTCCCTCAGAAATGTAGCTACTGAATTTGGATATAGTTATACTTATCTTTCTAAATATATAAACAATATTTTAGGTATATCTTTTGTTGATTTCATTAATGAAAATAGAATTAATTATGCCTTATATTTATTAAAAAATACTCAGGCTCCAATTACAGAAATAGCTTATAGTTGCGGTTATTCAAGCATACGCTCTTTTAATAGAAATTTTCTAAAAATCACTAAAATTACGCCTAAACTTTATAAAAATTCTTAAGATATCATTTATTACTTTATTTGTATTTTATAATATATAATGTTATTATATTGTCAGAAAAATACTTATACAAAAGGAGAAATTATGAACAAAGATTTTTATGACAAACCACTTTATACAATAACCAATTATATTATTGGATTTTTTCTAGGTAGTATTTATTTAGCTATTTGCAATATATTACTTCTACTGTTTTTTATATTCACAGCAACTTCACTAGATATATTTAATTTGTTACTATTTTTTATTTTTCTTATACCTATGGGTCCCTCCTTAGGTGCACTGTACTCTACCAATGGTAAATTAATACGTGAAAAGGATATAAATTTTTCTTCTTGCTTTTGGAGTTCCTATAAAAAAAATTTTATATCTCACTTAAAGCCATGGCTAATTGAGCTCATTATACTAACTATATTACTCATTGATTTTAAGTACTTCTATTTTAATATGCCACAAACAGGGATTTACATAATTTTTGGTATACTGATTATAATCACATTATTATTAGGCTTATTTACCTTACCAATAAACTCTAGATTTCAACTTAATTTGAAAGATTTATTTATGTTGTCACTTTACTACATGATAAAAAAATTCCCAATAACCATATTGAAAATTATAATTATTATTTTAGCCTACCTTTTGTGTAAAAATATACCGATTGTATTTTTAATTTTTATACCTAGTATAATTTGCTTTATATTTTATTGCTATGACAAAAATATATTTATAGAGATTGAAAATAAATTGCTTGTTAATGATAAGCTAAAAGGTTGATATCATCTAACAATAATATACATCACTCATATAACCATATTAAATTTTGTTTTATAATCAAATTTATTAGAAAATGTTCTGCAACAAAAAAAAACAATCCAGAGCTAAATCCCCGGATTGTTTTTTTATCATTTTCAACTTATACCTTGGAACTTGTTAAATATTTACTATTTTAACTACATCATATCCAGCATCTTCAATGGCAAGTTTAATCTTTTCATCAGTTACACTATCATTTATATCAAGTTCTGCTGATTTCTTCTCAAGGCTTACATTTATTTTTTCTGCTCCTATTTCCTCTAATGCATCTGTTACATGATTAGTGCAGTGATTGCAACTCATACCTTCTATTGATATTAATTTTTTCATTTAAAATTCTCCTTTATATAATTATTTGATAGCCAATTAATGACTTACCAAGTGAATACTTTAATTATAATTATTTTCTTATAGTTTGCTGAGAATCATTCTTTATTGATTTTAATTTTCATTCGTATTATAACATAATATTATGTGGATTTTATATAGATTCCAAAAAATTATCTACTTTATTTTCTATTTAAGCATCTACTGCCTTCTCATTTCTATGTGAAAATGCAATTTTAAGTAAAACTGGTGTTATTACAGTTGTAAGAATAACAACAATTATAGTAGGTAAAAATATTTCTTGGGTAATGATATGTTTTTGAAGCCCTATATTTGCAGTAATTATAGCTACTTCTCCCCTTGATACCATTCCTACTCCAATCTGTAGTGACTCACTTTTACTCATCTTTAAGAATCTTGCAGCTCCTCCGCATCCAACTACTTTTCCAATAACTGCTACAACAAACATAACTAAAGTTATTTCCAACACTTCTAAATTAAATCCCTTTAAATTAGCTTCAATTCCCACACTTGCAAAAAATATAAGTGATAAAAATCCTGATGAAATTGCCTTAACATTTTTTTCTATATACACTTTGTGCGCAGTAGCTGAAAGTACTAATCCACATATATATGCGCCAGTAATACCTGCTATTCCTATTTTTTCAGCAATAAACGCTATTATAAATGCAGCTGCTAGGGAAAAGGTCAATAGTTCTCTTCCTGGTTTCATTATTTTGGTAAACTTATTTAAATATCCTGGTAAATATACTATTGTAGCTATTGATGCTACACAAAATATAATTATTTTACCTATGGTAAATAAAAGACTTAATGTTTGCGCCCCAGAATCTGCATTTGATCCGGAAGTTTGTGCTAGTGCAAGAACTACGGATATTAATACAAGACCTAAAACGTCATCAATTACCGCAGCACCAAGGATGTTAATTCCAGCCCTAGTGTTGAGCTTTCCAAGTTCTGTAAGTGTCTCCACTGAAATACTCACACTTGTTGCCGTTAATATTACTCCAACAAATACATTTTCCCATGCATTGTTAAAGAACATATACGCACTTCCTATTCCTAGTATAAGTGGCACTAATACACCTGCCATTGCGATTACAAACGAGGTAAACCCAGCCTTTTTAAACTCCTCAATATTTGTTTCAAGCCCTGCTAAAAACATAAGCATAATTACGCCTAGATTTGCTAATAGCTTTATATTAGCATCATATTGTACAATATTTAATACCACTGGTCCAAGAATTACTCCTGCAACAAGAGCCCCAAGCACCTCTGGCATTTTTAGTTTTCTACTAATAATTCCGCCTATCTTTGTAAACATAAGAATTAGCGCTATATCCAATAATGTTTTTTCCATATAAATTCCTCCTATTCTTAATTTCAACACAAACTAATTATTACCAATTTGGTCCCCTACAAAAAACAAAAAGAGTGGAAATCCCTAAAAAAGGACTTCCCACCCCAGAAGACACACACTCTCTTGAATACAGGCACCATTCACCTGCTCAACCGTAAAACCGATATAAATTAAACTAATTATATCATACTATAGTTACCAAATCAATGATTTTTAGTAGGTAAAATTATAATAAATTCAGTACCTTTCCCTTCCTCACTATAAACTTCTATTTTTCCACCATGAGCTTCCACCAATGCTTTTGTTATAGTAAGACCTATTCCTGAACCACCAGTATTTCTGCTTCGTGATTTATCACTTCTATAAAATCTTTCAAAAATATAAGGTAAGTCTTTCTTAGAAATTCCAATACCATTATCCTTAACTTCAATGATAATATTTTCATGAACTTTTTTTAATGCAACAAAAACTTCACCATTATCCTCCAAATACTTATAAGCATTTGAAAGTACATTGTCCATAATCTGTATTATTTTATCTCTATCCATATAAACTTCTATGACTGCCACTTGGTTTATGGTCAATTTATAATTTTTTTTGCTATACATGGGTTCAAAGTTTTTTATGATATTTATTAATAATTCTCCAATATTAAAACTACTCCTGTTTAGAACTAAATTAACTTCTTCAAGTTTAGAAAGGTTACGTAGGCTATTAACTAGCTTAATAAGTCTTTCTATTTCTTCATGGAAGCTTTCAAGTCTTTCCTTTGTTGGTTCCCATATTCCATCTAGCATTGCTTCAATATGAGCCTTTAAAATGGAAAGTGGTGTTCTAAGTTCATGTGCCATATCCGAAGTTACACTTTTTCTAAGTACTTCTTGCTCTTTTAGAGTTTCCCCTAGAAAATTCATAGAACTTGATAATTCAATAATTTCCTTTGTATTGCTTTTTATCTCACACCTAGCGTTCAAATTACCATTTCTTATTTTATTAGCTACATCAGTTATTCTAATTAGTGGCTTCGACAGTTGCCTTGAAAAAATGGCACTTATAAAAAAGCCAAGTAGCAAAGCAATAAATCCAGATAAAGCAAAAGCCTTATTTAAAGTCATTTTAAAGTTTAATGCGTCACTATTTACATAGGAGTTATCAAAATATCCCACAATAATATTACCAATGTTTTTATTGTTTTTTTCTAAATTATATTTTACTTCAGTGTAATTTCCATTCTTACCTTTATCATTGTTTTCCATCATAGAACTCATCATAGAATGTTGTTTTGATCTAGCTTTGGTATTTGTATTATCATAAGATGAAATTGTTTTCCCATTTGCATCTTTAATCTCCACAAATAAGTTTTCCATAGAAGAGTATCTTTTTATCTCTTCCATATCTGAATCTAAAAATCCAGTTTTATCACTATATAAATCTTCCGTAATCTTAGCAATTTTTTCTATTTTTTCTTTTTGCTGACCCTCGAGATAATCGTTAAACTTTGCACTAATCATTATATTAGATATAATAGAGGTTGCAGCTATAGCTATAATAATAGATAAAAGAAATCCAAAGGCTAACTTCTTAATTAAAGATATCTTCATAAATTTCACCTCACCCTACTCTACAAATTTATATCCCATCCTATATATTGTAATTATATACTTAGGCTCTTTAGGATTATCTTCTATTTTTTGTCTTATATTCTTTATGTATGTATCTACAGTTCTATCCACAGCATCATAATCCAATCCAAATGCTTTTTCTACCAATTGTTCTCTAGAAAACACTTGACCTGGACTAGTTAGTAATGCTTTTAAAATCTTGAACTCATAAGTTGTTAGACTTAATATAGTACCCTTCTTTTTTACTTCAAACTTCTTTATATCAACTTTTAAATCTCCATTATTAAAAACAAGGACATCCGCAAGTGGTCCACTTTCCCTATATGATCTTCTAATAAGCGCCCTTACTCTAACCACTAGTTCTCTCACGCTAAAGGGTTTGGTTAAATAGTCATCTGCACCTATTGATATTCCCTCTATTTTATCCTCTTCTTCACTCCTTGCCGTTAGCATTATTATTGGGACAGAAGACCTAGCCCTTATCCTAGTACAAACATCTATTCCTGATATTTTGGGAAGCATTAAATCAAGAACTAAAAGATGTACTGTTTCATTTTGAAATATATTTAAAGCGATTTCACCATCTAAAGCAGTTATAACCTTATAGTCTTCTTTTTCAAGATATGCCCTTACTACATCTAAAATTTTTTGTTCATCATCTACCACAAGTATGGTTTTTCTTTCTTCCACAACTTTCACCCCAAACGGTTTCTTTTAAGCCTTCTGTATTATTATACATAAGTAATCAAGCCCCGTAAATTACGAGGCTTGATTACTTATATTATCGTTTCTTTTTATTTGAAAGAATGGTTCTTCTCTTAATGTACTCTTCTTCCGTTATATCCCCACTAGCGTACTTTTCATCCAATATGGCGAATATTCTTGATTTATCTGTACCGCTCACATATTTTTTATATAGCTTAACACCTACCACTATAAGTGCTATTAATACAACTAGATTAAATATCATTGTAATTGGAAAAAATCCACCGCCAAAACTGCCATGCATTCCGTAACCACCATATCCATTCATCATAATTACTCCTCCTTCAAAACTTTCATTCTATACACTTATTATAAAATAAAATTGTGGAGCATTTATGGAGATTGTAAATTTAGGCACCTTAAAAAATAGCTAGTCAATATGATGTATCTATTTTCTTTCAGATGCCTCCTTGTTGAGTTCTTATAAGCAAGCTAAGTTTATCCATTTTGCTATGAAGTTTTTCTAAAATTATACCAAAACAAAACCATACTGGAGCAAAATCAAGTCTTATCAGTCCGTTAATAGTGAAGGCTCCTGTATAATTCCATGGACAAACTCCCAAAATAGATCTCAAAAGTGAACCACTAATATATTCAGCAACAAAAATAATAATTGTATAAACACACCCCCTCAAAACAAGTGGCCACTTTTTAATCTTATGTTGCACTGGTTCTAAAAAAACAATAAGACCATATATAGGAAACATCCATATATATGTAAATCCCCGTAGTCTTATATCTCCTTGAAGCAGTGATGACATTCCAGTCCAAAATATTTCCGCACAAATTCCAACTAGGCCGTATAATAAAAATCTTTTCACCATGGTTATATGTTTTGCTAATAAACTTTATATATTCCCCTAATCTATAATTTCTTTCAATTTCTCTATAGTTTTATAGTCTGTTAAATCATAATGAAGTGGTGTCAATGTAACATAACCATCATTTAGAAATTGTACATCTGTACCTTCATCATGAATTTCATTTTTTATTCCATTTGCAATGTACGTTACTTCATCTCCATTTCTACCTGTTTCTTTATAACGATCTTCATAAAGTCTCCCACTACTTTTACACACTTTAATCCCTTTGATCTTACTCTCATCAATTGATGGCACGTTTAAATTTAAAACTATATCACTTCCAATATAATTTTTCTTTGCTAATTTTAGGATTATACCAGCGTATTTTGCTGCTGCTACGTAATTTATTTTTTCACCATCTAAATGTGCTGATACTGCAATTGATGGTATGTTGTTTATTGCAGCTTCAATTGCAGCTGAAACTGTTCCTGAATAAAGAATATCTCTACCTAGATTTACTCCTCTATTTATTCCTGACATTATAAAGTCAAAACCTTCATTATTGCATAATTTAAGAATGCCTATTCTAACGCAATCTGCTGGTGTTCCGCTAACACTATATGCTTTTGATGTTACTCCATGTATTTTAGTTTTTCTTATGTTTAAAGGACTTCCAAGAGTAATCGAATGACCACAAGCACTTCTTTGATCATCCGGTGCTACAATAATAACCTGATTATTTTTTTCCAATTCTTTTGCCAAAACAAGTAAACCATCAGCATGTATCCCATCATCATTTACTAATAATATTTTCATATATTACACCTCAAAATATAAACTTTTTATAATAGTATAGCATAAAAAGAGACCAGAAACCTTCACATTTTCACTTGTACATAATCGTGAAAATGTGAAGGTTTCTGGTCCGTTGTGAGATTTTAGATAATATATTATAGAACTAATATATTCCTTTACTTATATATCTATCTCCTCTATCAGCAAATAGTGTTACAATATTTGCATTTTCTACTCTTTCTGAAATCTTTAATGCTGCTACCATTGCTGCCCCTGAAGAACTTCCAATTAAAATTCCTTCTTTTAAAGCCAATTTTCTTACCATACTAAAAGCTTCATCATCAGCTACCTTTATAACCTCATCGATAAGACTCACATCCATAGTTCTTGGCATGAAATTATTGCCAATACCCTCTATTTCATAACATCCTTCTGTTCCTCCACCCATGGTGGAACCTTTAGGATCTGAAAGTATACCTTTAATTTTCGGGTTTTTTTCTTTTAGATATTTCATAATCCCAGTGTAAGTTCCCCCACTACCAGCTCCACAAACAAAATAGTCTATTTTACCCTCTAAGTCCTTATATATTTCAGGTCCTGTAGTTTCATAATGTGCTGCAGGATTCTGGAGATTATCAAACTGCCTAAAACTTATAGAATTTGGCACTGTTTTAATAAGTTCCTCAGCTTTTGCAATAGCTCCAAGCATCCCCTCTTCTCTTGATGTATTCACTATTTTTGCTCCAAGTGCCCTCATAATAGCTTGTTTCTCTAAAGAAAATTTTTCAGGTACAACAAAAATTATATTGTAACCTTTATTAACTGCAGCAAGTGCTACACCAATTCCTGTATTTCCAGCTGTTGCCTCAATAATTGTATATCCAGGCTTTAATTTCCCTTTTTCCTCAGCATCTTTTAGCATATATATGCCAATCCTATCTTTAATGCTTCCACCAGGGTTATTTGTCTCAAGCTTTGCAAATATATTTACGCTTTCTTTTACATTCATGTGATTAATTTTTATTAGTGGTGTATTACCAATTAGCTCTCTAATATCTTCTATATATTTCATTTCCATACCCTCTCTATATGGCATGTCAAGGAAAATTACTAGTCTATATACTAGTCAATTTTCTTTCAGTAGCCTAATCTATTTACTCACTTTAAACGCAGCAACCAAGTCTTCAATTAAATCGTCTGAATTTTCTATTCCCACTGACAACCTAATTAGATTATCAACTATTCCAACCTTTTGTCTTATTTCTGCTGGAATAGCTGCATGTGTCATACTTGCAGGATGGCATATTAATGATTCAACCCCCCCAAGACTTTCACCAAAGGTAATGAGTTTAAAACTTGATAAAAATTTCTTATAATCATATCCATCTTTTAACACAAATGATATTATGCCACCATAACCCTTTGCTTGTCGTGTTTGAACTTCATATCCTGGATGATCTTGAAAACCAGGATAATATACCTTAGAAACTTCTTCTCTATTCTTTAAATATTGGGCAATTGTCTTACCATTTGTATTATGTCTATCCATTCTTACTGCTAAAGTTTTAATTCCTCTTATAAGTAAAAATGAATCAAAAGGTGCTAAAACTCCCCCAGTAGAGTTTTGAATAAAACGTATCTTTTCAGCTAGATTCTCAGCATTAACTACTACTAGGCCTGAAACTACATCACTATGGCCACCTAAATATTTTGTAGCACTATGAATTACAATATCTGCTCCAAGTGTAATAGGTGTCTGAAGATATGGTGTCATAAATGTATTATCTACAATGGTAAGAATGTCGTTGTCATTTGCTATATCAGCTATTGCACTAATATCCGTAATATCCATAAGTGGATTAGTAGGAGTTTCAATATATATTGCCTTTACAGTTTTATCTATACTTTTTTTCACCTCTGAAAGATTTGTTGTATCTGCAATTATATATCCTATATTAAAGTTCTTAAATATCTTGTCCAATACTCTGAAAGTCCCTCCATATATATTGTTAGATATTATTATCTTGTCCCCCGCCTTAAATAGAGTAAGTACTGCTGTAATTGCTGCCATACCAGAGGCAAAAGCAAACCCTGCATAACCATGTTCCAATTCACAAATCAGCTTTTCAAGAGCTTCTCTTGTGGGATTGCCAGTTCTTGAATATTCATATCCTGAATTTACCCCAAATGCTTCTTGTTTGTAAGTTGAAGTTTGAAAGATAGGTACGTTTACCGCACCTGTCCTCTCATCACCATCTATTCCACCATGAATTACTAAAGATTCTATTTTCATATTATTCATCCTCCTGTTTTTTATTTATTTTATTGCAGTAGCTATAAATATGCCTGTTTTTGTATATTCTCCTTTGCTTGAATAACCCTTGCAAAATAAATCTGTGTTCTCTATATTAATGTTTTTAAAATTCACTTTTTTAAACCAATTGCTAATCTCATCATTTGAAAAACCTAACCATTCATCAAACATTTCTTCTCTTGCCCATTCTCCATCATGCTTCATTACATCAGAAACTACAACAGTTCCACCTTTTTTAAGCATTCTATACATTTCTGAAATAGCTACCTCAGCGTCTTTAATATGATGAAGTGCCATATTTATAAATACCACATCTAAAGATTCATCGAACAGTGATATGTCAACTAGAGAAGATTTTAATGGGTATATATTATTCAAATTTTTTTCTTGCAGAGATTTTTTTAATACCTTTAACATATTTATAGAATTGTCCACAGAAAAAACTACGGCCGCCTCACCTGAGAGTGCCAGTGATATAAACCCTGAACCACAGCCTAAATCCGCTACCACTTTGTTTTTTATATCTATTTTTGATAAGACCTTATATTTTAATCTTTCCTCAAAGTAGTCACTTCTAATTACATTCCACTTGTCTGCTATATTATTAAAATATTCTAGGGAATTCATATATATTCTCCTTTCTTATTTTTCCAATTGAAATACTATGATTAGAACTAAAAAAATACAAAATATAATTATTATCCTCTATACCTATATTTCTATACCATCCCTTACCAATTCAATTGGAATAATACATTATCTTAATACTCATAATATTCTAAAGCATTAATTTTGTCAACAAAATAAGTAATATTTTTTTCACTTCTAATTTTCAAAGCCATTGGGTTTACAATGAACTAATTATAGATTATAATTTGTATTAGTTACTAATGATTATCACAGGAGGAATTAAATATGAATAATGTTATAGATTCGATTAAAAACCATAGATCAATAAGACAATACAGTGATAAAAATGTTTCAGATGAACTAATAAATGAGATTTTATTGTCTGCTCAAGCAATGCCAAGCTCTATAAATTCACAGGAAACTTCAGTTATAGTTGTAAGAGATAAAAAAAAGCTAGAAAAGATTGCTGAACTTACTGGTGGACAATCATATATTGCAGCTGCGCCTGTATTTTTAGTATTTGTAATGGACATGTACAAAACTTATTTAGCTGGTGAAAAAACAGGTAAAAAGCAAATAGTAAATGAAAGTTTTGAAGGCCTTTCAGCTGGCGTTTTTGATGCTGGACTTGCAATGGGAGGAGCAATAGTAGCTGCAGAATCTCTTGGACTTGGTATAGTTCCAATAGGTGGTGTTAGACGTAATCCCAAAGGAATAATTGACCTTTTAGAATTACCTGAATATACTTATCCATTAGTTGGTTTAGCTGTTGGATATCCAACTGACGTTTCTAAACAAAAACCAAGATTTCCACTTGAAGCTTTTAGACACGATGAAACCTATAATAAAGATAAAATGAAAGATTTAATAGATGGATATGATGCTACTATGGAAGTGTATCTAAAAGAAATAGGAAGAGAACAAGAAGTGAATTGGAGTGAATCTACATCAAGCATATACCAGTATGTTTATTATCCAGAAGTTAAACCAACACTTGAAAGCCAAGGATTTAAAATAGATAAATAATACTTTTAAACAAATGAGAAGCAACATGGCAGTGCATGTTGCTTCTTATTATTCATTTAGGGTTCATCCTTTTCATCCAACTTATCATTGATATTTTTTGCAACTTTCTCCTTAGCATCGTGGAATTTACCCTTTATATCCGCTTTTTTAGACTGAAGTTTTCCTTTAAGTTCTGTCTCTTCGTCGCCTGTAGCCTTTCCAATCGCCTCATTAGTTTTTCCTATAACCTTATCCTTGGCATCCTCAAATTTGTCTTTTGAATCTGACATTTTTTTCATCTCCATTTACTTTGATAAATTATATTCTAGAAGTTAGTATTAACTTTATGTGCATAAGTATACTATCTTGTATCTAGTTCATCCATTATATTTTTCAATTCGTCCACATTAATATCCGTAATAATCCCCTTACTATCCCAATGTTTTCTGCAACCACAGTAATCAAGTATTACACACTGAGGTACTAAATTTAACCGTCTTGCAGCAAGACCACCACTTATCAAATTTAAAAGACAAGCAGCCCCTACAATTCCTACTTCTCCGTACTTAACTTTTTCATCCGTAAATGCTGAAGAACCATGTGGTATTATTAAAACTTCAAAGCCAAGTCTATCCCCCATTTTACTCAACTTATTAACACTGCATTCTTTTATACAATGTCCGCAAATATATCCATTTCTTGTGTTCTTTGCTTTACATTGATTACTTGGCCTATATCTCATACAAACTGGAACAAGTAATTTCTTTTTTCTTGAGCTAAGAAAATCATTCCTAAAAGCTCTATTAAGGATTTCTGCCCCCACCATATTTAGATGATATTCTACTCTTTGCCTACCTGTAAAAATAATATCTTCCCTAAAGCGATACCTGTTGTTTTGCTTTTTTAGAAACGATTGTACATTCGATGTATATTTTCCTACTAAACCATTACTTCTACTTTCAAACCAAACTCCATAGTGAATTAATAGTCTTAGAATATTTGCTAATTCACCATATTGAAAAATTTCAAAATATCTTTCCCAACTTGAAATTCTTTTCACTTCTTCATCAAATTCACCAGAAGCAAGTAGCCAAGACTTCAGTCTTTTTAAGCCTAAAATAGATATGTCAATTGCACTGTTTGATTTTCTATTTAAAAATATTGTGGAGTAAAAACCTCGAATAAAATCCGCTCCTACTTTTATAGCTTTTCCTTTTTTTCTTAATGCTACTAGATTAATAAGAATTTTACCATTGATTTTTGTTAACTGCTGTGCTTTATTTCCATATACATTCCAAAGTACACCAATGATTAAAGCTTCCAATATGTATTCTTCTCTGCTTCTTAAGGTTTCAATGTTATTCTCTTTATTAAAATCCATAAAATCGTCAATAACCTGTTTTAGCATCTTTTCACCATATATTAATGTTTCATCTGCTAAAATCTTAGCATCTACATAATACCGGTTTGAATTTATATTTTGTTCTAAAAGTGAATAAGTGATAATTTTTTCCATATTTTTACCTCAATTATCTATGTATACTTACATAATATATGGATAATTGGCATTTGTAAATAATAATTTTCATAAAAACAGAGTTAAAAATAGCCCTCACCTATAATTTAGATGAAGACCATGTATATTTTTATAGATTTTCTGCTACATTTCACCCCTGTTTAACCCTTCAGTTTCATGTTTCTTCATTTCATTATCATGAATAACTTTGGGTTTTGAACTTTTCATATCTTGCTTTCTAGTTTTCTTTTTCCCTGTAGCATGTGACATAAAAGCACTTCCTTTCCTCTTTTAGTTTTACCTTGCAAACTATAATTATGCACTCCTTTTAATGAAGCTAATTATATTTCATAAACAGAATAACCACCAAAATTCAACTATACAATAATCCTTTTCAGCAAAATCATTTTAAAAAATGGTATAATAAATAAAAAAAGAGGTGATAGAATGCCTATTGATATGAAACCAAATACAAATGAAATAAAAATCACTACTGTCCTATCCAAAACAGCTGAAGTAGTTGCAATAATTAATATTTTAGCAGATAGAAAACACCATGAATATATAAAAGATTGGATAGATTCCACATATTCAGCGCTTTCATTAAGTAGTAAAAAAATGCTAAGACTAATTTCTCAATTGCCCTATCAGGGAATTGAATTTTTTGAAATAATTTTAGATACAAGAATCTTTGATGATATAGAAACTCTTTCAAAAAAAATAATGAATTATGAAGATACACAGTTTACATATATACTAACCGGAGAGCAAATAAAAATGAAAAAAATAAAAGAGATAAGAGAAAATAAGTATGAGTTTGAAAAATTCATAGATGACCTACCTTGGCTATATAGAGGTGGTAGAGAAATTTATGAGTGGATAATAAATAATACTGATGACTTTAAATTAAGTCTAGTAAAATTGATTTCCGAAATTGCTAGTCCTTTATTTGAAAAAAAGTTTAATTCTTTAGAAACAGAATATAAGCATGCCTTACAAGATATATCTAGTAAACTTAATAAAGGTACTCCTTTACAACTGGCAAATTATATTATGAACAAAGTTATAGAAGATAATTCTGAGATTTGTGAATATATTTTCTTGCCCTCATATTTTATTAATCCACATTATGTAATGGCTTTTAATAAATATGCAAGGATGTTTTTATATGATATAAGAGAGGAAGCAGCGGTAATTAGAAAAGAAACTGGTGAAAATTTAAGTTCCAAATTAAAGATACTTTCAGATAAAACCCGTCTTGAAATTTTGCGGCTTCTTATACTTCAGCCTTGCTCAGGTACCACACTTTCTAATAGACTTAATCTTACTAATGCTACTATTTCTCACCATATAGAACTCTTAAGATCCGTAAGTCTTATAACTGAAATAAGAGATAAAAATACTAAGTACTACAGTTCAAATGTAACAGAAATAGATGAACTTATTAAAAGTTTGCAAAATTACCTTTATAATAAATAAAAGATTCTCAGAAGCAGAGAATCTTTTTTCATTTTAATTATTGAAAATTAATTTTTACCATGGTATAGTATTCTTATCTAGTTAGATATCAATCTAATTAGATAAGAATACTACTTCTGGAGGGATATTAATGGAAAGACATTTTAGTAGAAAAGAGTTAACCTTTTTAATTGGAATGGGCCTTGTAATGGGAATGAGAGAGTTATCCATGACCATGTTAAATCCATTTATCAGAATTTATGGTTTAACATTAGCTGGAAGTACACCATTTTTATGTGGGCTTGCACTTGGTATATATGGATTAACTAATGGTATTTTTCAGATTCCATACGGGATTATTAGTGATAAGTATGGCAGAAAGCCCATAATACTAATAGGCTTGCTTCAGCTTATTTTAGGATTTTTGCTAAGCTATATTACTTCAAATATTTATTTGTTTATAATAGCCAGGGCACTTCAGGGCAGTGGTGCAATAATGGCTATAGCTTATTCTTGGCTTGGAGACGCTGTGCCAGACGATAAAAAGAGTAGAGCCATGGGCATAGCTGGCATCATTGTGGCAATTGGTGCTGTGGCTGCCTTTGCACTCGGACCAATTCTTTATAAAACTATCTCTTTAAAAAATATGTTTTTAGGCTGCGCTAGTATTTTATTGTTTGCAGGAATTTTCATCTTATTTTTTCTTAAAGAAGATAAAAAATATAAAAAATCAGAAAATAGCATTGTCATTCTTGAACATTTTAAGAATCGAAAGCTAATGAATCTTAGCATGTGTGGATTTATTTTTAACTATGTGATGGCTGAAATGTTTTTTTTAGTACCCACTTTCTTGGAAAAATCAATTGGTGCGGGTAATATGTGGATGGTATTTACGCCAGGTGTAATATGTGGAATTATAATCATGCTTTTTGCTTCAAATAGGGCAGATGCCGGACATTTTAAGCAAGTAAGCATTTTGGCATTTGTTGCCTTATTAATAGGTTCAGCAAGTATTGCTATTAAAACCATCTTCTTTAATACTGCTGGAGTAATTCTTCTTTTATCTGGATTTATGACTCTTACCTCAGGGATACCTTCAGAAGTAAATAAAATGGTAAATAAAAATAGCAGAGGTAGTGCAAATGGTATACTTCAGACTCTTACCTTTTTAGGTTTCTTTGTAGGACCCACCCTTACTGGATTTTTAATAGGTAAAATTTCAGACCTTTTATTACAACTTATTCCCATTTGCCTTTCAATTATTGGCATTATACTGATTAATAACAATGATAAAATCAATGTTAAAGCTATTTCAAAATATTAAAGTTTCTCAATCTCTTTTCTTTCTTCCTTCTTGTTCCCCGTTTTCAGTTCCCTCTTTGCAAGTTCTTCTTCAACATCCTTTAAGTCTACTCCTTCATTAGCTAAAAGCACCAATAAATGATATGTTAAATCGCATACTTCATTAACAAGCTCTACCTTATCAGGATTTTTTGCTGCCACGATTACTTCTGTTGCTTCTTCTCCCACCTTTTTTAAAATCTTATCAAGACCTTTTTCAAAAAGATAGTTTGTGTAGGAACCCTCTAGTGGTATTTCTTTTCTGGCAAGAATAGTTTTATATAGTTCATTTATAACTTCACTCATAATTTTTCTCCTTTATTCTAGTCATCTAAAAAAACACCTTAGACTTCTAGGTTTTTAAAGAAACAACTTCTGCTCCCTGTGTGGCATGCTGCTCCAACTTGTTTTACCTCAATAAGAAGTGTGTCATTATCACAGTCAAGTTTTATTGATAAAACATACTGAAAATGACCTGAAGTTGCACCCTTATTCCAATATTCATTTCTAGAACGACTCCAAAACCAAGTAGTTTTTGTCTCAATTGTCTTTTTCAGTGATTCCTTATTCATATAAGCAAGCATTAAAACTTCCTTATTTTCACCATCTACAATTATTGCAGGCACTAAACCTTTACTAAAATCTACTGTTTCTAGTAGTTCCCCCACGTTCATGACTAAACACCCCATTTTTCTAAAACTTATGAGTAAAAATAGTAAGTGAAATAGCCCAATTAAATCCTTACACTTACACCTTTTTCCTTTAAATATTCCTTAACATCTCTAATAGTAAGTTCTCTGTAATGAAACAAAGACGCTGCAAGAGCTGCATCACAATTGGTTTTTTCAAATACCTCATAGAAATGATCTATAGTTCCGCAACCACCAGATGCTATAACTGGTATATTTACACTGCTAGTTATAGCTAAAGTTAACTCTAAATCATATCCATTTTTAGTACCATCAGCATCCATACTAGTAAGTAATATTTCACCACACCCAAGCGCTTCCACTTTTTTAGCCCATTCTATGGCATCAAGTCCAGTGTCAATTCTTCCTCCAGCTATCACAACATTCCATCCAGTACCATCTTTTCTTTTTCTTCCATCTATTGCTACAACGATGCATTGACTTCCAAACTTCTCTGCTGCTCTTTTTACAAGAGTTGGATCTTTTACTGCGGAAGAATTAATAGAAATTTTATCCGCTCCAGCAGCTAAAATATCTCTAAAATCTTCAATATATCTTATACCACCACCTACAGTAAGTGGGATAAATATCTTTTCTGCTGTCCTTTTTACCACATCTATCATGGTGCTTCTTCCATCAGAAGTTGCAGTTATATCTAAAAATACTATTTCATCTGCGCCTTCTTTATTATAAAATTCAGCAATTTTCACTGGATCCCCTACATCTTTTAAATCTGCAAAATTTATTCCCTTTACAACTCTACCCATATTCACATCAAGACAAGGTATTATCCTTTTGGTAAGCATAACTTAGCCCCCTACTTTATTATTTCCCTGATTTTTTCTAAAAGAACACTCATTTCTTCTTCTGAACCTATAGTTATTCTTAAATAATTATTTATTTTAGGCTTATTAAAATACCTTACAAGTATGCCTTTTTCACGAAGTTTTATAAACAGGGTTTCTGCGGATATTTCCTTGTGAGAGACAAATATAAAATTAGCCTTTGATGGAACAACGTCAAAACCAATCCCCGTTAGCTTTTCCACTGCACTCTCTCTTGTACTTATTATCTTTTCAGTACATTTTTCAAAGTATTCCTCGTCCTTAAATGCGGCTACTGCCGCCACCTGTGCTATTCTGTCTATTGTATAGGAATTAAATGAATTTTTTATTCTATTTAATCCATGAATAAGTTCTTCTTGTCCAAGTGCCAGTCCAACTCTCATTCCAGCCAAAGACCTTGATTTTGATAATGTCTGAACCACTAAAAGGTTAGGATAATCCTTTATTAAATTTACCACAGATTCACCACCAAAATCCACATATGCCTCATCTATTATTACTACCTTTTCAGAATTATAATCTAAAATTCTTTTAATAGAAGATATCTCTAGAAATTTTCCTGTTGGTGCATTAGGATTTGATATTACAACACCACCATTTTTACTTAGAAAATCCTGAATATTTATAGAAAAATCTTTTTTGAGCTTAGAAAGCCTAACCTTTAACCCATAAAGATTAGAATAAACAGGATAGAAACTATAACTTATATCCGGATAAATTATTTCTTCATCACTATTAAAAAAAGTCAAAAATGAAAGTGCTAGTACTTCATCTGAACCATTTCCAACAAACACTTGATTTTTATTTAAATCATAATATTCTGCAACAGTTTCACGTAGCCAATCACAATCAGGATCAGGATACAATCTTAAATCACTGCTAGCTGCCTCCCTTATTGCTTTTAACACCTTCTCTGATGGAGGATAAGGATTTTCATTGGTATTTAATTTTATGTATTTTTTATCCTTGGGTTGCTCTCCGGCAATATATGGTTCTATAGTCTTTGTGATCTCATTCCAAAATTTACTCATCTTTATAACCCCTGTTTTTTTTCAATAATTTCTTTGCTGGCTGCTATAGCTTCTTCTAAATTAACATTTCCTGAATATATTGCCTTACCAACTATAGTTCCGTAGATTCCCATTTTATTTATAACCTTTAAATCTTCTAATTCCTTTATTCCACCTGAAGCTATTATATTGCAACCTACGCTATCATTTATTTTTTGCAGCTGCACAAGATTTGGACCCATTAATGTTCCATCCTTACTTATATCTGTAAATATGATGGTTTTCACTCCAATGTTCTCAATCTCCTTAGCAAAATCTATGTAATTTACGTCACTTACATTTGTCCATCCGTTTACTGCAACCTTCTCATCCTTAGCATCTATTCCAACCGCTATTTTATCACCATATTTTTCTGCAGCCTCTGCCACAAAGTTTTTATCTTTTAGTGCTGCAGTCCCAAGTATTACTCTTGATAACCCTGCTTCTATTAAAGCATCCACGTTTTTTATATTTCTTATACCTCCACCAAGTTCCACAGGTATATTAACTTCCTTTATTACCTTTAATATAATTTTTAGATTTCTAATACTACCATTTAATGCTCCATCAAGGTCCACCATGTGGATATATTCTGCTCCTGCCTTTTTAAAAGACATAGCAACCTCTATTGGATTTTCTCCAACTACTTCTAAAGCGTCAAATTTTCCTTGGTATAGTCTTACACATTTTCCATCTTTTAAGTCCATTGCTGGGAATATAATCATAAAAATCATTTCTCCTTTTATTAATCACATAGTTTCCAAAAGTTTTTAAGCATTTTTATTCCTGGATCTCCACTTTTCTCTGGGTGAAATTGCGTTCCAAATATATTGCCACTACTTACAACGGCTGGAACATTAACTCCATATAATGTTTCTCCATTTATATTTTCTTCATTCATCTCAGCATAATAGGAGTGTACAAAATACACATAGCTATTATTTTCTACCCCTTCTAAAATAGGAGAATTTTTAATTATCTTTAAATTATTCCAACCCATGTGAGGCACTTTTAAATCTATTTTAAATTTTTTAATTTTCCCACTTATAAGACCTAGTCCCTTTGTATTTCTAACTTCATCGCTTTCATCGAAAAGTAACTGCATCCCAAGACATATTCCTAGTATAGGGATATTCTTCTTTACAACTTCCTTTAAAGTAGCATCTATCTCTAATTTTTTTATATTTGCCATTGCATCTGGAAAAGCACCTACGCCTGGCAAGATAACCCCATTACTATTTAATATTTTCTCTGGTTCTGACGTAATGATGCACATAGCTCCAAAGGATTCAAAGGCTTTTTGTACGCTTCTTAAATTGCCACAGCCAAAATCTATAATACAAATTTTTTTATTTTCCAAGGTAATCACCCCACATTTTTTTGCATATTCAAATAACTATCAATATAATCATTGTTTTGAAAATTATAGACTCCCTTTTGTAGACATAACCCCTTTAATCCTTGGGTCAATTTCGGTAGCTTCCCTTAAAGCCCTTCCTAGCCCTTTAAAAAGTCCTTCAATCATATGATGAGTATTTTTACCATATAACACTTTCGCATGAAGAGTTATCCCTGAATTCATGGCCACAGCTCTAAAAAATTCTTCCACCATTTCAGTTTCAAAATTTCCAAGTATTTTAGTTTCAAAATTTCCCTCAAATACTAAAAATGTTCTTCCGCTAATATCTATGGAGACAAGTTCAAGACTTTCATCCATAGGTAAATATGAAGTTCCGTATCTCTTAATGCCTTTTTTATCCC
>LIDZ01000384.1_pt2 | contig 61512 bp, 79 predicted proteins | sample 644651 | NCBI WGS metagenome assembly LIDZ01 (sample SAMN03856242, study PRJNA289617) | food metagenome | isolation source: wine grapes on drying loft during traditional withering process | host: Vitis vinifera cv. Corvina | place: Italy: Gargagnago di S. Ambrogio di Valpolicella | collected 2014-01 | reverse complement strand
CGGACATGCTACTATTGCTGCTTACTATGCTTATGCTATTGAAAATAGACTTAACACTTCAAGAATTTATCATAAGACAGGTGCAGGTATTTTGCCTGTTAATATAGTGAAAGAAAATAAAGATTACAAAATTACTATGCAGCAAGGCAAATTTGAATTTGGCGATATTATTGAAGGGATAAATAGGAATAGCCTTTAATCATCTTATCTTCTGCGAAGATGTTACAGTTCCGCAGGAGATGATTTAATTAGCCCTCTGGGTATTACTATTTATTTAGTCTTCATAACTAGTTATGCTTTTTATATAAACTTTATTCAAGGCAAAATATATTACAACAACAAAAACAAATATAAGAAATATTATTAAATTTTGAATATTAGCCTTTTGAAAATTGTGTAAATCAGAGAATATGCCTTTTAAAAGTATATCAGAAAGTATATTGCCAAGGTAAATCGGAAATGAAATTCCTAATATTAGGGTGACCAAAGCTGAGCTAGCTTCTACCGCACCTTTTTTACAAAGTAGATAACTTCCAACAAGACCTATTAACCCAAGATATAAAAAAAATTCAGCTGTACCACTAAATGGATAAATAACATCGAATCTTATTTGGATAGTTTCTCTTATAGTAGAAGATATTACAAGTAATATAACTAAAACAGATAAGGAAAAGGTTGCGATTTTATAACCTTCCAATTGTTCTCTTTCATCTTTAGACTCACTAGAGATGGTAATACCATGAATTACTTTTTTTAAAAGACTACAATTATTCATTTTTATTCCTCCCCAAAAACATCATTTAAAGTTTTGCCTAGTGCCTTACAGATAGCAAGACATAATTTTATAGTAGGATTATAATTACCAGATTCAATCATTCCTACAGTTTGTCTTGATGCACCAATAATTTCAGCTAGTTTTTGTTGTGATAGGTCTTTTTCAACTCGAGCAAGTTTCATTTTAATATTTTTCAACCACATCACCTCTTCTTATAAATACAATTGTAATATATAATACCCGATGTGTCAATTATATATAGTAAAAAGACAAATATAATTGACACAAATAATTTGTTTTGTTAAATGATTCTTTCCATATTAGTTCTGTCTTATGCTAGACAAGGAATTGCTCCCAAAGGGTTTTCTTCCGTACGTGGGCTTTGGGGTTATGAAACTTGGAATAGTTTAATAGAAGTAAGCGTCCCTACAAAATGAAGTAAGGGTATCATTTATCACTAAAATTTTAAATGAGAATATATAGTATTATAAAAAAGAGGACTATGATAAAAATATTACTTTGTTGCATGAACATTTATATAATGAAATAGTTAAGATAAAAAACTCAAAAAATAATATTTAAAATTTGTGAATGTAGTTAAAAAAACAGATGGCGTAAAATTGCATGAAGAACCATATGATTGGCGCAGAGAAGAAAAGAGGAGACAAACTGCTGGTATAGTAATAGTAATTAAAAAGGAGTAAATTAAATGAGTGAAGAAAAAATAATCAATAAAACAAGAGAACCTAATACTATTAATACTATTTATCAAGATTTAATGGGACTTGGCATAAATAGCGGTGATATATTATTAGTTCATTCTTCATTGTCAAACTTAGGATGGGTTTGTGGTGGTGCTCAAGCTGTGATAACTGCATTAATGAATGCAGTGGGAAATGATGGAACATTAGTTATGCCGGCTCATAGTGGAGAGTGGAGTGACCCTGCTGAATGGAGAAAACCACCTGTGCCAAAAGAATGGATACAAACAATATATGATAATATGCCAGCATTTGACCCTGAAATTTCACCAACACGAGGAATGGGGTGCATTGCAGAATTATTTAGAACATTTCCAAACACAATTCGGTCAAATCATCCACATGTATCATTTAGTGCAAATGGGAGATATGCAATGCATATTATTGAAAATCACCCATTGACTCCACAGCTTGGTATGAATTCTCCAATTGGCAAAATGTATAATTTAAAAGCAAAAGTTCTTTTATTAGGAGTAGGATATAATTCTTGCACCAGTTTTCATCTTTCAGAATCACTTATAGATGAAATGCCTAAAGAATGTATGGGTGCTGCAATATTTGAGAATGGTGAGCGATGCTGGAAATGGTTTGAGGATTATGATTATGACACAAAAGATTTCATGCTAATTGGAAAAGAGTTTGAGAATAATTACAATGTACAAAAGGGCAGAGTTGGTAACGCAGAATGTAAGTTATTTGAAATGAAAGCTGGAGTTGACTTTGCGAAGACATGGTTAATTAAACATAGATTTGCTGCAAGATAGGATATAGTCAAGCAAATTTATTTAATATGCTTAGGTTATACCATATATTCCAAAATCACATCTTATTTTTTATAAAAAATATAGCTGAAAAAGAGGTATAAATTATGATAAAACCAATTGTAAAAGATATATTGTTTTTAGGACAAAAATCAGAAGAGGCAACTAAAAATGATATAGTAGTAATTGATAATTTAATAGACACATTAAGTGCAAACTTAGAGCATTGTGTTGGATTGGCCGGTAATATGATTGGAGCGAAAAAGCGTATATTGGTATTTACTTTAGGTAGCCTTATTGTGCCTATGATAAATCCATTTATATTAAAAAAAGAAAAGCTTTATGAAACAGAGGAGGGTTGTTTATCTTTAATTGGCTTGAGAAAAACAAAGAGATATGAAATGATAGAGGTGGAGTATCTTGATAGAAATTTTAACAAGCAAAAGCGAGTGTTTAATGGATTTACAGCACAAATAATTCAACATGAAATGGATCATTTTGAAGGTGTAATAATCTAATTGAATAATTAAAATAGTCCGCAAGAAGAACTTAAACAGATAAGAGGTAATGTAAAATATTGCGAAAATTATTTATATTAACAAAGGAGGTAAAAGGGTGAAATTAAAAGTTTTAGTAGATAACAATACATATATTGACCAATATTATTTTGGAGAACCTGCTGTGTCATACTACATTGAAGATGAGGACGTTAACTTACTATTAGACGTAGGGTACTCTGATATATTCATAAGAAACTCAACCAAATTAGGGGTAGATTTAGAAAACATAAACGCTATTATTATTTCACATGGTCACAATGATCACACAAGAGGATTAAAATACTATTTCGCTCAAGAATATAAAAATGATATTTCTATTATTGCTCATCCAGATGCATTTAAAGAAAAAAGAGGTGGAAATATTAAAATTTGCTCTCCTATTTTGCAAGAAGAGCTAAAAGAAAAGTGCAATTTAATTCTTTCAAAAGGACCTATTAAAGTTAGTAAACATATATATTTTTTAGGAGAAATACCACAAACAAACAACTTTGAAATCAGAAAACCTATAGGTAAACAAATTATTGACAAAACGTTTATTGACGATTATGTAATGGATGATACAGCACTTGTATATCAAAGTGAAAATGGTATTTATATCATTACGGGATGTTCTCATAGTGGAATTTGCAATATAGTAGAATATGCAAAAAAAGTATGCAAAGATAGTAGAGTATTAGGTATTATAGGAGGATTTCATTTATTTCAAGTAAATGATCAAGTTAATAGGACTATTGAGTACCTGAAACAGAACAATATAAAAGATTTATATCCTTGTCACTGTACTTCATTTGCTGTTCGAGCAGAAATACATAAGACTTTGCCTGTGAAGGAAGTTGGAGTAGGCTTAGAATTACAATGGTAAAGTATAGAAAACTTTTAACTGATATAGATTCAATTCACTTTACAATCTAAGAAATTAATAACATAAAATTTAGGAGTGGGGATTATGAAATTAAATTTAATATTAAAATATATTGATTATGATATTTTGCAAGGAAATTTGAATACTAATGTAACTGACATTTTTTATGATTCAAGCGATGTCACAGAGAGTTAATTATTCTTGGCATTAAAAGGTAAGAAAAATGATGGACATAATTTTATAGAAGATGCTTATAACAAGGGGGCAAAAGTGTTTATTGTTGACGAATGAATAGCTTAGTATCCCAAAAATTCTACAGTAATAAAAGTTGTTAATACAAGAAAAATTGCACCAATAATTGCCTCAAATTATTATAGCGCACCTTCCACTAGTTTCAAATTAATAGGTATTACAGGTACAAATGGCAAAACTTCAGTTACTTCTATGCTGGAACATGTACTAACCTATATGAATATCAATAATGGAAGTGTAGGAACCTTAGGTAGTAAGATAAATAAGCAGAATATTAAAGCGAAAAAAACTACTCCAGAGGCTTTCGATCTACAAAGGGTATTTAGATTAATGATGGCTAATAAAGTGGCTGTTACAACTATTGAAGCGTCATCTATGGCCATTGTGCAACATAGAGTTGATGGTTGCGATTTTGATGTAGCTATTTTCACTAATTTAAACCAGGATCACTTAGATGATCATGGTAACATGGAAAACTATAAAAAGGCTAAATTAAAATTATTTACTATGTCGAGATGCGCAATAGTTAATAATGATGATAGTATTGCAAAAGAAGTAATTGCTACTGGCAAAAGTGTATGTTCGAAAATTATCACATATAGTATAAATAATGAAGCAGATTTTAGAGCTAAAAATTTAGTACTAAATGCTACAGGAGTAAAATATAAAATAGTTTACAATAATCAAGAAAAGAATGTTGTAGTTCCTATTCCTTGTAAATTTACGATCTATAATTCGCTTGCTACTTTAGCTACTTGTATAACTCTAGGGTATAAAATAGATGAAGTTATTGAAGCTTTGAGTACTATCAATACTATTTCTGGAAGACTCCAAACGATAACTTCGAAAAATGGCTATTCAGTTATTGTTGACTATGCTCATACGCCTGATGCATTAGAAAAGGTTGTTAAGAGTACAAAAGGATTTACGACTGGAAAAACCATATTGGTATTTGGATGCGGAGGAAATCGTGATTCTACTAAAAGAAAAATTATGGGTGAGATTGCTGGAAAAGGTAACGAAACCTATCAAATCATAAATGATACAAAGTATCATTTTTCAGATGTTGAGATTGTAGAAAGTTTCATTGATGATTAATTTGATTAGAGAGCTATATGATGATTGCACTACAATAAGCCTTTATACCTACTCTACCGTATTTATACATAAGAGTAGCTGCAGTGTGGCGAAGTTTATGGGTTGATACAGATTTTGGATTAAGTAGGTATATGTAATTATGATGAACTAATAAATATTGGTGAAGAACATGCGTGGCTGCAAATACAAGAAGTTGATGCTTCTGCGTGTATTCATAGGTTGTCAGCACTGGAAGTAAGAAAACATCGTTGCAGCAGGAACGAAAAGAAGAACTAAAAGATTTCTATAATCGGCATAAAAATAAATAGTAATAGATAAAACGTAAAATGGAGGCATATCAAAAGATTTTATTGATATAGATTCAATAAGAAAAAATCCGTTGTAAATCCAGCGAAATTATAACAAATGCCGCTGTGTTAACTTCAGAGGAAATTCAGAAAAGAGCTAGGGAACTTAATAATTCTGAAACAGCTTTTGTCTTTAATTCAAATAATAATGAGTATGATGTTCATACAAGGTTCTTCACGACAACAAATGAAGTACCAATTTGAGTACATGCTACTATCTTTTATTATCGAATTTTCTCTTATAGTATCACCATTTGAAGTTTACTTGTTTTTTCTGATTTTACAATTCAATGTCGAAATTCTTGTATAAATTCACTTTACCTAATTCTGTAATCTTTAATTCTCTACTTATTAAAGATTTTTCAATCCAACATAATTTAATTAATCCATTGGCAAGAGTATATCCCAGTTTACCGGCTATATGATAATTTTTTTCACTCCAATCATAACATCTAATTCCACTTTGATTTTTTATATCTCCTATTCCTTGTTTTATTATTTTTAATTCAACTAATTTAGTTATACCCAATTCAGTAATGTAAAATATATCATTTTCTAATTTTACATAGCTAGCTTTCAGAAGAGCTTGTGTAAACTTTATTCCCAATTTTCCGGCAATATGGTCATAGCAAAGTCTTGCTTTCCTTAAAGACTTTGAATGTAAAGATTGATTTAATGATTTAATTTTAGGTGATTTTGAAAGCTTCATGAGTAATTCAAGCAATTTTGCAATATCTTTATTTGCCAATTTAAAATATCTATATCGACCATATATAGTTTTTTCTATTAGTCCTGCACTAACCATTTTTGATAGATGATATGTTGCGGTTTGTGGTTTAATGCAAGCTGTTCTAGCCAACTCACCAGCTGTACGTTGTCCTCCAAGTAGACTCATAAGCATTAGACATCTAGAAGAATCTGCTATTAATGATGCTATATCATTTACCATAGGGTCTGATTTCAATATAGTCGCCTCCATATTTATACAAATCAATATGTCACTTCTATGACCATGGAAATAGTTCTGTAGTATGATTATATCATAAGTTAGTTTAACACTAGCTTTAATAACAAGGAGGTAATTTTAATGAAGAAAATGGGAAATATAAAATTATGTGTTTTTGATGCATATGGCACATTATTTGATATTAATTCAGTAACCAAAAAATATTGTGAAGAATTAGGGGATATAACAGAACCTTTTTCAAATCTTTGGAGATCTAAACAATTAGAGTACTCTTGGTTACGCAGTCTTATGAATAAATATGAAGATTTCTGGTGTGTAACTGGAGAGGCTTTAGAGTATACTCTGGATTATTTTAATATTAAAGATGAGATTTTAAAATCAAAGCTTTTGAAAGCATATGAGAATGTTAATTGCTACGAGGAAGTTCCTAAAGTTTTATCTATATTAAAAGAGAAAAAAATACTCACTGCAATATTATCAAATGCTTCACCAAATATGTTAAATAAAGCAGTTGAAAATTCTAAAATAGAGCAATATATTGATAAAACATTTTCTGCGGATAGCCTTAAAATATATAAACCATATTCTAGTGTTTATAATTTGGTTTCTGAAGAATATAACATTGCAAAGGATGAAATATTATTTATTTCCTGTAATACTTGGGATGTAGCCGGTGCGAAAAGTTTTGGATTTAATGTATTTTGGATAAATCGTTTTAATGGTAAAAAAGAAGCCTTACCCTTTAAACCAGATATGGAAGCAAAATCATTATTTGGAGTTTCAAAAATGTTTGAGTCAAGGTAAAAATAGTTAAGAGAAAAAAAGTATAATATGATACCATAAATAGGCGCCGTGATAGAAGTAGCAGAATTTATACTGACAGAATGTGATTTTGCACCTGATCCTGGAGTTTTTGAATATAATATAGAACAAACCATGAAGAAAGTAAAAGCTTTAGCTAATATGATAGAAAAAATTCTGGGATTACCTAAAGGTACTTTTGTAATATAATCATAATAGATGGTTTATATTAATTCCTGTTACTTTGCAGTACACGGTAGATACCATGTCATTACCCCAATAAAGCTGGAGAGTGTAAAATAAAGTGTGTAAGTTATAAAAAAACTTACGCACTTTGTTCATTATTCAGGGCGTGTTAAAATAAAAAGCAAAGTATTGAAAAGGATATTTATGGAACTATGATTTCTTCAATTACTGGATTTTTTAGGAGCTGTGTGGTATATTGGCCTCCAACAGTTACATTCGCTTATCGAAAAATATTAATGCAAACAATTCTATAGCATTATGCAAACTTATTAATAATATGCCACAAGTTAGGACTCTATTCAAGGTAAAGGTTATTTGAATATGAGAAAATAACGATACTGTTTCTCCGACAGCTAAAAGTACTATCAAGATATAGTTTAAATAGCTCGTTGAATTATTTGCTTTGTTCTCAATTAATTGCCAACGTTCGTCTTTTTTGTAAACCAACTCCTTTGCAGCCTTCCATAGATAAAGATAAAGAGTAATGCCAAGACCTAAAATAAGGAAAAATAGAATAATAGTTTGTTCATTCATCGTTTTCATCCTCCTTGTGTTGAAAAACTTCATTGATTGAAATATTAAAAGCTTCTGCAATTTTGAAAGCTAATTCTAATGAGGGAGTATATTTATACTTCTCAATTGATATGACCGCTTGGCGAGAAATATCTACCTTTTCAGCCAAATCAGCTTGCGTCCAATCACGATCTGCTCTCAAAACCTTAATTCGATTCTGTACCAAGGTATTACCTCCTTAACAAAATGTAATCAGTAGGTTACAATATAAATGTAACCTACTGATTACATTTTGTCAATATATTACAAGAAAATCATTACCAAAAATAGGGGTAATAACACATAGTCATCAAGCTAAGAAAACTTTATAAAAATAAAGCCAACCACTTGTAAAAATGTTACTGCAAATATACTATCTTCAATAGACAAGAAAATACAGTTCAACAAACAAATTAACAATAATTTACAGCCTGTGTCACAGCTTTTATTCAAACAATACAAATCCCTTTCTATTTCCAACGTTATACAGTTATGTTACAATTAAATTATTATAAACAATGCGGTAATATGGAGAATGGTAATACGGGTTTCAAATGAAACTGATTTTGATGGACTTCATGAATTAATAAAGGCAAGGTATCGGTAAATTGCTTTATAAAGAAGCAATAATAAAATCAAAACTGTGGTATGCAGATAGTTTAGAACTGAATGTTTGGGAAGTTAATGAGGAAGCTCGCAAGTTTTATGATGCACTTGGCCTAAAAGTAAAAAGTACACGTATGGAGTTCAAACTAAAATAGATTTAGTTGATATTGATTTAAAGAGCTATTAACAGGGAGCTTTTCCTTCATATTAACCATTTTCACAAGATACTTCGAATTGTTGTATAAATATTATTCTGACATCTATTTTTTTAGTAAATAATAACGATATAAGGTAAGAGAGCTAAATATATTTGGAAAAATCACACGAACTTCACACGATTATTTGTTATTTAAAATATAATTATTGATTATACTTTAAATATAGTAATTCAGTGAAAAATCAAAAAAATATTGGAGTGGTTAACATGATTAATACATCTGAAAATCAATATATTAAAGAATATGTTACTCAAAGATTAAATCCTTATGTGGGGAATAAAATGGTTCAAATAATAGATGCTGAAATAAAGGTCAATGAAAAAATAAAAACTATAGCTAGAGAGAGGAAAATGAAGTTTGCATGTATTTTCCGCGAGTTTAATAAAAACGAAATTACAACTTTGGATGAATTAGACTATAGCTATTTTTTAACAAACGATATATCTTTTTTAGTGCCCAAATTAGAAGATAACGAAAAAGAAAAAAGTTTTTTAGTATGTAGCTAAGAATAGTATGATTTAAGCCTATAGTTAGATTTACTAGCTATAGGCTTAAAATTTATTAGTCGGATTTATAAAATGCTAATTAGTGAATTTTAAAAATTTTTGAACAGTATCTAAAAGATTTTCTATAGCCTTTTCTTTGTCCTCAGAATTAATTGAATTTAACATACAATCTTTGGAGTATTTTTCTAACATTATCATGCCGACTTTAGTTGTTGCTGCACGAACAGCTGATATCTGAGTTAATACTTCGCCACATTGTTTTTCAGACTCAACCATTTTCTGAATTCCCTTTATCTGACCTTCAATTTTATTTAAACGTCTAAGGATATCTTTTTTGTTTTCTAAACTATTAATTTCAGTATTCATTGGTACACCTCCTGTACCCTATATGGGTACAAATAAATTATACATATATATAGTATTTCAGTCAATATTTCTATTGACTTGAAGCTAATTAAAAAAGTATAATCTAATATTGGCATTTGACAATAACATTGTTTAAAAGTATTATTAGTTTATTCAACATATGCAGGGAGTGGAAAAATGCCAAGACCAATAAAGTGTAGAAGAATAGAAAACTTACCAAAATTCACTTACTTTGTACCAGCAGGTAGAAGAAAATGTGAAACAGAAGAAATACTAATAAAAGTTGAAGAGTTTGAAGCTATGAGGCTTAAAGATATAGAGGATCTTAACCAAGAACAATGTGCTGAAAGAATGCAAGTTTCAAGGCAGACATTTCAAAATATTATAGATAGTGCAAGAAAAAAAATTGCTACAGCTTTATTAGAAGGTAAAGCTATAAATATAAGTGGTGGAAACTATTCAAGAAACATATGCAAATTTAGATGTAGTTCTTGTGGAAATGTTTATGAAATAAAATACGAGGCTGATAGAAGTGTTTGTCCATCATGTAGCAGTAAAGAAGTAGTATGTAACAAAAACAATAATTTTTGTCATAGAAAATGTAATAAGCAGACTATTGATGATAAATATAGTTTACAAGAAAAGAAAAAATGAGTTTTAAATGGACTATATTGTATAGTCCATTTAAAACTCATTATATTTGGCCAGTAATAAATTGTACTAAAATACTTACACTAGCTACTGAAACCCATACTATGAAACCAAGTAAAATTGGCTTTAGTCCATTGCTGACCATTTTCTTGAAATCTGTATTTAGTCCGATTGCTGAAAGTGCCATTACTATCATGAATTTTCCAAGATTATTTATGTAGATTATGCTGTTTCCTTTAAACATTCCAAGGGTATTTAAAAGTGAAGCAACTAGAAACCATATAATAAACCAAGGGAATATTTTTACGAAACTGTAATTTACCTTTGAATCTTTTTTAGCTTCTTTTTTCTTTTTATATGAGGTAATAAAGGCAAAAATAAGTGATATAGGTATAATCATGGTAGTTCTTGTGAGCTTAACAATAGTAGCATAAGCTCCTGCGACGTTACTGTATGCATAACCCGCTGCAACAACGGAAGATGTATCGTTTATAGCAGTGCCTGCCCAAAGTCCAAAGGCTTTATCTGAAAAGCCTAGTAGATGTCCAAGGGGAGGGAATATTAATACGGCTATAATGTTAAATAAAAATATTGTAGAAATAGAATATGATATATCCATATCATCTGCTTCAATAATTGGGGAGATAGCTGCTATTGCGGAACCACCACATATTGCAGTACCAACTCCAATTAAGGTTTTTAACTTATATGGTATTCCAAGTAATTTGCCTACACCATAAGCTACTATAAATGATGCTGAAAGGGTAAATATAGTTACAGACAAAGAACTTAGTCCAGTTTTTAATACTTGCGTAAGACTTAATCCTGCACCTAATACTACAATTGCCCATGTAAGTATTTTTTTTGATGTAAACATAATTCCTGGTACTGTAATTTTTGGTTTACCAAAGGTGTTATTTATAATTATGCCTAGTACAATACCAAAAACAGGTCCACCTACTATTGGTACTAAACTTCCTAGCATCCATGCAACAATTGCTATAACAATTGCTAAAATTATTCCTGAAAAATTTTTTTTAATCCAATTCATTTGCTCAACTCCTAAAAATTATTACAAATTAATGATAGTATTAAAGTGTTTATGAAACAAATTAGAATTTGTTATGTAAACATAAGAATTCCTTATAATAGAGATAAGTATAAGTTCTACAGGAGATGATAACTTTGATGGATATAAGGTTAGAAACGTTCATAACTGTTGCAAAAATCAAAAATTTCACAAAAGCCAGTGAAATATTAAATATAACTCAACCAGCGGTATCTCAACATATAAAATTTCTTGAGGAATATTACGGTGTGATTTTTATAAAAAAGAGCGGAAAAACAATGAAATTAACGGAAGAAGGAAAAATTCTTTATAAACATGCGGTTGAATTGGATAGGATCTATAAAAATATAGAATCTGAATTTAGAAATAAAGATAATATTAATAAAACTTATTATTTAGGTGCATCTATGACAATAGGGGGGTATATACTTCCTTATATATTAGCTGAATATAAAAATTGCTATAAAAACATAGATATACTTTTACAGGTTAACAATACAGAAGAAATAATCCAAAAATTATTAAATATGCAAATTGATCTAGCATTAATAGAGGGAAATTTCGATAGAAAAAAATTTAAATATACAAAATATAAGGATGATGAATTGGTACTTGCAGTATCACACCTACATCTATTTGCTAAACGCAAAAGTGTAAATATAGATGAAGTTTTAAAAGGAAATTTAATATTAAGAGAAAAAGGTTCAGGGACTAGAGAAATTTTTGAAAATAATCTTTTAGAAATGGGATATGAATTAAAAGATTTTAAGCCATATATGGAACTCGGAAGCATAACGGCTATAAAGTCTCTTGTGGAAGCCAATTTAGGATATTCTATAATATCAAAAGAAACAGTAAAAAAAGAAATAGCATCTGGTAAAATAAAAACAGTACATATTAAGGGACTTAAGATATTCAGAGAATTTAATTTTGTATATCTAAAAGATAGTGATGAAGAATTTGTTAAGAATTTTATTGTTTTTTGCCTTAAATAATAGTGAAAACCTATGTTCATTAGGAACATAGGTTTTCATTATTATTATTATTATTATTATTATTATTATTTAAAAGTTCCATTAAATCCTGATAATCCATGATTCATATGATATATTGGACCAAACTTATTTTTTAGCAATATGTTAACAGCTTTAGGACTTCTACCACCTGAGGCACAGTGCACTAAAAGCGGCTTACCACGAAACTTTTCTAAATCTGTAATCCTTGATGCTATTTCACTAACAGGCATAAGATTAGACCCACTAATATGTCCTGATTTGTATTCATTTTTAGTTCTTACATCAATAATAACTAGATTTTTAGTATCTCTGATGAGCAAAGCTGCTTCTTTACCAGAAACGTTTTTTACATTCTTATTAAATCTAATCATTATTTTAGGTAAAACCATATAGGCTATTAATACAATGATCAGTATGGTTAATAAATTATTCATCTTTTTTTCTCCTTTTAGTCTCATATTTTAATAGTTATTTGCCATCTACTAAATTGTTAGCGTACAGCATTGCAATATACCCATAGTGGGTATATAATAACACTAAGATATAATAAATACAATATATAAAATATTAATTAATTAATAAATATATATTTTATAACAAACAATATTATATAAATGTTACTGATATACTGAAAGATAAAAATTTAGGAGGGTTAATATGTTTTCGATTTTCGACAAAAATGATTTTAATACAATAAGTGTTCATGATTTGGATGGTAAACTGGGAAAAATTAATTTAATAGATGTTAGAGAAGGCTATGAATATGAAGGTGGACATGTACCAACAGCAAAAAATATACCAATGGGTACGATTTTAGCTGATCCGGAAAAGTACATTGATAAATCAAATGAATACCATATAATTTGTCAATCTGGTTCAAGGAGTGAAAGGACTTGTGTACAATTATCAAATGAGGGTTATAAGGTTGTTAATATTTCAGGTGGAACAGGATCTTATATTTTGCCACTAGAAAGATAAGGCATCATCAAAAAATAGCCAGTCAGTATTCTAGTATATTTGTGATTTGATTCTATTGATTAAAGAGAGGTGGATGGAAAATGGCACATAAATTTGATGTAAAAAATAGACATAAACTTGATAATGAAAAAAGAAGAAAAATGCTACCACCAGAAAAGACCCTTATCAGCCTCGGATTACATGCAGGAGATATAATGGCTGATATAGGTTGTGGAATTGGATATTTTAGCATACCAGCAACTAAAATTGTTCAGGGTAGTGGTAAGGTATTTGCACTTGATATTTCACCTGAAATGCTTAAAGAAGTTGAAACAACGGCTAAGGAAAATAGCTGCTTTAATATAGAAACTGTTTTGACGAAAGAGAATAACTTCATGTTAGAAGAAGGCAAAATAACATTTGCTTTTATATGCAATGTTTTGCATGAGACTGAAAACTTAGTAGGATTTTTAACACAAGTAAAAAATATTTTAAGTTCCAAAGGTAAAATTGCTATTATAGATTGGCAAAAAATTGATACTGAAGATGGTCCGCCACTAGAACATAGATTAGATGAATTGGAACTGTTAAAGCTATTAAAAACCCTTGGATTCTCAAATATAGAAAGTGTAGCTATTGGTAAAAATTTTTATGGCATAACGGCAATAAGATTATAATTTGAATAGGAATTTCCTTAAATAGTTCATAGAAAAAATTCTATGGACTATTTATTTACTTTATTATGGATTGTAGAAATAATAGAAAAAATTATTGACAATAAAAATATAAAGATGTAGTATAAGTATATTAGCAATTAATTAATTACTAAATCATTTAAGGAATTACAACGAGTGAAGAAATAAAATATATTAGAGAGGGTGTATATTATGGAAATTAAAATTCTTGGAACAGGTTGTTCAAATTGTAAAAAGCTTGAAGCAAATGTAAAAGAGGCAATTGATGGTTTTGGAGAAGACATTAAAATATTAAAAGTTGAGAATATTCAGGACATAATGAAATATGGTGTAATGAGAACTCCAGCGGTAGTAATCAATGAAAAAGTAAAGGCTTTTGGTAAGGTTTCAACTGTAGCAGATATTAAAAAATTCATTGAAGGAGAAAAGTAAATTCTGTTTATATAGTTATTGACATTATTTAAGTCTGACAATATAATGAAATTAGATTTAACTAAAATGCTAATTCAACAGGGAGTTGTAAACAATGACTATGGATGATATGTATGTAAAAATATTCAAAGCTTTAGCACATCCTATAAGAATTAAAATTGTGAGAAAACTTTGTAATGGGCCCTTATGTGTATGCACATTGAATGAAAGTGTTGATTTCAGTCAATCCAATTTATCACAACATTTAAAAATATTAAAGGATGCTGGAATATTAAAATCCCACAAAGAGGGATTAAAAATTATATATAGCATTAAAGATGAAGAGGTAAAAAGTCTTTTAGATATTGCTGAAAAAATAATTAAAAATGAAGTTATGTCCATGAATAACAGGTTATCAGCTAAAGAAGAGTAATGATATTAATAAGAGCAGAAATGCTCTTTTGTTTTTGAAGATCAGATATAATCTACAAACTGATAGAAGGATGATGTAGTTTGATGATTATATTAGTATGTTATAATATAATGATATATAAAGGAGAGGATATAATGTTTACATGGCTTCAAAATTTTGCGGATTGGCTAGTATATAACATCTTTGGCATAGAAAAGACAAGTAAGCTTGGAAGTTCACTGGACTTTTTTGTTTTTGATACAATTAAGATTTTTATATTATTACTTGTAATTATATATGTAATTACATTTATAAGAAGTTTTTTTCCACCTGAAAAGACAAGGAAGATACTTGCAAAGAGTAAAGGAAGTACTTTTATAGGGCATATACTTGCTGCTCTTTTAGGTATTGTAACACCATTCTGTTCCTGTTCAGCTGTGCCACTTTTTATTGGCTTTGTGGAGGCAGGAGTGCCACTTGGAGTTACATTTTCGTTTCTAGTAGCAGCTCCTATGGTAAATGAAGTAGCATTAGGACTTTTGTATGGTTTGTTTGGGCTTAAAATAGCACTTATATATGTTGTTACTGGTGAAATAATAGCTATAGTAAGTGGTATCATAATTGGAAAGTTAAAAATGGAAAAGTATGTAGAAAGTTATGTTTACGAAATGAAGATTGGTCAGGATTTGGAAATCACTGAACCAACTATAATAGAAAGACTCAAAGATTCATGGGTCTTCACAAAGGAACTTATAAACAAAATTTGGATATATGTAATAATAGGTGTTGGTATTGGAGCTATTATTCATGGAGTTATTCCGGCAGGTGCTCTTGCTGAATATGCTGGAGAAAATAATCCTTTTGCAGTAGTTGTAGCAGTTATCATTGGAGTACCATTGTATTCTAATGCAGCGGGTGTCATTCCTCTTGTAAGTGAGCTAACAAGAGCAGGAGTTGCAATGGGAACAGCACTTGCCTTTATGATGGCAGTAACAGGCCTAAGTTTTCCAGAAGCAATACTTTTGAGAAGAGTTTTAAAACCTAGATTATTAGCTACATTCTTTGGCATAGTAGCAATGGGCATAATATTTACAGGGTATATGTTTAACTTTGTAATTGGCATTTGACAATAATGAAAAATGGTAGTAGTATAAATTTGTTAAAGCTAATATAAATACTGGAGATGATTTTATGGCAGAGTGTGATTCATGTCCGTCAAATGATGGATGTTCTAAGGATAAAAAAAGTTGTATGATTGAAAATAATCCTTTAAATAATGTAAAAAAGATAATTGCTGTTATGAGCGGTAAAGGTGGAGTTGGAAAATCTTCAATTTCTGTTCTTATAGCAAAACAATTAAAACAATTAGGATATAGTGTAGGCGTTTTAGATGCAGATATAACAGGACCTAGTATTCCACGACTTCTTGATTTAAAAGATAAAAAAGCTTATGGCAATAATGACATGATTTTACCAGTTGAAACAAGTGATGGTATGAAAGTGATGTCATTAAATCTTGTAACAGAAAATGAAGAGGATCCTGTTATTTGTAGAGGACCTATAATTTCTAATATGGTAAAACAGTTTTGGACAGGGGTATTATGGGGAGATCTTGATTTTCTAGTAATTGATATGCCACCAGGAACAGGTGATGTTGCATTAACAGTTTTGCAGACTATTCCAATAGACGGCATAGTTATGGTATCAGTTCCTCAGGATTTTGTTTCTATGATAGTGTCTAAAGCGGTAAACATGGCAAAAAAGTTAAATATTAATGTTCTAGGCGTTATTGAAAATATGAGTTACATAGCTTGCCCGGATTGTGGTAAAAAAATAAAGCTCTTTAGTGGGGATAACACAGATAAGTTTCTAAAAGAAATGGATTTGAAGCTTCTTGGAGAACTTCCTATGCTAAATAGTATAAGTAGTTTAGCAGAAAATGGATATGAGAGCAGAGATGAAAGTATTGAATTGATTTTTAAACCTATAGCTAATAGTATAATTAAAGATCTAGAGTAGACAAAGATGCTACAATTACAAATTGAATAATTGGCATTTGACAATAACTAATTGATAACTTATAATATAAATAGCATATGACAATAATAAAACGGAGGAATAATATGAAAATAGCAATACCTAATAATGAGAATATGATAAATCAACATTTTGGAATGAGTAAGAGCTTCGTTATAGTAACAATAGAAGATAAAAAAATTATTAAGACTGAAGAAGTATCTTCTGCAGAGCTTTCACATCAGCATCAAGGTTTAGCAGATTTACTTTTAAAAGCTGGAGCAAATGTAGTTATCACTGGAGGCATCGGTGAGGGTGCAATTCAAGGTTTAAAGCAAAATGGGCTTCAGGTAATAAAAGGAGCATCAGGTGAATACATGAAGGTTATTGAAGAATATATTAATGGAAACCTAGAAGATAAAAATGTAGTTTGTAATCATCATGGCGAACATCATAATCAATAAAAACATGAAAACTAGAAGAAGTGTAGCTACTATTTATCAATAGTGCTGCACTTCTTCTGTTTTTCACCATGTATATTGGATTTAACATTAAAGTATTGAATTGCTGTTTAGTTGAACAACATACTTATTGCCAAAATGGTTAAAAGTGTTATAATTTAATTGTGAATCTAATTAGGAAAGTGGGGGTGTATATGATCAAAATTCTAGAAAAATTATCTTCTAGAGATTTAGAAATACTAAATATAATTCAAAAAAAAGGACCAATAACAAAAAATAATTTACAAGCTATTGCGGATATAAAATTAACTTCACTGAATAGAGTTATGAAAACACTTCAGGATATCAAAATTATAATGGAGCATGGTGAGTCTGAATCAACTGGAGGAAGAAAAGCTATAGAATATGATGTATCCCAAACGAGGTTTTATATTATAGGAATAGATATATCAAGAACATATGCACAATTAATAATAACGAATATGAAGTTAAGTATTTTAAGCAAAGAAGAATTTTTAATGGATGAAAGCTATTCCCCTGAAAAAACTGTGAAAAATATAACTTCTATAATAGAACAAATGCTTTTAGATTTATCCATTAAAAAGAATGAAGTTTTAGGAATTGGGATAGGAACTGTGGGACCAATCAATAGAGAAAAAGGAATTATATTAAAACCCAAAAGTTTTTTTAATACTAATTGGATTAATGTACATATAAAAGCAATGATTGAAGAAAGCATTGCTATTACTTGCTTCATAGATAATGGAGCTAATACAGCTGTTTTATGTGAGTATTTGTATGGAAATAGCAAAAAATTAAAAAGTGTTGCGTATATTCACTGTGGAGTTGGAATTAGGTCAGCAATAATAAAGTCTGGAATTATTATTAGAACAATGAATGATAGGGAAGATGCTTTTGGAAATATGATTGTAGAATATAATGGAGAGTTAAGTAAAGGTGGTAATTGTGGAAACATTGAAAGCTATTCCTCTATAGATTCAATAATTAAAAAAATAAATTCAAAAACAAAAGATAATACTAAGTTAATAAGTGAAATAAATTATAGCAAAACATTAAACAGTGAAGTACATAACAATGATATTGCTACTGAAGTAGTAAACAAAGGTGCTGAAATTTTAGGTATTGGACTTTCAAATCTTGTAAGACTACTAAACCCTGAACTTGTAATTTTAAGTGGACCTTTAATTATGAATTTAGAGAATTATTATGAAAAATCTATTGATAGCTTTTATCGTATCAACACTATGGATAATAGAGTTACTTTCAGTAAAGGTGGTAGGTTTCAAAAGAATGTTATTGCACTTGGTGCTGCAGCTATGATAATTGAATTTTATTTAAAGCGCAGTTGGTGAATAATTTTAAAAAATAAGTAATAAGGGATGATCTAATGGTATTAATTGCTTTTCAAATTCTTCTTTTATCGGTTATAGCAGGAATATTTGGCTCTATTCTAGGACTTGGAGGCGGGATAATAATAACACCGGCATTAACACTATTATTTGGTATCGATATAAGGTATGCCATCGGGGCAAGTATTGTTTCTGTAATCGCTACATCTAGTGGCGCTGCTGTGGCATATGTAAGAGACAAAATAACAAATATGAGGATAGGAATGTTTCTTGAGATAGCAACTACTATAGGGGCAATAACAGGGGCATTTATAAGTGGATTAATTGATCCAAAATATCTTTATGTTATTTTTGGAATACTTTTGTTATATTCAGCTATTGCAATGCTGAAAAAGAAAAATGAAGAACTGCCAGAAGCAGTTATAGCACATCCTATTGCTAATAAGTTAAGACTAAATGGTGAATATCACGATAAAGTATTAAATAAAGATATTGCCTATAATGTTACTGGCGTATATGGCGGTTTAGGAATGATGTATGTGGCCGGAGTAATATCAGGGCTCTTAGGAATAGGGAGTGGAATATTTAAAGTTATGGCTATGGACTTATTTATGAAACTTCCATTAAAGGTTTCTAGTGCTACCAGTAATTTTATGATTGGTGTTACTGCAGCTGCAAGTGCAGGAGTCTATTTATTAAGAGGGAATATTGATCCTAAAATAGCGGCTCCCGTTGCATTAGGTGTGTTAATAGGTGCTACAATTGGAGCAAAAATAATGCAAAATTTGAGGAGCAAGACTATTAGGATGATTTTTATCCCTGTACTTGCGTTTGTATCCATTCAGATGATTGTAAAAGGATTGGGGGTAAAGTTCTAATGACAAAATCTAACAAAGTAGAAGAAATGGAGATAACAATAAGTAACGTTCTTAGATTCGGAGTAATATTGAGTGCAGTTATTATATTTATTGGACTTAGCATGTTCCTAATAACAGGTAGTAGTGGTTATAATGGAAACTATTATCCTACAAATCCTTTAGAAATACTAAAAGGATTATTATCATTTAAATCCTATGCAATAATATTGACTGGGTTATTAATACTTATTCTTACACCGGTTTTTCGTGTAGGAGTATCAATAATCGTTTTTTTTCAGGAAAAGGATTTTTTATATGTAAAGATTACTTCATTAGTATTCATCATACTCTTAATAAGTTTTGTTTTAGGGAAAGTTGAATAGCAACAATCTATAATTGAATGTAATAATTATAAACATAAAGTTAATTCTAGTTTATAAATAGTTTATATAAACTCAATATCTATTTTTATATTATTTTTACAAGCCAGATTCAAGTCATAAAAAATTTAAAAGGAATTACTTTTTAAGCCCCGGATGTGTATTGATGGGAAAAATTGTGGTTTTAGATATTAGATATCAATACCAGTATTAACTATTCATGTATAATTTCCTCCTGTAGAACTTATCTTTATATCTATTATAACGAATTATTATGATTACATAACAAATTCTAATTTGTTTTATAACAACTTTAATACTATCATTAACTTGTAATAATTTTTAGGAAAGGATTGATATAGTTGAAAAAATTAAATGATATTCTTCTTAGTGAGGTTGAAGCTTTTAGAGTTGATGGACATAAATTTTTAAATGGTGAAATGAGTAAAATGGAGTTTAAAGGGATTTCAGGTGGCATGGGTGTATATGCTCATCGGAGTGGAAAGGAGTTTGCAATAAGATTTAGGATACCATCAGGAGTAGCGTCTATAGAGGATCTTAAATTAATTTATAGTTTTGCAAAGAGGTATAAATTAGAAAATATACATATAACTACTCGTCAAGCAATACAATTACATGGAATTACAATTGATGAAGCTTGTGATGCCATGGAGAAAGGTATAAAAAAAGGACTATATTCAAGGGGATCAGGTGGTAATTTTCCTAGAAATGTTGCTATGTCTCCTTTATCAGGAGTAGATGCGGAAGAGGCATTTGATGTATCACCTTATACACTAGCAGTAGGACAATATTTCTTGAATAAGGTACATACATATAAACTTCCAAGAAAATTAAAAGTTGCTTTTTCAAGTAGTGAAAGGGATGCTTCACATGTAACTGCTGTTGACCTAGGTTTTTTAGCTGTTAAAGAAAATGGCAAGGAATATTTCAAAGCATATTTAGGTGGTGGGATTGGAAGAAATTCAAAATTATCTGCTCTAAGAGATGAGTTAATTAATCCAGAAGATGTTTTATATCATGTTGAAGCAATGACAAAACTTTTTATTAATGAAGGTGATTATAAAAATAAAGGAAGAGCACGTATAAGATATATTATGGAAAGAATGGGTGAAGAACAATTTAGAAACTGTTACAATAGTTATTTGAAAAAAATTATAGATGGAGAAAATTTGAAAATCAAAGTGGAAAGGAAGGTTTATAATAAAATTGGCATAAAAACTTCTGCAAGAAATCTAAGACTATTTTCTCAAAAACAAAAGGGGTTATACAGTGTATATGTTCATCCAACAGGCGGTATAATAAAACTTGAGCATTTGAAACTAATAATGGATAAATCTGAAACTATGGAAGACATTGAAATAAGACTTACTATGACAGAAGGATTATACATTAGAAATCTAAATGGCAAAGAAGCTGAAATATTCCTTGAACTTACAGAAGGAATGGGTGGAAATACTGCTCTAGAATGTTCTATTGCATGTATTGGAGTTCCTACTTGTCAGATGGGAATTTTAGAAAGTCAGCGTACCTTAAGGAATATATTAAGTTATTTCAAGGCCAATAATTTTACCGAGGATATATTGCCACAAGTTCATATATCAGGATGTCCAAATTCTTGCGCTGTACACGAAATAGGAACAATTGGTTTTTGTGGCAAAAATAAAAAAGTTGAAGAGAAAATTCTAAATGTATTTGAATTGCATTTTGGTGGAGATCTTGGCATAGGTAAAACAAAGCTTGCTAAAAATTATGGCGATATAAAAGAAGAAGAAGTACCAAAATTTTTATTTGAACTTGCAAGCGCTGCACAAAATTGTAATAAAGACTTTACTAGTTGGCTGGAACAAAATGAAGATGAATGTTGTAAAATTATAGATAAGTATATAGTTTGATCAAAATAATAAATAAAGAGAGTGAAAATTTAGTAAGAGAGACAGTAATAACTGTAGCAGACTTTATATACCCGTTGTTTGTAGTGGAAGGTAGTGACATTAAAGAAGAGATATCTTCTATACCAGGAACGTTTCATTACTCTGTAGGTAGACTTCCTGAAATTATAAGTGAAATCAAGGCTTCTAGCGTGAGAGAAGTTATTTTATTTGGAATTCCAGATTATAAAGATGAAATAGCGTCTTCTGATTTTGCCAAGGATGGGATAGTTCAATTATTACTTATTATGCAATAGAAGCATCTAAATGGCTTAATAAAAATTAAATAAAGTGATTGGATATATGAAATAAACTTTTAATATGAAAACGTTATGATTTATTATTTAGTAATAATTACTGTTTACAAAATACAATTTTTTTTTTATAATATAATTATATTAATACTAGTTATTATATATAAAATTTTTTTATTAAAGAGGATGATTTATTATGTTATTATTTAAGGCAAAAACTTATGCTAAAGCTCCATCTGATTATATTAAAATAAATATATTTGATGTGGAAGATCTAAAGTTTTGGTGTAAAAAATTTAATTGTACAGAGGATAAATTAATATGCGTAGTTAACAGAGTTGGCATTTCCGCTAACAAAGTGGAAGAATACTTTAGAGAGAATTGGTTGGCATAGTGAATTCATTAGAAAAAATAATCAAATAGTATGTCTTCTAATAAGAGCCAGAAATGGATCTTTTTTTGTAAAAAATAAAAGATATAACCTTTCTATACTATACATTCGCATTCATCATACTCTTAATAAGTTTTATTTTAGGAAAAGTGGAATAACAACAAATTATTATTGAATGAAATAATTATAAACATAAAGTTTATCTAAAATTTAATATCATCAACTATAAAGTAATGGCTTATATGTCATTGCTTTTTTTTTATTATGTTAAAGTAACATATGGTAAAACATGTAAATTTGCGTATATTCAAGGATTATATCTTATGTATGTTCTAAATGCAGATAATGATAATTTAGAATGAGGTGAGAAAATTTGTTAGAAACAAGACAAGGTAGAGGAACCAGTCCTGTTAATAAAACGATACCTGTAATCAAGGTTACAAGTGTGAAACCAATAGTTAAACCGAATAATCCATATATATATGAATGGATCAGGTGGGGCGCTAGTACCATCGGTGTAGATGGTAAAAACAATGCGTTAGCAGTAGCATAAGGTTATTGCCAATAAAAAAATTAAATTTATAAAATCTAGATGTGAAATATATGATAAAAGAATAAAATAATTGATAAATAGTAATAGTTGGTTTATTATAGTATAATATGGTGAGATATCTAGAAATTTTACTGTAAAAATTCTAGGAAGTGACTTTATGATAAATGCAATAGAAGATAATGAATTAATACAATCATTTTATAACTTAATGCCATACTTTCAGTACTATTTTGATGATGAATTAATTTTTACAATATCAAATACTGAAAAGTTCCTTTTGGTGCAAGATCGTGAAAGTCTGAAAATATCATCAAAAACAGGAGATGCAATACCAACTGGTTGTGCAGCAGATGTGTGCTTAAAAGAGAAAAAACCAATATCAGTTATAGTCCCTGAAAATGTTTTTGGAGTACCGTTAAAGACAATGGCAGTTCCTGTATTTGAAAATGATATAATATCAGGAACAATGGTAATAGGGATGAGCTTGAGCAAAAAAGAAAAAATCTCAGATTTATCAAACACATTATCTGATTCATTAGCAGAAATAAGTACTAATTTATTTGATATGACATCAGGAATTCAAAAATTAGCAGAAAAAAATTCAGGCATTCAAAAATTCATTGAGATAACAAAGGATAATTCTAAAAAAACAGATGAAGTTTTAAGTTTTATAGAAGGTATTGCTAAACAAACTAATTTATTAGGATTAAATGCTGCAATAGAATCAGCTAGAGCAGGAGAATTTGGAAAGGGATTTAGTGTAGTATCAAATGAAATTAGAAAACTTTCACAATCAACTAAAGAATCTGCAAAGCAAATTAATAGCATGTTAAATACTATACAAAATTCAATAAATGAAATTTATTTGAGATTTAATGATTCAAATTTAATATTAGATAATGAATCATCTGGACTTGAAGAAATTACTGCTACAGTACAAGAACTTAATACCACTGCTACAATTTTAAAAGAATTTGCCTCAAAAATGTAGAAAGGGGTTGTAAAATGAAAATAACTACATTAATAGAAAATACTCAAGATGAAAATGAGAAATTAAACTATGAACATGGGATTTCTATATTTATTGAAACTGTAAAGTGTAATATTCTTTTTGATACAGGAAAAACAGGAAACTTTATTGATAATGCGGAAAAATTAAATATAGATCTTAAAAGTATAGATGTCTTAATTTTAAGTCATGCTCATTATGATCATTGTGGAGGTGTAAGAAGATTACTTGAAACCTACAATATAACTCCTCAAATTATAGTGAGTGAACATTTTTTTCAAAATTCTAATAAATACCATTATTCAGATGGCAATCTTAAATCGGATTTTTCAAAGAAAGCTGGCTATACATATGTGGGAATAGATTTTGATAAAGAATATTTACAAAGTAAAGGAGTTCCTATAAATTTCGTACAAGCCGATACTTTAGAAGTAAGTGATGATGTTTTTGTATTTTCTAATTTCAACAAATACTATGATTTTGAAAAGTTAAATGACAATATGAAACTTAAAATTGATGACGATTATAAGCTTGATACTTTTAACGATGAAATTGCCGTAGGACTTAAAACTAAAGACGGAATAGTAGTTTTACTTGGATGTGCACATCCAGGATTCTTAAATATTGTAAAGACAATTCAAGAAATAACTAAAGAAAAAATAGTGGGAATAATTGGCGGGACACATCTTATAGAAGCTGATGAAGAAAGAATAGAAGAGTCAATTGAATGCGTAAATAATTTGAATGTAAATTTATTAGGTTTATCTCATTGTACAGGGGACAAAGCTGTTAAAATGTTTCATGAGAATTGTAAGAATTCATTTATGAATATAACAGGAACAACCTTAACGTTAGAATAATATAACAGGTTGTACACATTTAGAGAATAAGGTAAGCCAATTATGGCTTACCTTAAAAATTGTTATATTACCAACACTTAATTTAGTAATTATATTGGCTATTTGTAAAAATTCATTACAAAATGTATTAAATGATGGAAAACTTTCAAAGCTAAAAACAAATCTTAAATCCAAAGGAGCAAATACTATGAATTTTGATATTAAAGCTATAAGTTGGGATAATGAAAAAAGGAAAGGGAGGGCAAAAGCAATTGCAGAAGAAATAAGTAAGAGTATTCAGATAAAAAAACAATATAGTGCACTGGAATTTGGATGTGGCACAGGGCTGGTTAGTTTTAATCTTTATGATAAGTTTAAAAATATAGATTTGGTGGATATATCTAAAGGTATGATTGATATGTTGAATTCAAAAATTGAAGAATTTAAAATTGATAACATGAAAGCATATGAAACTGATATAAATATAGAGCATACGCTAGAAGAAGGTAGTTATGATGTAGTTTATACATCTATGGCATTACACCATATTATTGATACTGAAGCAACTCTTAAAAATCTATACAGGTTGCTAAAAAAAGATGGATATTTATGTATTATTGATTTGGATGAGGAAGATGGAAGTTTTCATAAAGAAGAAAAAGAATTTAATGGACATAATGGTTTTAATCAAAATGAGCTAAAAAATTTATTACAGAAAATTGGTTATAAAGATATTGAAGTTAATACTTTTTATAATGACGAAAAAATTGTAGAAGAAGCGGCAGTTAAGTATTCTTTATTTTTAATGATAGGGAAAAAATGATAAATTTGTTTGAAAAGAGTAGCAGCTAATATGAAGTTAACATTCCATATAGAGCCCCAGGATCGTTCAAAAGTTCTGTAAAATTCTGCAAAATAAAAAAGTCTAAACAGAAAAACCATATAATATGGAAATTCCATTTAGACTTTATATAAATCTATTTAAATACTAGCTGTTCTTCAATTCTAATAAACAACTCTTACAGATTTTTTTACCTTTGTAATTTGTTACATCCTTAGCCTCGCCACAGAAGATACATGCTGGTTGATATTTCTTTAATATTACTGTATCACCGTCTACATAAATTTCTAATCATAGGGTACTTAAAGGTAGAAACGACCTAAACAACAAATTTAAAATTGCAATAGGATGTTCTTTAACATTTGCAGGTCTTTTTGTTCTGATTTTTTTTGTCACCGTAGTTGTTGGAAAATCTATATTTAACCCTCAATATACTATACCTTTAGCTGGTATGATTATTGGTAATGCTATGACTGGAGTAAATATAGCAATAAAAACTTTTATGGATGATATAAGTAAGGAAAAAAATAAAATTAACACATTACTTAATTTAGGAGTAGAACCCAAAGATATTTTAAAGCCTTTTGTCAATAATGCTTTAGAAACTGCTTTAATTCCTACAATGAATTCAATGCTTGGGATGGGAATAATATTTTTACCGGGAATGATGACTGGGCAAATGTTATCTGGTACATTACCTACCACAGCAATTATGTACCAAATAGCTATTATGATTGCAATTTGTACCTCTGTTTGTACTACAGTATTTTTATCACTAAATTTAGGTTACAAGTCTTTATATAATAACAGAAAACAATTCCTATAAATTTAATATAAATAAGGCTTATTACAAGATGTTTTCTTGAATATAAAAATTAGGTGGTGAACAAAATGGATAAAATACTTATTATTGAAGATAACAAAGATGTAAATCTAATGCTTGCTGAAGCATTAGATTGTGAAGGATATAAGGTGAAATCTGCTTTTACTGGAACTGATGGGATAAAACAAGTAAAAACAGAAGAGTTTGATTTGATTCTCTTAGATATTATGCTCCCTTACAAAAGTGGAGATGAAGTACTAAAAGAGATTCGAACCTTTTCAGATGTACCCGTAATTATTATTTCTGCCAAGGATATGGTAGGAACAAAAATTGATCTATTGAGGCTTGGGGCTGATGATTATATTACCAAGCCATTTGATTTGGGAGAGGTTGTGGCACGCATAGCATCAAATTTGCGACGTTATCATAAGCAGGAGAAAATCAATAAAGTGCTTAAGTACAAGGATATGGTGCTGGACGTTAATATAAAAGTTCTTATGGTTAATGGGAAAGAGTTAGATCTTACAGCAAAAGAATACCTTATTATTCAGTTGTTAATGGAAAATCAAGGAAAAGTATTCGCAAAATCCAATATATATGAATCAATATGGAAAGAGGAATATCTTGGAGATGATAATGCAATAAAAACCCATATGAGTAATCTGCGAAACAAGTTAAAGAAGGCAAATCCCAATGAGGAATATATCGAGACTGTATGGGGGCTTGGATATCGCTTGTTCAGAAAATAAATTATCTGTTTCTTGACAATTATTTTTGTGCCTTAACCTTTTCTAAACCTTTAAAATCTATACTAAAAGAAGAAAGAAGAGGTGAGCAAAAATGAATAATCACGTTATGAAAATAAATAGCTTAACGAAAAGCTATCATGGCATCAATGCTTTAAATGATGTGTCACTGACACTAGAATTCGGTAAAATATACGGCTTAATCGGACAAAATGGTGCAGGAAAATCTACGCTGATGAGTATTGTTGCTGGACATTCTTTTCCAACAAAGGGTAGTGTTGAGCTTTTCGGGCATAAAGGTGAAAAAGCACTGCAGATGGAGAGGAAAAGGCTTGGATGTATGATTGAATATCCTAGTCTTACACCTAACATGACAGCAAAGGAAAATTTGAAATTTCATAGAATTATGCGAGGTATTCCAAATAAGGAAATCGAGGATGAATTATTAGAGATTGTTGGACTTTCCAATACAAAGGGAAAGAAAGCAAAAAATTTCTCTCTTGGCATGAAACAGAGATTAGGTATCGCTATTGCCCTTATTGGCAATCCCGAATTTCTTATTTTGGATGAGCCCATAAATGGCCTTGACCCAATCGGTGTAGTGGAAATTCGTAATCTGTTAAAAAAGTTATGTGAAGAACGACAAATGACAATTCTAATTTCAAGTCATAATTTACCTGAGATGTATCAAACTGCAACTGATTACATTATTATTAGCAAGGGTGAAATTAAACAGACACTAACCCTTGGTGAACTTGATGAACGATGCAAACATCATATTCTCATAAGTTGCGACCAGCCTGAAAAATTGGTAAGTGTTTTGGAAATGAAACTTAACACAACAAATTACAGGGTTATGCCGGATAAAACCATTAAGTTGTATGATTATCTGGACCAAAAGGAACAAGTAGCAAAAGTCATCTTTGAAAACAAAATTATGATTACAAACTTTTCAAATGAGGGTGATACTCTTGAAGATTATTTTATTTCTATTGTGGGAGGTGGCAGAAATGTATAATCTTATTAGGGCTGACTTATTTAAATTACGTAAATCAATGGCAATTAAGATTCTATTTGGAATAACAACTGTAAGCTCGGTGACAGTGATGGTGATTGCATATCTAATACAACAGGGTAAGATTGGCGCTGGAAGTACTGGGATCTGGTTCATGTTCTCTGATGCTAACATGATGAGTATTCTGGGTGCAGTCCTGGCAGGTATTTTTATTTGCGGTGATTTCGATAATAAAATAATACATGATGCTATTTCTAATGGCTATAGCAGGGGTATAGTCATAGTTAGTAAAGCAATTGTATTTTTCTTCGCCATAGGGTTAATACTGCTTCCCTATGCAATCATAACGGGTATTGCCCTTAGTACAGGCTCAAAGTTCAGTATGGGGTCAGTTGCGGTTGGTTTTCTTCATATATTGACGACAGACGCGGGTATAGTATTTTCTGCACCAAAAATAATGAAACTTATTGTTGTTATGTTGACCTTGATGATTGTGTATATGGCACAACTCAGTGTCGGCGTACCTCTTGCTTTTGTGCTTAAGAAGCCAATTCTTGTGATCCCTATTTATTATGGGTTTACAATTTTTTGTATGCAGCTACTTAGATTACAAGGTAGTTCTCTTGCGTTTGATCATATTTTCGCATGTACGCCATTTGGAGGTAACTACACTTTTCTTACGCTAAATTCTTTAACGGGCGACATTTTCAAGGCATTGATTGTTAGCTTGATATTTATAATTATAATGCTTACTGTTACGTACTGCACATTTAGAAAATCGGAAATTAAGTAGTTGAAAGGTTGATGGTGAGAGTGCTAACAATTGCGCTAGGAATTTTTTCTATCATGCTCATAATTTATATTGTGTATATTCAAGTGCAACTAAGAAATATAAACAGTCAACTCACAAAGAGGATGCTTGAAAAAACGAAACAACCTCTTAGTTTAGAGTTAATCAACCGTCAGTTAAATACTCTCACCGCTAATATTAACAGAAGTTTAGCTGTAGAAGAAAAATTGCGTTTTGATAGTATTAAGAGAGAAAAAAGTTTTAAGGAATTAATTGCGAATATTTCCCATGATTTTCGTACACCGCTTACGGCTATAAAAGGGTATCAGCAACTTATGGAGAATGATGAATTATCAAAAAATCAGCAAAAAAAACTTCAAATCGCTGAAAAGCATACCGAGGAATTGGGGCAGTTGATTGATCACTTTTTTGAGTATTCTTATCTTATTAGCACTGAACCAGAACTTAATATGGTACGAATTAACCTTACAAATCTTGTGACAGAATGTCTTGCAGCTTCAGTTCCTACATTGGAAGAAAATAATTTGTCTCTTCACATTGAGGAAACACCCAATATTTTTGTTTTCGCAGATAAAGAAATGGTGATGAGGATTATCCAAAATTTAATCCGAAATTGTGTTCAGCACTGTGAGGGATATATAGAGGTGAGGTTACTGTCTATGGAAAATGCGGTTATATCCTTCAAAAATCCTGTGAAAAATGCTTCTGAAATTGACGTTAATAGGATTTTTGAACGCTTTTATACAGCAGATAAGGCAAGGGGCAGTAATACGGGTCTTGGCTTGTCAATCGTAAGCTTACTTGCTAAACAGATGGGTGGCAGTGTAGGTGCATCATTACAGGACGGATTGCTTGATATTAGAGTAAGACTTCAATTGTTCAAAAGCTGACAGTTTTGATAAAGTAGATCTTTGATGGTGATGGTATTTTTAAGGCAGCATAAACAATCGTTTATGTTGCCTTTCTTAATTATAATTTGAAGTGTATATTTATGGTGACACTATGAGTTTTACAATATGATCCATAATCAAATAAATTTGGGGCTAAGTAGCAATATATGGACGTAATTGTATTATATAACCATAATCATCAAAATTCATGGAAAAATTACTGTATATCATATTTGAATATATAAAGTTCAACCCATATAATGGAATTGTCACTACATAGTGATGTTTTGTCTTGCGGAGGTGAAAATATTATTAATGATATTAGTATTATTACAAGAGATGATAGAAGGCTCTTTCCGGCCCAGGTTTATGACAATGTTGATAATCTACATATTAGATTAGCTACAGGTATCAACGACATTTATGATTTACTTTATGAAAAACAAAATATATTTGTTATATCAAATCAATATGATAAATATGGTGCTAAATTAGAAATTTTTAGTGGAACTTTAGGAAAAGATGACATCAAAGCATTATTTGCTATAAATAATGAAGAAGCTAGTCCAGATTTAAATTGTGTTATGACATTATCTGAAGCAGCAAAAAAATGGAATCTATCAGATGGTTCTACTATTAGAAAAGCTATAGAGAGAAAAAAGTTTCAGAAAAATGAAATAAAGCAGGCAGGGGATATATGGATTATCACTTATTCTGCTATGGAAAGAGTTTTTGGAGCAGTAAAAAATCAAGAAAATGAATATATACTATATGATGATTTTGAGATCTATCTGTATAAAGCCTACTTAAACAATTATAAATTAGATTATCTTGAAGGAAAACTACATGATAAAAAAGCAAAAGAAAATGAAAAGCAATATCAGTATGTTAAAGCAATATTTATTAATGCTTTAAATGCTATAAGAAACAACCAAAAAGTAATTATAAAAAGAAGTAAAAATAACAAAGTTAGGCAGATAATATCCACTGAAAAGGAATTGTTTTGGTATATAGAAGTATTTTCAGTTAGAAGCAGGAGTGCAATAACGCCATTGGGTGGACTAAGGTACAGATTAATAGAAGAATTGCAAAACAACTCATAAAAACTAAATCTAAATTAAGGAGATTTTAATATGGGGATATATAAATTTTCAGTGAAAATGGTAAAGACAAATTTTAAGCAGAGTGCTCTATACCTAATGTCTATAGTTTTGTCCACAACTATTATAGTCAATCTTTTCAATATAATAACTAATAGTGATTTCATCTTAGCTAAAGGTAAAGAAGGCGATATAGCAACTAATATACCATCTGATATTATTTTTTTGCTGATACTTCTTGTGTGCGTGTTTACTTTTTATGCCAATTCATATTTTGTCACCAGCAAAACAAGAGAGATGGCTATTGTAGAATTATGCGGTATATGGCCAGGTAAATTAGCGAGAATGTTACTTTTTCAAAATGCTATTATTGAAATAATAGGTGGTGCCATTGGAATATTGATTGGCATACTATTTGTACCTGTTTTCCTTTCATTTATGTATATTATACTTGGTACAAGTGGAAATATATTGGCACTATCAATGCCAGTCATATGGGGAACTGTAGCAATTGTATTTTTGCAACTCTTATATGTGAGTCTTGGGGATTTTTCTTTTACAGCTAACAGAGAAATTATTGATTTAATAGGTGAACAAAAAAAAGTTAGATCTAAAGATGTAAGATTTATCAAACTAAATTCCATTATATATATTATTGCATATTTTATTCCAGTAGGTTCCCTATTTCTAAAATCAATACCCCAAAATTCTATATCAATTGGGATAATTGATATTCTTTTTACTATATTCTCAATTAGCGGTATTTTAAGCTATCATATTCCTGAAAAAATACTAGCACTTAAGAAGAAAAAATATTCAAATAATAAGATAAAATTGATATCCCTAAGTAATTTATATGTATCATTAAAACAACTAAAGCCTTTGATTATAACTTTAACTGTTATAGTAGAAATGCTTTTATGTGTTATAGGAATCTACAAAAATTATGAGCAGGTAAAAACCATATGTATATGTTCCTATATTACTTTAGTAATTCTTATTGCTGTGAGTATTATCTATAAAATTATTTTGGAGACTGATAATAAGAAACATAATTTTAGGCAGTTAGGTCTCATAGGATATACAACTGATCAAATCCAAAAAATTATTCAGCAGGAATTTAAGATATTTTATTCTATAACTATTGGTATAACATTATTTCATATTTTCATATTTCTAATTCTATTTCAAAAGAACGGTATTTTATCTATAGGTTTGTTAGGAATGTTGTTATTCACATTTGTATTTGTATTTGTGTTTTTAGTTACAGGATTAGTTTCCTATAATCTGTATAAAAAGTTATTACTTAAAAACAATTCATATAGATTTTTATAATAGGTAACGGAACTGAAATATTATTATGGGGGGATTAAGGTTAAAGAAATAATATCAGCAAAAAATGTTACTAAAATTTATGGCGAGAAAAGTAAATTAAAAGTTTTAGACAATGTTAATTTAACAGTTAATGAAGGGGATTTTGTATGTATAATGGGACCATCGGGATCTGGAAAATCCACCTTTTTGAATGTATTATCCACGGTAGATACGCCGACTAGAGGTACGATTAAATTTAATGATAAAAATATATTTGATATGACAGAAGCACATGTTGCAAAGCTTAGATATGAGAATATAGGCTTTGTTTTTCAGGATTTTAATCTTATAGATTCTCTAACTATAAGAGAGAATATTGGAGTGTCATTAGTCTTAGTTAATGTAGGTAAAGCAGAAATAAATAAAAGAACAGAAGATATGTCTAAAAAATTAGGTATTTTTGAAACTCTTGATAAATTTCCTAGTCAATGTTCTGGTGGACAAAGACAGAGGGCAGCATCTGCAAGAGCTTTAGTTACCAGGCCTAAATTAATTGTGTCTAATGAACCAACCGGCAATTTAGATACTACAAATTCTCACCAATTGCTAAAAATTTTTCAAAAACTAAACGAAGAGGAGGGAACAGCAATACTTATTGTTACTCACGATTCAATGATAGCTAGTTATGCGAAAAAGCTTGTATTTTTAAGGGATGGAAAAATAGAAGAAATTCTTCAAAGAGGGGAGTCAACTCAAAAAGAATTCTTTTATAAAATTGTGGACATAACTTCTAAAGAATCTCAAAACTTATTTGACGAAATGGGATAATAAGTCCTGTAATTGTTTTAAAATTATAATAGTTTTACACATTTCATATATTGACTATTCAAATCAAATGGTATATTATGGTAATATATTTACAAGGAAAACTATATTTTTGAAAATACTCTTTTAAAAATCAATTAAGTAGTATATAATGAATACGAACATACGTTCTAATATTGTAAAATTATCATTACAGTGCTGAAGAGTATTTTTGAATTGATAAAGTCTTGCACAAGTAGTTAATAAAATTATAACGTGAAATTGATTATGCTCAAGATTTAAGGTATAATTAAATTATGTAAACTCGATTATAGATGGGGGATATACAATGAAATTAATGTGTAAATGTGGAAACATAGAAGATTTAAAGAACGATAATAAAATAGAAAATTTTGAGTTTAAAAATTGTGAAGACGGAACTATTGCATTGATTTGCAAGAAATGTAATGAAGTGGTTTTTATAAAATTAAAGAATAGTTAGTATACTCTGAGAATAATATCTCAGAGCTTTTCATTATACCAGGAATTACGGTGTAAGCTTTAACTGTAAAGAAAGGTGGATGTTACATGATTAAAAATATATTAAGTCAGAGAGCTAATAAATGTATTGTATATATAATATTAACTAACATGATTTTTATAGCTTTATATAAAATAGTAGCAGTTATAGTAGTTAAAAGAAATCTATTATTTAGAGGATGGGTAGATATGTTATATCTAGTCAATATCATGATTTTAATTATAGCAGGGCTTATTGTTATTAATATGTTTGTAAGGGCAGGACTAAATTCAAAGGTTAAAAGTGAGCTTTTGAAAAATAATTTAAAGAAAATATCTACTGTAATTATAGGCATTATTATGAGTATATGTTGCTTAGGTGGTTTCTTAGATATTAGTTTATCATATGAGCCAGAACATATAGTGGATATGGAAGGAAGAGTAGTAATAGCAAAGCTTAGTGATATGTTTCTTCGTACAAACGTAAATTATTATGAACCAGTAAATATATTCCTAATGAAAAGTGCAAACATTGATAGTGAAACTTATAAGGGTGGGTATGATAGATACGTAAAATAGTAACTTATATTTAGAACAATTAGTATATAATGGCTAACACCAAATTTTTTGGCGTTAGCCATTATATACCTTAAGATGTCAAATGGACATTTTTAAATGCTGTTACTCTTACTTATTTTATCGAAATGTTCAAGAGCCAGCCCTGCTCCAAGTGCTACGCAATCAAGTGGTTCTTCAGCTATATGCACAGGAATATGAGTTTCTTTATTAATCAAGCTATCAATACCTCTTAAAAGTGCGCCACCGCCTGTAAGCATAATTCCATTTTCCATAATATCTGAAGCTAGTTCTGGTGGTGTTTTTTCAAGTGTTAATTTTATAGCATCAATTATTAATGAGACAGAGTCCTTTAATGCTTCACTAATTTCAGATTCACTAATTTCAACATTTTTTGGTAGTCCTGACATTAGCTCTCTTCCCTTAATTTCCATAGTTTCATCAACCTCATTTATCTTAAAGGCAGACCCAAGTTGAAGTTTGACATTTTCTGCGGTTCTTTCACCAATCATCAAATTATATTTTTTCTTAATATGTCTTATTATTGCTTGATCAAATTCATCTCCTGCTACTCTAAGTGATTTACTTGTGACAATCCCACCTAGTGAAATAACAGCAACTTCAGTAGTTCCGCCACCTATATCAACAATCATATTTCCCATTGGTTCCTCTACAGAAAGTCCGGCTCCAATAGCTGCAGCCATTGGTTCTTCCATAAGTTGAACTTCTCTAGCACCAGCATTTTTTGTAGCTTCATTAATAGCTCTTTTTTCAACTTGTGTTACTCCAGATGGAAAACAAACTATTATTCTAGGACTTGAAAAAGAACTTCTCGCAGTGACTTTAGATATAAATTGTTTAAGCATACTTTCAGTAACATCAAAATCAGCAATAACTCCATCTTTTAGAGGTCTTATTGCCACTATACTACCAGGTGTTCTGCCTATCATTTGTTTTGCTTCTGCTCCAACAGCAAGAACTGTCTTTGTAGCTGTATTAATAGCTACAACTGATGGTTCTCTTAGAACAATACCTTTACCTTTTACATATACTAATGTGTTTGCTGTTCCTAAATCTATGCCCATGTCTCTGGATATACCGAAAAATGACATTTAAACTTTCCCCTTTCAAAATCAACAAATTATTTTTCCTTTTAAACTATAATAAACGACATAAATTATTCCATTATATTCTGGTAAACAGTCTTAATGACTAGAACAATAGAAGTATTTAGTACTATTATACTCATTTTTATACCTTTTGTGGCTAAAATAGTATTTTTTTTTGCTTTTTCAACATATTATGAGTTTGTTTTTGCGATTTTTCAGAATGTAGAGATTATATCTTTAGCTTTAGGTAGCATATTATTGTTAGCCTATATATATTAATGTTTTCAGGATTTTAACCTTATTTTAAAGTAGTATTTACATTTGTATTAAGATATGTAAATATTTCTTTGAATAAATCATGGGCCACAGGGGCTGCTACTGAACTAGCCCAATAGTTTCCAGGACTAGGTTCATCAACAGAGACAAGCATAGTAATTTTTGGATCACTATAGGGTGCCATACCTGCAAAAGAAGACATATATTTGCCAGGTGCATATCCTCCTGTTTGGGAATCCGATTTTTGTGCTGTTCCGGTCTTTCCAGCAATGTTTAGGCCTGGGACATCAGCTGCAACTCCAACTCCATTTTGTTTAGGATCAACAACATTTCTTAGATATCCTCTCAATGCTATTGCTATCTTCTTATCTAATATATTTTTTTCTCCAAAATTATCATATGTTTTGTCCACAACTGGTTTGTTACTACTATCAGTATGTTCAATTTCTTTCATAACGTGAGGTCTAATCCAAGTGCCACCATTTGCAACTGAATTAAAAGCTGCCAAGTATTGAACAGCGGAAACAGAAATACCTTGACCAAAAGCTATATCTGCCAGGTCTATTTTATTTGTTTGCTGTGAACTTCTTACAATCCCAGTTGTTTCACCTGGCAAGTCGATCCCTGTTTTTTGTCCGAAGTTGAACATTCTAATGTATTTTAAAAGATTACCCTTACCGTTTTGCTCTATTTTTTGTCCTAATTCCACAAAACCAACATTACATGAGTTTTTAATTATATCTGAAAAACTTTCAGTACCATGTCCACCTGGCAGCCAACAATTAATGGGATCTTTATTAATATATATAATGCCTGGGTCAGTAAAAGTGCTTGTGGCAGTAACAGCGCCAGTAATTATACCTGTATAAGCTGTCATTACTTTGAAAATTGATCCCGGTTCAAATGTATTCTGAACTGCATTGTTTTTCCACAAATTTTCAACAGGGGTACTTGTCCCACTTATGTTGGTGCCTGGTTTATTTGGATCAAAGTCTGGTTTACTTACCATAGCCAATATCTCACCATTTTTAGGGTTCATTACTGTAATGGTAACTGATTTAGCTTTATTGGTCTCTAGGGCTTTTTCTGCAGCATCTTCAGCATAGGTCTGAATCGTTTGGTCAACAGTAAGCTTTAGATTTTTCCCACTAATTGGAGCTATATACTGTGAGTTTTCGTATGGAAGTGCGTTTCTTTTTCTGTCTGTCTCTAAGATCCTTTTTCCAGAAATCCCTGAAAGAACGGTATTATAACTTTGCTCAACTCCAGCTATTCCGTTTCCTTGTGAATTTGTAAATCCCAGTGTACTTGCTAAAAAATTGTTGTTATTATAAGTTCTTTTAGCATCATCCGAAACAACAAGCCCATTTATTTTCAGTGCGGTTATAGAATCTGCCTTATTTTTGTCTATTTGCCGTGCAAGTACAACATATTTAACTGGATTACCATTTACTGATTTTAAGTACAATATTTTTGCAACCTTATTTGAGTCTATATTTAAAATTGAAGATAGTTTTGCCGTTAAATCTTCCATGGACATTTTATTATTTTTAAGAGTAACCCGTAAAGTATTCATATCTATATCTACTCTGTAATCAGCTATACTCTCTGTAAGTTCACTTCCATTACGATCAAGTATACTTCCTCTTTTAGCGCTAATTGTGATTTCATCTCTCCATTGATATAAGGCTGCGGTTTTATATATATTAGAATTAGTAAACATTACATAAAAAAGCCTTCCAATAGTGCCAAGAAAACCTACTCCAAATATCATTAGTATTATGAATAACCTTTTAGGTTCAACCCTTTTAATTACATGCGCTTTTTTTCTCAAAGTAACCAATCCTTTCATATAAATATTCAAATCATAGTATATTTGATTATAATGGAAATTAAACCATAATAATACTTAATGATATCATATTTTATATGATTTTTATATGGTTTTCTATCTAAAGGTGACATAATAATTTTACTTATATTTTTGTGATATTTTATAATAGTCTATTATGCCCGGCCTGAAAATGTTAGGTACAATAGCACAACATTCAACAATATTATTATAGTAGCAATTAGAATACCCAAAAATCTTACTGAAGGTTTGTTAACAAAAATGCCCATAAGATCTTTGCGTTTAGCTATAGTAAGCATTTGAAGGATAGGGAATGGAAGGATAAAACAAAGTACAACTTGACTTAAAACAAGAGCATTCATGGGATTAATTCCAAGTGATATTATAACTAGGGCTGGCATCATAGTTATAAGTCTTCTAACATTTACTGGTATACTTAAATTTATAAAACCTTTCATAATTGTCTGTCCAGCCAGAGTTCCAACAGCCGAAGAAGAAAGCCCTGATGCTAGTAGTGCGATTCCAAAGGCACCACTTGATAAGGAGCCTAATAATGGTTCTAAAGATTTATGAGCCTGCTCCATTGTATCTACTATCACTCCATTTTTATAAAAAACAGCAGCAGAAACAATTACCATTGCAGCATTGACGATAAAAGCAATATTCATAGCTATAGCTACATCTATTTTCTCCATTTTTAAATGTCTCAATTTGCCTTCGTTAGATGAATCACTACTTCTATATTGAACTAGATGTGAATGCAAATATATTACATGTGGCATAACTGTTGCCCCAAGCATTCCTACAGCGATAAAGACCGCCTGGCCATTGGGTAACATAGGAACTATAGTGTGTATACTTACCTGAGTCCAGTTAGGGTTTGCGAGAAATAATTCTATTGTATATGCAATACTGATTACAGCTACAAGAGCTGCTATTATAATTTCAATAACCTTTTGACCGTATTTCTCCATGTAACAAATTATATATGTTAATATTCCTGTAAGAAGTGCAGCATATATCATAGGAATTCTAAATAATAAATATAAGCCTAATGTACCACCAAGAAACTCAGCTAAATCTGTGGCCATTGCTCCCAGCTCTGCAATAATCCAAAATATCCAGTTTGCACGTTTTGAAAATACCTTAGCACACATTTCAGGGAGATTGTGGCCTGTAGCTATTCCTAATTTAGCAGACATGATTTGTAAAAATATAGCAATCAGATTACTCCATAAAATAACCCAAATCAGTGCATAATTAAATTTTGAACCGCCACTAATATTGGTAGCGAAATTTCCTGGATCTATATATGCAACACTAACAATAAAGGCTGGCCCTAAGAAATTTAGTAATTGTTTCAGTTTACTTTTTGTTACAAGAAATTTATCATTTGAGACTCCTTTTACATCACTATGTTTTGGTGGATTTAAATCCACATCTATTAAATATTTTCCATCTTGCATTAAAAACACCATCTTTCTTATTAAATATACTCATATGTTTAAAATAGTTATTGACAGTTAACATTTTTAGCCTAGTCTAAATTTATTTCTAATATAAACTATGTAATTTATATTAGGAAGGTTACTTGAAAGTAATTTTTTTATTAGATGAAGCATATAATTTACTTAAAGATATTATTTTTAAGGTAGGTGGCAAAATGGATGACAATTGTTTCTATACATTTAATGAATATATGAAAAATGAAGAGGATTCACTTACTCCTTCTATGCAGGACTATCTAGAAATGATATATAGATTGTCTTTAAAAACAGGGTTTATAAGAGTTCATCAGCTTTCAGATGCACTTAATGTACAGCCACCTTCAGCAACTAAAATGGTACAAAAATTTGATGAACTAAAGCTCTTAAAATATGAAAAATATGGTATTTTAAAACTATCAAAAGATGGAGAGGCACTTGGAGAAGCACTGCTGAAACGTCATAATGTTATTGAAAAATTTTTAAATATAATAGGGGTATCTGAAGCTGAAACATTAAGAGAAACTGAAAAAATTGAGCATACAATAAGTAAAAAAACAACAAGGTGTTTTGAAAATTTTATTGAATTTAGTAAGGATAACCCTGATATAATAGCTAAGTATAAAAAGTACTTGGAAGAACAAAACATATAAAAATTATAATTTTGCTATCCATGAGAATTAAGGTATAATACTAAATATAAATAAATGTAAATTCTAATATGGAGATGAAAATATGGAAATAGATGAATTCAAAGTGGATAGTTCTGAAAAGTTTAAAATATCTAAATCAAAAACAAATTATAGTGATAAGACTTATAAAAAAGATGAGCTTGAGGATTTGCTAGATAAAAACATAGAAAAAATCAGTGAATTACAGAGTAAACTGTATGCCCAAGGAGAATATGGGGTTCTAATTATTATCCAAGCTATGGATGCAGCAGGTAAAGATGGGGCAATAAAACATGTGATGACTGGATTAAATCCACAAGGCGTAAACGTTACAAGTTTTAAGCAACCTTCTGCAGAGGAATTAAATCATGATTATTTATGGAAAGCACATAAAAGTATGCCTGAAAGAGGACAAATTGGAATTTTCAACAGATCTTATTACGAAGAGTTACTTGTAGTAAGGGTCCATAACCTATTACAAAATGAAAACATCCCAAAAGAATTTATTGGAGATTATATATGGGAAAATAGATATAGTGAAGTAAAGAATTTCGAAAAATATCTATATCAAAATGCAATAATACCAATAAAAATATTTTTAAATGTATCAAAAGATGAACAGAAAAATAGACTTCTAGCGAGAATAGATGACAAGGCTAAAAATTGGAAATTTTCCGAAGCAGACATGAAAGAAAGAGAATTTTGGGACGATTATCAGAAATGTTATGAAGAAGTTATAGAAAATACTAATTCAAAAGACGTACCATGGTATGTAGTTCCGGCTGACAATAAAAAACTTGCTAGACTTATAATCTCACAAATACTTGAAAAAACTTTAAAAGGTTTAAATTTAAAATATCCAACCTTGAGTGAAGAACAAAGTGCGTTATTAGATGATTATAAGAAAAAGTTGGAGAAAAATTAACAAGATAGATTTCTGAATATAAATAAATGTAATATGTTTTAATAATGTATTTTTGGTCAATACTTAAAATAGTACCAGATATCTTTTACCAGTGCTTAATTATTCACAATTAGCATTGGTTTAAGATATCTGGTATGTTTTGTTTTTTGAAGATAGCAGCTCATAATAATTTCTGAAATTAAGTAGTGTAAACAATAATTATATTAGTAATTTGAAGCTAGACCAAGGTATTTAACATTTATATGGCTCAATGGATAATATTTTCGCAAATAAAGATATGAAGGTTTATAAAAGTTGAGCAACTTAAATAAAAGAAGGAGATAATCCAGTCGGCTTTGAAAAAGTTTGCTGGATTTTTTCATTAAGAAATAACATTTCTGTTATACTGGAATTAACAGGAACAGGAGGTAATGATATGTCAGAACAGAAGTGTCAGGAAGAGTACATACGACGAATTCATAAAGTGCAGGATTACATAGAGCATCATTTAGGACAGTCCCTGTCCATTGAGGAGATTGGAAGTGTCGCCGGGTTTTCCAAATATCATTTCAGCCGTATCTTTCAGGGAATGTTACATGAGCCGTTAGCCCATTATGTGAACCGGATTCGCATGGAGAAGGCGCTTTTTTTGATGGCACACCGAGTAGATAAAAATATCACGGACATTGCCTATGAACTGGGATATACGGATTCAGCCGTATTTTCCAGGGCATTTAAGAATTATTATGGAGACAGTCCAAGAGAATACCGGAAGGAATATAGCAAGAATTGCAAAGATTCTTTTTTATTGTCTGAGTATAATAAGAACACAGCAAAGAAAGAATGGGCAGACAATTTATTTCCAGTAACAGGGCAGATTACCATAGCAAATCTGGAGGAAAAACAGGTCGCTTATGTGAGACATACAGGTACCTATGAGACATTAGCAAAAGAGTATGCAAATCTGATGAAGACGTTATGTGCATATGCAAAAAAGCAGCACCTTCTTGTGGATGGTCAGAACTGGCTGCTTTCCATGTATCATGACAATCCAGAATTCGGAGATGCCAGCCAGTTCCGTACCAGTCTGTGTCTGACGGTGCCAAAAGGCACTCGGGTTCAGGAAAACGGAATTCTTGGAACGATGAAGTTAGAAGGTGGTCTGTATGCTGTTGGACATTTTCAGATTCATCAGCAGCAGTACAGCGATGCCTGGAATTATATGTATCAGCAGTGGCTCACGGGTAGTGGTTATGTTCCAAGAAACTCCTATCCATTTGAAGTGTATCTAAACGATCCGTATGTAAGTGAGAGCCATATCCATAAGTTAGACATTTACGTTCCAATTGAGCTCATTCTTTTCTAACATGCTGCAAATCGATTTAGAGGTGAGCATATGGAAGAAATCAAGATTCAAGGAGCACGAATCCATAATTTGCAAAATATCAATCTAACGATTCCTAAGCATGAGCTGGTGGTCATTACCGGTATCAGTGGTTCCGGAAAATCCAGTCTTGCATTTGATATCCTGTTTGAAGAAGGCAAGAACAGGTATCTAAGGTCAATTGGCATTCTGGCTGGAACTTATAACGAGGATCGGTTCGATACCATGGAAGGCATCGGTCCAACGGTGGCGGTACGCCAGAATACAATCCGTCAGAGCAATCCACGTTCTACAGTTGGCACAAAGACCGGAATTCTAAGACAGCTGGCTCTTGTTTATGCCAGTGATGGAAAAACTTTGGATGAGCATAGGGAACATCTCTCTCCAAGTTTCTTTCTCTATACAACGCCCGACGGCATGTGTCTTAGCTGCCAGGGAAGAGGTTCTTATTATGATATCAATCTGGAGGAGTTGATTCCAGATAAAAAAGCAACACTTTTGGAGGTCTATGAGCGTTTGCAGGTAACCGCTGGTTTCTTGCGTAATCTAAAGAAGAAATACGGCATGTATTTTGAGACCCCATTCTGGCAGCTTTCAGAAGATATCCAAGGCGAAGTGATCTATGGAACCTATGACAATGGCAAACAAAGCTACTGCCTTGAGCGGATACTAAGAAATGCTTACGAAAAAGATGAGGATGTAGAGAAAGTCTATGTGAAGACCATCTGTCCAGATTGTTATGGTGAGCGAATCGGCCAAGACGCAAGAAAAGTATTCCTTCATGGAAAGCAGATCGGTGAATTGGGGCAGATGACACTGACATGTCTTCTTGATTTCCTAAATGGAATAATGAAGGAAGAGCTATCACAATTCGGTAAAAACACGGTACAGATTGTGATGGATAAATTAAAGAATCTAATCCAGTTTCGTTTAGGACATCTATCTCTTTATAGGGAGATGCCTTCTTTAAGCGGTGGCGAAATGCAACGCATCTTTCTACATCTCCATCTGGAGTCAAGACTTGATTCCCTAATCTATGTCTTTGATGAACCCATGGCAGGATTACATCCATCAGAGAAGCAAAGCATGATTCAAGCGGTAAAGGAATTAAGAGACCTTGGTAATACAGTGATTGTGGTGGAGCATGATAAAGAGGTAATTCGTCATGCCGACCATATTATCGAGATTGGTCCTAAGGCAGGAATAGAAGGAGGAAAAGCAGTCTACCAGGGTGATTATGAAGGATACGAGAAAGCGGACACGCTGCTTAGCCAGTATCTTTTCAACAAACGTTTGATGCCGAAACGGACGCTGAGAAAGCATAGATTTAATAAAAAAGACTGTCTTACCTTGGAACATGTAAGTACCCACTATTTAAAGGACTTAACAGTAGCATTCCCACTTCGTGCTATGGTTGGTATTGCTGGATTATCTGGAAGTGGTAAGAGTTCCTTGATTGAGGATACACTTTTGAAACGTCTCGCCAGCGCTAAGAAATATGGTCATGCAACTGGTATAACAGGAGTAGAACTGATTAGTGGTTTTGCAAAGATATCCCAGGAGCCCATTGGGAGAAGTGCCAGTTCTACGCCTGCCTCTTATATAGGTATCTGGGATAAGATCCGGGAACTTTTTGCAAAACAGCCGGAAGCAAAAATAAGAAACATGAGTGCAGGACATTTTTCGTTTCATTCTAAAGGGGCATGTCCAGACTGCGCGGGTAGTGGTTATGAAAGGATCTTTCTGACCTCTGATTTTTCCGTAGATAAGCTCTGTCAGATGTGTCATGGCACGCGGTTTAATAAAGAAAGTCTTTCTGTAGACTATAAAAGAAAAACAATTTCACATGTGTTAGAGATGAGCATTTCAGAAGCTATTTCATTCTTCGTAGATCAGAATAGCATTGTAAAACCACTGCATATCTTAGAACAGATGGGCATGGGGTATTTAACGCTTGGTCAGCCATCTTTTTCTTTAAGTGGTGGGGAGGCACAGAGAGTGAAGCTTGCCAAAGAACTTGGACGGCATTTAATGGGCAATATGCTCTATGTGTTAGATGAACCAACCACCGGACTTAGCATGTATGATACGGCATTGTTACTAAAATTATTAGATCAGCTGGTTGCCAGTGGCAATTCGGTGATTGTCATCGAACACAATGTAGATGTATTAAAAAGCTGTGATTATATCATTGAACTTGGTCCGGAAGGTGGGGACAAGGGCGGTGAGATCATTGCCAAAGGAACACCAGAGAGGCTGAGAGACAATCTGAATTCAAAGACAGGCAAGTATCTTGCATGAACTTATAAACACAGGTGAAAATGAAAATAAGTATTACAGATAAATCCTTTATTAGTAATTATGTTGGGAAGGGGAAAATCATATGAATCAAAGAAAAAAGATATGGTTAGAAAAGATAATAAACAGTAGCTATAACAATATTACGGGTATAATTGTGCTAAAAAACGATAAAACATTATATGAAAACTACTTTAATGGATATACTGCTGCTAACGCCGTTCATGTAGCATCGGTAACAAAAAGTATTTTTTCTGCATTGATTGGTATCGCCATAGATAATGGGTATATCAAAAGTATAGAACAAAAAGTATTGGATTTTTTTCCGGATTATACTGTTAAGGAGGGTGAAAAAACGATACAGAGCATTACGATTAAGAATATGCTCACTATGACAGCCCCGTATAAATATAAGCTAGAACCATATGAAAAGTTTTTTGCCAGCGATAACTGGATAAAAGCTGCATTGGATTTATTAGGAGGTAAAGGGAATATAGGAGATTTTAGGTATACTCCTCTCATAGGAACACATATCTTGTCGGGCATTCTCGTAAAAGCCACGGGTCAACCAGTACTAGATTTCGCTACGAAAAATTTATTCTCGCCACTGGGAATCAATGTTACGCACAATGTGGCTTTACGTAATAAAGAAGAGCAGATCGCCATTATGAAAGATAAAAACATCAATGGTTGGGTTGTTGACCCACAAGGGATAAATCCGGCAAGTTGGGGCCTTTTCTTGAAGCCTGCAGATATGGCAAAAATAGGCCAATTGTACTTGAATGAAGGAATATGGAATGATAAACAAATTATACAGGCACGGTGGATAGATGAGAGTACAAAGGAACATAGTCGATGGGAAAGACTGTCGTATGGATATCTGTGGTGGATTATTGATGATAAAGAACATATCTATGCAGCTTTGGGAGATGGAGGAAATGTAATTTATGTCAACACAAATGTAAAAATGGTGGTTTCTATTGCTTCTCTTTTTATGCCACATCCTAAAGATAGAATTAAACTTATTAAAGAGTATATTGAACCAATGTTTGAGAATTGTGTATAGTAAATCTCATAGTATAGTAGACATATTAAATATTATGTTTACTATAATAAATGTAAACCAATAAAACTTAAACAATTCACCATGGATAAATACTTTATAATTCACTTACATTAATAAATGGTAATATACACTACATAATGCTATAATTTACATATACCTTATTGAGTGATTTTAAAATATGGCAACTATTTAGATGAAGAGAGGTATAAAAATGATTGAATTTATTAACACTTTAATGACTATCACAGAAAAAAATCTTAGTGGGTTCTTTGTTGATTGGCCCAATCCTCCAACAGCTCAAATGCATATTAAAATATTAGAAAATAGTAGTTATTTTTGGTTAGCAATAGATACTTCTTCAGGAAATGTAGTAGGTTTTATTAATGCTATTTCTGATAAAACTCTATGTGCATATATTCCACTATTAGAGGTATTGCCGGAGTACAAAGGAAAGGAAATTGGTTCTGAATTAGTAAGACATATGCTGATAACATTAAAGGATTATTATATGGTAGATTTACTTTGTGATGACAACTTAACTAATTTTTATAAGCGTTTTGATATGTTTGAAGCAAGGGGAATGATGCTACGTAACTACAAAATGCAATGTGGTAAATGAAGCATAATTTAATTCACAAGCCTCCCATATTCTTCATTAACAGGAGTATGCGTATAAATCCGGCTATTTCCTGCATATAACCGAAAACGAAAAAAGCACAATGATACCGAGTTTAAAAACTCCATGTATCATTGTACTTTTCTTTAAGATATTCAAATTATCTTAATAGACAAATATATATTACCATTCACAGTGTAATAAGCGGTATCTTCTTCAACTTTGTAATATACTTTCAAATCCTTAATCTCTGATAAGTCATGGGTCTGTGTCCACTGAAATTTAAACTTATCAATTAGCTCTTCTTCGCTGACTTGCTTACCAGAGTATTCAATAAAAATTTTCTTATCAAAACCTTTTATATTAGCTATATTGGTTTTTACAACTTTCGCCAAGTTATCTGAGGTTTTAGCTATTGTCTGTTTTGCATTTTCTGAAACTTTTTTAACCCTTTTGGCAGTGGTTTTTGAAACATCTGAAGCTACGTCTTTTAACTCAGTTATGTTTTTCTTTAAAGTCTCTTTTGAATTGCTTAAAGAAGAATCTACAGTATCTCTAATAGCTTTAGCAGTTTTAGTACTTTTAGTAGTTTTAGTAACTCTAGGTGTTTTTTTTATTGTGCTCTTCTCTGGAGATACAACAGATTTAGTATTACTAGTATCTTTTAATTCCTCTACTTTAGTCTTTTTATTCATCAAAAGCCCCCCCTGAAATAATATGATTTCATTTTAACATTTATAGAAAATAATTACAATACATGATACTACATGGTAACGATATCATGTATTGCTATATAAATTTAACTTTTAAGAAAAATAAAAAAGAGGTGAAATTCCTCTTTTTTATTTTATGGTTATGTTAAAATTATTTCAACTAATTTTTCTTTTTAGATTTTCCTCCTTCTGATTTTCTATCATTTTGAGATTTTGATTCATTAGAATTATTAGCATTATTAGATGTATTTTTTTTGTTCACTTTATAACACCTCCTTTGTCGTATACATAGTATTATTAACCTAAACTTACTTTTTATACTTATTAATATTAAAAAATGCAATAAATTTATTTGCTTTTATTGTGATATATATATATAATTTTATGTGAAATTTATTAATAAAATTAGGTGATTATATGGAAGAACGACTACAAAAATTTATGGCTAGATGTGGAGTTGCTTCAAGACGAAACTGTGAAAAGATGATACAAGCAGGTAAAGTTATAGTTAATGATATTCTAATAACTGAACTTGGGAAAAAAGTTGACGGCGATATAGATAAGGTTTATGTTGATCAAGTATTGATAGAACCTGAAAAAAAGAGCATTTATATTATATTAAATAAACCAGAAGGATACCTCTGCACATTAAAAGATCAAAGAGGTAGAAAAACAGTACTTGATCTAGTTACAGAAATAGATGAAAGAATATTTCCTATTGGAAGATTGGATTATGATACCTCAGGGCTTATAATTATGACCAATGATGGTGATATTTATAATAATGTCATTCATCCTAGACAAAAAATAAACAAAGTATATGAGGCTACGATTAAAGGCACCCCTACAGCTGACGAAATGTATGAATTTTGCACTGGAGTAGATATTGGTGGCTATACCACAGCAGATGCGGATATAACCGTAATTAGTAGTGATCAACAAGTTTCTAAGGTGAAAGTAACTATTCATGAAGGGAAAAAGAGACAAATAAGAAAAATGTGTAAAATTATATCTCATCCTGTTATAACTTTAAAAAGAGTATCCATAGGAAATATTGTTTTATCAGGATTGAAAAAGGGTGAGTGGAGATATTTAGATGAAAATGAGGTGAATTATTTAAAAAATCTGTAGAAGATAAATTTATTCTTTCTCGTTTAACAACAATTCATTGATATGTTTCCAATTTGATGATAAAATTAAATGAGATTTTACATCAGCTTGTATGTTCCGGAAAGGACTGATATACATATATGGATAGTGTCTTAGAAAATGAAAAACAAGATTTGATGAGAACAATTCAACAAAAATTTTCAAGACTTAGTAAAGGTCAAAAATTAATTGCTGAATATATTTTAAAACATTATGACAAAGCTGCATTTATGACTGCTGCAAAACTGGGTGTAAGTGTTAATGTGAGTGAGTCAACTGTAGTTAGGTTTGCTAGTGAACTAGGCTTTAGTGGTTACCCAAAATTGCAAAAAGCTCTACAAGAGTTAATAAAAAATAAATTGACCACAGTTCAAAGGTTAGAAATTTCTAATAATCTTATATCAGAAGAGAATGCTTTAAAGGGCGTTCTGAAATCGGATATGGAGAACATAAGGACAACTCTTGAAAAAATAGATCATAAAGCTTTTGAAGAGGTTGTAGATTCTATATTTGCTGCAAAAAAAATATACATAATTGGGCTTAGAAGTTCAACAGCTCTATCTGAATTTCTAGGATTTTATCTTAACTTAATATTAGATAATGTAAATATAGTTGCTTATGGTATGAGTGATATATTTGAGCAATTAATAAATATTTCAGATGAAGATCTTGTGATAGGAATCGGATTCCCAAGGTATGCTACTAGAACTATCGAAGCACTTAACTATGCTCAGAGTAAAGGTACAAAGGTTGTAGCTATAACTGATAGTTTACTTTCTCCACTAGCGACAAAAGCAGATTATACTTTAATTGCTCAGAGTAATATGGCATCATTTGTTGATTCACTGGTAGCGCCTTTAAGCGTTATTAATGCATTAATAGTTGCTGTAGGGTTAAGAGAAAAGGAAAAGATTTCTACAACTTTTGAAAATTTAGAAAACATCTGGAAAGAATATCAAGTTTACTCTTTCAAAAGTAATAATGATGAAAAGTAGGGATTTACCTACTTTTTTATTTTGCAATTTCATGAATAATTTTTTTGTATAAATTAGGTTATAATTATAGATTGAAAGGGAAGTGATTTTTTGAAGAAAATTATAATTGTTGGTGCAGGACCAGCAGGTATGATGGCAGCTATAGCAGCTGCAGATAAATACAAGGTAGTACTTATTGAAAGAAATGAAAAACTAGGCAAAAAATTATATATTACAGGAAAAGGAAGATGTAATCTTACAAATTCAAAAGACATTAGTGAATTTTTTGATTATATACCTGGAAATGCGCATTTTTTATATAGTGCACTATATACATTTACCAATACTAACACCATGGATTTTTTTGAAGGATTAGGTGTGAACCTAAAAGTTGAAAGAGGAGATAGAGTTTTTCCTGTTTCAAATAAGTCATCGGATATAATCAATGCATTAAGAAGAGAACTAGAAAAAAAGAAGGTAACTATACTTTTAAATACCAGGGTCACAAGCATTAACATTGAAGATGCTATAGCTACTAGTGTATCTACTGACAAGGGGCACGTAATAAGTGGCGATCATTTCATTGTATGCACTGGCGGACTTTCATATCCACAAACAGGATCAACTGGTGATGGTTATGAATTTGCAAGAGAAGCCGGTCATAACATTGTTAAAACTAAAGCTTCACTTGTTCCTATAGAAATTAAAGATGAATGGATAAAAGACCTTCAAGGCCTATCTTTAAAAAATGTAGAGTTGACGTTACTTCAAGATAACAAAATTATATATAGTGAATTTGGAGAGATGATATTTACTCATTACGGAATATCTGGTCCAATAGTTTTGAGTGGAAGTAGATTTGTAAAGGAAAATAAAAATATAAGTATTACAGCAAGTATTAATCTAAAACCAGCGTTATCTCCTGAAGAACTGGATAGGAGAATTCAAAGAGACTTTTTAAAATTCAATAATAAGGCTTTTAAAAATTCATTAAATGAATTGTTACCACAAAAATTAATTGAAACTATTATTAATCTTTCTAATATAGATGGAGAAAAGAAGGTCAATTCTGTTACAAAACAGGAAAGAAAAGATCTAGTTAATTTAATGCAAAATTTTAGTATGAGCGTTAAAGGGCTAAGACCAATTGCAGAAGCTATTGTGACTTCAGGCGGAATTGATGTAAATAAAATTGATCCCTCTACATTAAAATCAAAAATTGTAAATAACTTATCCTTTGCAGGAGAAATTATCGATGTAGATGCATTTACAGGTGGTTTTAATATGCAAATAGCGTTATCTACTGGACATCTTGCTGGAAAAAATATAGAAAATGAATATTAGACTTATATTTTAATAAAATAAGTTATGCAAAAATATATATAACAAAATTATCAATAGTTTAAAGGATTTTAGCAATTTATATAGAATATATAATATTAGGTAACTTTTGTTCTAGAAAGGCGGATTATAATTGAAATTATCTGTAGCAATCGATGGACCTGCAGGCGCAGGGAAAAGTACCATTGCTAAATTAGTTGGAAAAGAATTTAATTTAGTTTATATAAATACAGGAGCTATGTACCGGGCGGTTACTCTAGTTGCCTTAAGAAATGGTAAAAAGCCTGAAAATATTTCTGATTTATGTAGTATGATAGATGATTTAGAAATGCATTTTGAAGAAGACAATATAATAGTAAATGGAGAAGATTTAAGTAAAAAAATAATTATGCCTGAAATAAGCAGGCAAGTTTCTGGTTATGCTGCAATTTTAGAAGTGAGAGAAAGGCTTGTAACTTTACAACAGAAAATTGCTGAAAAATATAATGTTGTGATGGATGGTAGAGATATAGGTACTGTAGTGTTAAAAAATGCAAATTTTAAATTTTACCTTACCGCTATGCCAGAAAAAAGGGCTGAAAGAAGATACAAAGAACTTATAGATAAAGGTATTAAAGCTGAGTATACAAGTATATTAAGTGATATAATAAAGAGGGATTATGCTGATTCTCATAGAGAAATAGATCCTTTAACAAAAGCTAAGGATGCAATTGAAATTGATTCATCCAGTATGAATATAAAAGAAGTAGTTGATGTAATCTCACAATATATAAATAAAGCTTAAGATGTACATTTCATATTTTGAGGTGATAATATAATGAGACATGTTGTTCTAGCAGAAAATGCAGGCTTTTGTTTTGGAGTAAAAAGAGCTGTGGACATGACACTGGGTTCAAAAGAAAATACCACAAATAAAATATACACTCTCGGCCAATTAATTCATAATAATGATGTTGTAAAATATTTAGAGGGTCATGATATATATCCTATTGATATTGAGGACATAGGATTATTAAGTGGCGATGACACTATAATAATAAGATCACACGGTGTTACTCCAAACGTAATATCAATATTGAATGAAAAAGGGCTTAATATAATTGATGCTACTTGCCCCTATGTAAAAAACATACATGAAAAGGTTAAACAGTATAGTGAAAAGGGTTATCAAATTGTAATAGTTGGAGATAAAGACCATCCTGAAGTAGTTGGCATTAATGGATGGTGTAATGGAACTGCTATTATTTCTAAAGATGGTGAAAATCTAGAAAATTTATCCGGAAGAGTATGCGTTGTGGCTCAGACAACTGAAAAACAGGAAAATTGGCAAAAAGTATTAGGCATTATAATTAAGAAATCAAAAGATTTGGTAGCATTTAATACAATATGTAATGCTACAGAAATAAGGCAAAAAACGGCTGAGAAATTATCAAAAGAATCAGATGCTGTAGTTGTTATTGGTGCTCATCATAGTTCAAATACAACTAAGCTTTATGAAATCTGTAAAAACAACTGCAATAATACTATTCACGTTGAAAATTCAGGAGAAATACCTGATGATTTTTATAAAGGAAAAAGTAACATAACAATTGGTGTTACAGCAGGAGCTTCGACACCAAATTGGATTATTAAGGAGGCAATAAATAAAATGAGCTATGAAGAGAATGTAGAAGGCATGAATGAAGTAATTAAAATGATGGATGAAAGCGGAAAAAAGATTTATGTAGGTGCGTTAGTTAAAGGTGAAGTAATACAATTAAATGATAAAGAAGTATTTTTAAATATAGGTTATAAAAATGATGGTGTCTTACCTAGAAATGAAATTACTAATGACCCTAATGTAAAACTTACAGATTTGTATACATTAGGACAACAGGTAGACGCTAAGATTATAAAATTAAAAAATGAGGATAATTACGTTGTATTATCTAAGAGTGAACTTCAAAGAGATGAAGGCTATAATGAGCTAGAAACGGCATTTGACGAGAGAACAATAATAAACGTAGTAGTTAAAGAAGCTGTTAAGGGCGGTCTTGTTTCAGCTTATAAAGGTATAAGAGTATTTATTCCTGCATCACACATTGAACTTTTTCACGTGGATGATTTAGCTCAATTTGTTGGAAAAGAGCTTGAGTTACATATAATTGAGTTTTCTAAAAAGAGAAACACAATTAGAATTGTAGGTTCAAGAAGAAGTATTTTGAAGGCACTAAAAGAAAAAGAAGATGAAAAAACTTGGGATTCACTAGAAGTTGGCCAAATAATTGAAGGTGAAGTAAAGAGATTAACAGATTTTGGAGCCTTCGTAGAAGTAAATGGAGTTGATGGATTATTACATATATCAGAAATTTCATGGGGACGTATTAGTAAGTCTTCTGATGTACTTAAAGTTGGAGAAAAGATCAACGTATATGTTTTATCTGTAGACAAAGAAAATAAGAAGTTATCATTAAGTGCAAAAAAACTTGTTGAAGATCCATGGATAACTGTTGAAGAAAAATATCCTGTAGGTTCAGTAGTTCTGGGTAAAGTGGTTCGTTTTTCAAACTTTGGAGCATTTATTGAACTAGAACCTGGAGTTGATGCCTTAACTCATATTTCTGAGATATGTCATAAAAGAATACTTAAACCATCAGATGTACTTACTATTGGAGAAGAAATAAAGGCTAAAATACTTGATGTAAGTAAAGAAAATAAAAAGATTGGATTAAGCATTAAAGAGGTTGAAGATACGGTAGAGTAAAAACGTAGGCATTAAAGATGTGTGACATAGAATATATGTTACACATTTTTAATTTGCATATATTTAAACTCTGTTTATGTTCTAATTGTGCATTTATAATAATATAATTTTACTAATGATTCTTCCTAGTATATACAAAAATGAAGTCATATGTCATAATATAACTATTATATATAAGTATTTAAAAGTTAAGAGGTTTAATATGAATATTTGCGTAAATTTAGATAAAAATAAAATGGAAATATTAAAAAAACTTAATGAACAAAGGAATCAATTTAATAATTTGAACAAAGATTTTTTTGCATTTTACAACGATTTAAACTTTGTGCAGAAACATTTCGTAAAAAGAACAGTTAAATTATTAAAAAGTAATGGTACTTATACGGGGTATATATGGATAAACAATGACTCTGATAATTATTATAAAATAGAATCCCTAAATGCAAATGAGAACATAAATTTAGCACAAAACCTTATGGTCTTACTAAAGTCATTTTCAAAAAAAAATGTCTTTTTTTATGAATGTGAAAAAAACGATTTTAACTATAAAATTCTTAAAGATCTTGGTTTTACTAAAAAACAAGGTGCCATTGAAATGTGCTGCATGTTAGAAAATAATTTTGATTTCAAAATACCTGAATCAATATCCATTAAAAAATTTAAATCTAATTTGGATGAAAGAAAGCGATGTTATCTACAAAATAAGATTTTCAAAACAGATGATAGAATACCGCTATCAGTTCAGGATATATACTTTGATGAATCCCAGGAATATTATTTTGAAGATGGAAGTTATTTTATAAAGCTAGGAAACCAGGAGATAGGGTATGGACAATTAATTATGAATAATTATGTACCTACAATTGTCAATTTTGGAATACTCGATGAATTTAGAGGACGCGGTTATGGTAAGTTGTTTATAAAGTTTTTTTTAAAACTTGCAGCTAATAAAAGCTTTGATAACGTATTTTTAAAGGTGGATTATACTAATAAAACTGCATTTAATCTTTATAGTTCGGTTGGATTTAAAGTATATAAAGAAACATATACATGGAAATTAAAGATTTAAGTAAATTTAAAAAGTAATAAAGCGGTTTTAACCGCTTTATTACTTTTTAAATTTAAAATCAAACGGAACATATGAAACGGGGGTACTCACAATAGTACTGTAGGAAATCCTGCCAAAATAGCCTCTGTCTGCCACGGTGTTATATTTCAATTTTTCATCTTTAGTCACCTTTTTTGCATCATACATATTTGATTACCTCCTGTTCTTTATAATTAAGAACTATTATTATTGTTACCATAAGATTAAAAAAAAATTCATAGAAATTTAATTAAAATATTTATATAATTTCATAATGAGGAGGAAAAATAGTATGAAAAACCCAACAAAAGAGACCATTAACGAGTGGAAAAAAATTTATGAAGAATATAAATCTCTTTTACATCCCAATTTAAAACCAGCAGCACTTTTTAACTTTAGTATTCCTGCCTAATACCTGAAGAAAACAATGTTTCATATTGACAAATAATACAAATTAGATTAAGATTGTTTTATAATTCGATAACAATAAAAGTGCAGGTGAAAATATGAATTCTAAAAAATTAGCAAAAATATTCAAGGCATTATCTAACGAAAACAGATTAGAAATTTATTTGCAAATAGTAAAAAGTAATGAACAAAGTTTTAATACTGAAGATGAATGCTTTATTATTGATATAATAAGTAAGCTGAGTATTGGAGCTCCTACAATTTCTCATCATTTGAAAGAGTTAAGCAATGCTGAATTAATATTTACGGAAAGGAGAGGGAAATTTCTAATTGCGAAGATTAATGAAGAATTAGTTGAGGAGGTTTGTGCTATGTTAAAGATTAATCCCTTATAAAACAATAAGGGATTAATCTTTAACCAGAATTTATGTTTGTTTAAAATCAATACTTCGATAATTATCGAAACATTAAAATGTGAGGTGCTTTATGAGGGGATATGTATTAATTACAGGAGCCACTAGTGGATTGGGTTATGAATTTTCTAAAATAATGGCAAAAGAGGGGTATAATCTAATTCTTGTAGGAAGAAAAAAAGATAAACTCAATGAAATATCAGAAGAATTAATCAGCAGATATCAAGTGTATGTCAAGAGTTATGTAACAGACTTATCTAAAGATAATGAGATTGAAAAATTATGCAGTGAGGTAGAGCTTTTACCAATAGAGATATTAATTAATAATGCCGGTTTCAATGTTTATGGAAAATTTACTACTACTGACTTAAAAAAAGAAGAAGAAATGATATGGGTTAATATCATTTCACTCACAAGGCTTACCAAGATAATAGGAAAAAAGATGGTTGAAAGGAAAAAAGGAAAAATTATGAATATTAGTTCCATAGGTTCGTATATACCTGGTCCTTTAAACTCAGTTTATTGTGCTACTAAATCATATGTTTCAAGCTTTTCACAAGCATTGAATGAAGAGTTAAAAGGAAGTGGCATTCTAGTAACAACTATATGTCCTGTTGCTACAAATACCAATTTTGCTAAATCTGCTAATATGGAAAATTTTAAACTAAATAATAGAAGTAGATTTTCAGCATAAAAATAGGTAAAAATAAAGAATTACATAAATAGGAGGTTTTTATGATTTTGTATTTTACTGGCACAGGTAACAGCCGTTATACGGCACAATCCATTCAAAAGATAACTAATGATGAGTTAGTCTCAATGAATGAGCTGATAAAGAATGGAATCAAAGTGTCCCTTCATTCACAGGAGCCATTTGTATTTGTTACTCCAACATATGCATGGAGGATACCAAAAGTTGTTGAGGATTTTATTGAAAATACACACTTTAATGGAAGCTCTCAGGCATATTTTGTTTTAACATGTGGCACAGGAACTCATAATGCAGTACATTATGTAAAGAAGCTATGTAAAAAAAAGAAGTTTGATTTTATGGGTTTTTCATCAATTATTATGCCTGAAAATTATATTGCTATGTTTGAAGTACCTGATAAAGTTCAGGCAACTTCCATTATAAAAAAAGCACTTCCAAAAATCATTGCTATTGGAGAGCAAATTAAACAACATCAGTTTCTGGATGTTGAAAAAGTCACAATTTGCAGTAGAGCTATAAGCAGATTTATCAATCCTCTGTTTTATATGTTCTCCGTTAGTGCTAAAGGATTTTACGTTACCAATGCATGTGTTGGCTGTAAGAAATGCGTTGATTTATGTCCTCTGAATAATATTAAAATTGAAGGCAATAAACCTAATTTTGGAAAAAACTGTACCCACTGTATGGCTTGTATCTGCGGATGTCCTAAAGAAGCCATTGAATACAAAAATAAGTCAAAAGGCAAACCGAGATATTACAATACTGGATATCCACAGTATTATAATGGGAGTGGCCAACATTTATAGCTGACAAATGTACATTTTAAAATGGATTGAAATCATTGATTTATCCTGTGGCTTACGAGGCATATTTATTCAGATGACTTTTGATATCTGAACTATTATGCCTTTATGTATAAAAAATGTAATTCAACCATTTGGAATATTATTAATCCACTAAGGACAAATAAAATCCATGTATCAACATTTAAATTATGCACTCAATAAAACTTTATTTTTTATCAAATTTGCTTACATTTGTATTCCATAATCTAACACAATAAAATATTCCACATAACTCCATATCTACGTTATTCAACAAATCACCACCTACTTTATTTTTTAGTTCGTTTTATCTTACAATCACGCAATAATTAATATGTAAATTATAGCATTATGTAATACATATTACCAGTTATTAACGTGAAGTAATTATAATCGAAGGAGATATGAAAATGAAAGTTAATATCATATTAATTGGTTATTATTTATTAAAATAGAATTAAGGTTAAAATAACCGCTATTATATCTGATAAACAGTGTGTAAACCATGATGCAAATATATTTTTTGTCTTATTGTATATAATACCATAAACTATACTATCTATAATTATCCCTAAAATATCAAAAGAAACTATTAATGGTAATCCTTTTGAAAAGTGCATGAACCCAAATACTATAGAGGTTACCACTATGGCATAAGTAGGCTTGATAAACCAACTTAGCCTTTCTTGAAATAAGCTTCGAAAAACAAGTTCTTCTAAAAAAGCTCCAATTATTATTGTAATAATGACTGATGTAATTGTGGATGTGCTAATTATCATAGGAACTCTTTCTTTTACGTGAGCTATATAATCAGGTAATAAAAATTTTCCTATAAGGATAATTAGAAGTTGAAATCCAATTGAAACTATAGTGACCAAATACCAATTATTCTTAATATCCCTAAGTGTATTTCTGAAATTAAAGCCAACTTCACTCCACGTACGATTCCTTATACGTCTTTCAATAAGAAAATATACAATTGAAACAATTGATGCTAAATCATTTAAGGCACCAGTAGTAAAAGAAAACAAAAGTATAATTGCCATTAGTATCAGAATTTCTATAAGTATTTGTTTATTGAATTTGACCTGAATTGTTTTATTATTATTATTATTAAAAGCCATATTTTTTTCCCCCACTTCTCTAAGAAAATCTACCTGATAGACATTTAACCCAATTTGATTATATTATACAACATGTAATTTAGGATTAATATACAAACTCATAATTGATTTACTTTTATGGATTGCAATAATATATATGGGTATAATTTCTATTATTTTATGAAAATAGACAAACAATTTCATTCTTATTATATCTGGAACTATTACCATAATGAACTTCGATAAAATAAGATAGCTAGATGAATTTACATCCAGTCAGTCTTCATTTAGACTCTCTTCCTAGAAAAGAAAGAATGGCAGCAAGAATTGTAATCATACCCAATAATAGAAATACAATTCTGTAAGCATATGTAGCTGACGTCAATCCAAGTGAGTTTCCTTGCACTTTATGATCAGAAATATCGAAGAAAGTTGAATAGATAACACCAGTGATAGCTACGCCAAAAACCTCTCCGATGTTTATTACTGTAGAACGTATTCCCGAAGCAATTCCCCCTATTTTCAGCACTTACACTGTCCATAATTTGTTTCATATTCGGCGTTTGAAAAAGGCAACAACCAATGCCTGGTGTAATAGAACATATAATCCAATAAATCATGGAATTTTTTATAGTTAGCCCATAGCATAAGATAAAAATGCTGACTGCTGTTATTAGCATTCCAACAGTGCAGATTATATGAATTTTGAAGTGATCAGCCAATATACCGCTTAAAGGTGCCATGCATATCATAGCAACAGTAATGGGAAGCATCGCCTCGCCTGCAACGGACGCAGACATCATCCAATGATTTTCAAAAAAATACGGTATTATATAAATAAAACCATATTGCATAATAAAAGTCAAAAGTAGAGAGCTATTTCCTGCAATAAAGGATCTGTTCTTAAATAGCGAAATCTTTAGGAGTGGATTAGATGAATGTGCTTCCCACATTATAAACCCCAAGAGTAGTATGATTCCAACAGCCAGTAATATTAAGCTTAAGAGTTTTTCTTCGGGAGTTTCCACCCTGTCAAGGGAAAAGACAATAAAAGCTAATGAAATACTAAACAAAATGCTTCCCAAAATATCAAAAGGCACTTTTTTCTAAACCTGATCGGAAGGTAAATTAAAAATAGCTAGCAGGATTGAAACAACTCCAAAGGGAATATTTAAATAAAAGATACTTTGAAAACCAAACGTTGATGTAAAAATTCCACCAACAACAGGGCCGACACATAGTGCAAGTGAAAGACTGATTGCTGCAGCACTAAATGCTTTTCCTCTGCTAGTTTGTGGGACTATATCCGTTATAATAGCAGGCCCCGAAGACATTACCAATGCCCCGCCAAGAGCCTGCATGCCTCTTGCAATAATGAGCATAAGAAAATTGATTGATAGTCCACAAATTATAGAACTTAGTGTGAAAACAGAAAACCCGATTATCATCATTTTTTTTCGGCCTTTTATATCTGAAAGCTTTCCGAAACATAATACAGTGCTACTGATTACCAGAAGATAAACAGTGATTCTGCCATTGAATTTTTCCACGATAATGGATATTTTGGTGTCTCTATTCGTAAGTTTGCAAAATCCGCAGACATCTCTGTGGGAAGTTTATATTTCTATTTCAATGATATGGATGAACTTTTTCTTGAAGTTATGCAAAAGCTAAATGATAAGTTTTTTACCAGCGTGGTTCAGGCTATTCATGAGGCTGAAATTTGCCATAAGGATAAAAAAATGTGGCTACATACATTCATGGTCAATCTTTTAAATGCGCATCAGAATCTTGGAAAGCTACACAATGAACTTAAGGCACTCTATTTTGAGAAACCCGAACTCGCCCGTATTAAAGAAGAACAAGAAAAAAAAACACGTCAGCTCATGATGAATATGTTCCATAAAATGGTTAGTGATGATTTAAAAGTTAAAAACCCGGAAATCGCTATTCTCGTTTTAAATGACCTTAGTGATGCAGTGCTGGATAGGCTAACATATGGTGATGATTCAATAAGTAAAGATGATCTATTGGATGAGTATGTTGAAGTAATGTATAAATATCTATTTGAATAATATAATCATTTACATTTTATCAGCAAATTAGTATACTTCATAGAAAGGGATAAATAATTTAAGATTACAACCTTTTATTAATTAATAATGTTGGGAGTTGATTTTATGAAAAGTTTTATAAATGTAAATTATATGAGGTGTTTTAATATCTAAATTAAATTATAGGTATTACTCCACCTTTAGTTCTATCAAGTTATTTTAATATTGAAAGGTGGAAAATAAAGTGAATTTAGAAAACATACAAACAAAAAGGTTAATATTAATGCCAATAACATTAGAAATAACTAAATCATTAATAAATGGAAGCAGCAACGAAACTCAGAAACTTGGAATTAAGACAGATGAAAAATGGCCTACAGAAGATACTATGGACATATTGCCTTTTATATATAAATCATTAGAAAAACAAAAAATACCAAGTGGATTTGAAACTTGGATGATTATAAAAAAAGACAATATGACGGTAGTTGGTGATATAGGCTTTAGAGGAAAGCCTGATGAAAATGGCGAAGTAGAAGTAGGTTATGGTCTAGTAGAAAATGAAAGAGGACAAGGTATTGGCTTTGAATCATTAAAGTCTATTATAGATTGGACCATTTCTCAAAAGGGTGTTAAAGTTATTAAAGCAGAGTGTCTGATTAGCAACAAACCCTCTGCAAGAATATTAGAAAAAGTTGGTATGAAAGAAATTAACCGTGACAAGGATTTGATTTATTATTGTATAAAGGTACCGAGATTAACACAATAACAATTGTTTCAAATTGAATAAAAAGGCGTGAAGCGTTGATATAAAGTGCTTCACGCCCCTTTTATTACATGAAAATGTACAATAATAATATCAGTATATTGAAGGGTTAACAGAAATATTATAGGCAAAGGGAAGAGATAATGATAAAATTTGGAGTATAATGAGATATTCTAACAAATAAATCAAGAGAGAAACTATAACACAATAATTACATATTAAACTAGGAGACAAATATAATGACAAAAGAAATAATACATGTATGTTCTTATAGTGCTCAGGAGAGCATGAAATATGCAATTAATATGAGGGTATTTGAAGGTAACAATGTAATAGGACTTATTGATGATTTATCTAATGGTCCTATAGCTAAAATAACAAATATGAACAAAAGAATTGATTGGTGTAAAAATATATATTTCAAAGAATTTAAAAAAATGTCTGAAGAAATCGAGGATTCCTATGAAAAACTTCATGAAGATATAATGAAGATATAATGAAGATATAATGAAGATTAAGGATGAAGATATTTATTTATGGTACGGTAACAATGCAATAGAAATCTGTGGGATGTTGCACGTTCTTGCGATGCTTGAAGAAAAAATTCAAAATGTACGTACCATTAATGTATCAGATATTACTTATAACACTGGTAAAAGGAATGAATATACACCACGAATTGTAGGAGAACTCACCCCTGAAAGGTTAGGACAATTCATTGGGATAAAGCAATCCATGGACTCTAGTAGGTATTCAAGTCTAATGAGCTTATGGAATCAACTTAAGAGAGAAAATTCAAACCTACGTGTTTATAATGATAATAAAGTTAAAAGCGTTCGGGAAGATTATTTCGATGAAATGATACTTCGGTATACATGCAAGAAGTTTATGTATAGTGCAAGAACAGTGGGGGAATTTATAGGCAAAGCTGAAAGTTATGTTTCTGATAGTTTTATTTTTTGGAGAATAATAGAATTAATTAAAAATGGAAAAGTTTCTTACAGAGGTAATTTAGGTGTTATGAGTGAACTAGAAATAAAGAAAGCGTAAAGTTATTTAGTACCAATTGTATACCAAAATAATTTTGCAATATCTCTTGATGTTTAAGAAAATATTGTTTCTTTATGCTGTAATTGTTATAAGCAAATACATTGTTGG
>LIDZ01000191.1_pt1 | contig 61666 bp, 103 predicted proteins | sample 644651 | NCBI WGS metagenome assembly LIDZ01 (sample SAMN03856242, study PRJNA289617) | food metagenome | isolation source: wine grapes on drying loft during traditional withering process | host: Vitis vinifera cv. Corvina | place: Italy: Gargagnago di S. Ambrogio di Valpolicella | collected 2014-01 | reverse complement strand
ATCAGGGCTGGGTCGGCGGACGCACCGAAAAGGCGCCCCCCGACCCCCTCTGCACTACGATGGTGCACGGAAATGCACCGAAAACGCGCACGCACCGCGATGGTGCGCACCGAATCAGTGCATTGCACCACATTGGTGCATCATTGAACACGATTCATTCGCATTAGGTAACCTTCCCACGCGGCCTGGGTCAGCGGTGATGCGTAATCCGCAGATCCTGCGCGTCGCATCAGCCTGTACCCATTGCGCTCTGCTGCCCGTTCAAACTCGTCTCTATCCGCGTCTTGCATGTCCTACTCCTCCGTCTGCTGCGGTCTTCTCGCTGTGGTGTGGCTTGCACAAGGGCTGCCAGTTGGTGCTATCCCAGAACAGCTTGGCATCGCCTCGATGATCGAGTATGTGATCGACTACCGTTGCCTCGGTGACCCTACCCTGGGCCTCGCACATGCGGCACAGCGGGTACTTGGCCAGGTAGGCAAGGCGTGCACGCTGCCACTTCCCACCGTACCCACGCTGCGCCGTGGTGAGGCCCTCACGCCAGGCATCCGAGTTGAGCATCTGCACAGCCGTGGTGCTGGTCTCCCGCGCACGGGTAGGCTGCATGGTGACCCTGGACTTAGCCATGGGCCACGCTCCTCGAGCACAGGACTACCTGCTGGGGCCGTCGATAGGACTGCGCATAGCGGCCTGGCACATACCGGCTGATTACGGGGTACCCATCTGGATAGTCCCAGTTCAGCGCCCTAGCCTGTGCTGCTTCCCAATCCTCGAACGCCTGCTCGATTGCATCGGCCAAGGCTTCCTGCAGGGCTAGCATGGATATATTTACCTTGGCCATGTCAGCTCCTCGGACATGGGTTATCAGGTTGAACGCCGGGCATTAGGTCTGCGACGAATTTATCCACCATCGCGGAAGACCGACTATTCAACCCTGACGGCCGAACGTTGAGCCCCTGTGGTGCGTTCTGAGCCTCGCTAGGGTCATGTGCCCTACCCTGAGCCGCAATCTCCTCTAGCGCCACGCATACGCGCTCCAGCAAAGCCGAGGCGCCATATTCGAGCCGTGCATCGGCACCGCTACCCAAGACCAGGGGTTCAACGCCCAGTGCTTCCGCTGTCGGCTCGATCGCTTGAGTCAGCATCGCCAACTGATCCGCCGTCAGAGGGATCGGGTAGCGCAACACCAAAAGCCCGTTGCTTGATTTCGTCGATTCGTTCATTTGCCAACTCCAGTAGTCGTTTCAATTTTGCCCGTCGCCGGGCGCAGGCTGCACAAGGCATCTCGTTCACTCCGCTGTTGTGCAATCAGCGTACCGCACCACCCGACCAGAGAACAGCGAATCGGCCAGGTGCTCGTTAACAGGTAAACGCGCAATTCTTACGTGTTTTATCTGTTATTTAGTCTCACAGTTGCAAATAAAGCTCTTGACAGGGTTGCATTTGGGCGGGTAGGCTTCCAAGCCTATACCCCACCCCATACAACCAATACCCTCCGATTGCATTATGCAATTTCCTATTTGCAACCCTATTTGCAACCTTCCAGATCGCCAAACCCTTGAATCCATTGACTTTCCCTCCTTAGTGTTCCTTGGGTTGCAAATAGGGTTGCACGCCTATTTGCAACCCAAACCTATTTGCAACCCAATTTGCAACGTGCAACCCTCATGAATCCGCACTTTCTGCGTCTAAGAAAAGCACGCCGTTTTCTTCGTAAAGCGAACCTTTATCCAAAAGCGCATCTTTTGCGCGTTTGAAAGCTTGGTTCTTGTAGCTCTGCCGCTTGCTAGGATCGAAGTCTTCACAGAATTTTTCCTGAACCCTGGCCGTTTCGACACCAGCTTTCGTATCGCCCATGCCGATCACATTGTGCAGGGCATCGAGCAAAGCCAACTCATTCGAGCCGGTTTTCTTTTTCGGTTCTGCTTTGACTTTTCCGTCGCCCTTGAACTCAACGATACAGCTCGTTATGTCGTCGCCGTCCTCGTCGACCGCGAGCACTACGGTGTGCAATGAAAAGAGATAGCAAAGGCCGTCAACCCCTTCTTTCACCTTGCGTGCAGTGATGCTGCGCATATCATTGTTGCGTTCTACGACGATCTCAGAATCACACGCTGCGGTAATTCCTGACCAGCCTCGCGGACCTTTGGATGTGTCCTTGCCACTGTGGTGGACCAGCAGAACCATAGCCTTGGATTTTTGAGATATGCGTTTGCACTGGAGAATCGCGTTACCCATTTCTTGTCCGCTGTTCTCGTCGGCCCCAGCTACTACACGGGCGAAAGTGTCCATGACTATCAGGTCATAGGGCTCACGCTCGCAGATTTCTTTTATGAGATCGGTGACCTGCGATGCCTCTACCAGATTCGGGGTAACCTCATAGATCACGTCCATTCCTATTTTTGGAATCGCATGTTGGTGGCAGTATGCTTTCAGACGTTGCCGGAACCCCGAGACCCCTTCAGCGACTACGTAAAGAACACGACCCTTCTTGACCCGGTGCCCATTCCAGAAATCTACCCCTCTGCAGATAGCGGCACACATGTCTAGCGTTACAAAGGACTTGCCGGCGCCGGATTCCCCGAAAAGCATACCGAGTTCTGCTTTCAGCAAGAATCCCTTGATCAACCACTGGACCGACACTTCTTGGCTAGCGAATTCGTCATCTTCCGTGATGCGGAATTTGCCACCCTTCGGTGAGGGCAGGAATTCGAATTCCGAAACATCGGCGACTTCTAACCCTGTTTCCACACCGTTCTGCCGAAGCATTTGCAGCACGGTACCCATGGTCGTGTACTCGGCCGAGTTGTTAACCCCAAACGAATCCCAGCGTGCCAAGCTGTAAGCGCTGTCGGTGTATTTGGGGGACTTAGAGGACCATTCATCCCATAGCGCAAACCCTTCGCCGTAGGTCTCGTGGTGGACAGCCATACCCACCTTGACCCACTCGTCATAGCTCAGATCTTCTGGTAGGTCTTTAAGGTACGATTCGATCTGCTCTTCGGAGAAGCCGAACACAGGCTTGCCGTCTCCCTCGTATTTTTCTCGTAGCTCACGAACGTGAACGAAACGGGTGCCGAAATAGTCCATCACGGGCTGGGAAAGGGGCGCGATGGTATTTTGATCGCCTAGCATTTCCGTGAGTTCGGTCGCGTGGCCGGTAAAGGTCAGGAAACCCTTGGAGTGAAATGTCTCGCAGCCGAAGGTATCGCGCTCAGGGTTACGCGGGGGGCTGTCCTTGTGGTCAGGGTAATCGCCCCGTACGAAAGCATGAACACCGTTGCCTGACGGGCTGTACTCGGTATATGTGCCAGCAGTGATCTCTTCAACACGAGGGTCTACAGCGCCATTGATTACGCAATCATCGAAGTCAAGACCGGTGATGCCGAACTCCGGCATAAATGCGAAACCGACCCCTGGGAAGTTATGCCGAATGGCGAAAGCTTTAGCGTCTTCGAAGGTCGCCATCTTGGTGCGGTCGCTATCTGAACCCTGGGCGCCGCGGCGGGCTTCGCCAGTGATGTAGTAAGGCACCTTCGAAGCCTTTACTTTCCCTGGGCGCTGTACCCAACGCCATACAAGCCAGCCTTTGAGGTTTTTGAGCAGGTCCGGTGCCTGCATGTTTTCCAGTTCGGAGGACTTAGGCGCTCGCATCATTTATCGACTCCTACGAGTGCGAGATGTTTGGGGTTGATTAGCCTGGCACGAGGGATGCCGAACAGCTGTTCAACCGCGATTATGTGAGACAGCGGCACCCAGCCGCACTTCACCCAGCGTGAAACTGCCGGCTGAGATATGCCTAGCTTACGCGCCAAGGCGCCCTGCCCTCCTGCTGCGAGGATAGCCTCGCCTAGCCCGGAAATGGATGGTTCGTTCATTTTCTGTGTTCGCCTCTGAAGGTTTGTTCGTCTTGCATATAAGCGATTTATACCTTATGTTATGGGTAACCGCAACCAACAAACGAGGAAAGGGATGAAAGCACACGACGCAATGTTTTTAGGATGGCGCGCAGAGCGGGATAGGCCCGCTAGGCTGCTAATCGTAGATAAGCCGGAATACTTAGCCCGATACGTAGACAGAGGACTGACCATCCGCTGCGACTTCTCAATGGGTGCGGCGTTCGGCAAATGGGGGCAGATTCCTGATTCGAAAATCATGGAATGCGCGCTGTGGACGGGCTTAGAGATCGCAGAGAACTACGGCGTGCCAGTGGGGGATATTATGAAGGAAATGGAGAAAATAGAAGGCTTCTCCGATTACTGGAACAGTATCGGGGTAAAGACCGGAATGCGGTGAAATAAGGGCGCAGCGAGGCGCCCCACAGCTTATACATCCGACGAGAAATTGGGCTCTGCCAAAGCTGCCGCATATTTCGGATTCATGAGCTCTTGGCGAGGTACGCCGTAAAGCGTTTCGATCTCGGGGATACGCGCCAGCGGTACAAAGCCGCGCTTAAGCCACTGCTGGGCACACTGGTGGGAGACGCCGAGCTGCTTAGCCAGGTGCGTAATGCCGCCAGCGGATGCCACTGCTTTGAGGATGCCTGTGTAGCGATCGGCGGCCATGACCGTGTTGAGCAGATGAGCGGGGGCGCCGCTTTTTACCAGTTCGTCGCGCAAGGTGGAAAGCTTCTTGTCCATCGGGTTTTCTCTGTGTGGGAGGTAATGTGCGAGCACCATAACCTAGAAAGCAACAAAGCGCAACAAAGCGCCGTTCGTCGCTATGGTTGAAAATAACGCAAGACAAAGCAATTTAAAGGTGGCATAGTTCAACCATCGAAACGAACAACACGGAGCAAGACGAGATGAGCAAAGTTAAAGCAAACCTTCTGAAAGTCGCAATCAAGGCCGGTAAACTGAAATTGGCCTGCCGCTTTGCTCTTGAACTGAACGCCGAGAACGGTAGCGTTCACACTGAAACTGCCTACGATGATGTTAAGCACGCTGTGACTCGCCACCAGTGGGCAGGTTGTCTCAGTGCTCTTCAACAGGAAGGCTTCTACCGCCCAGCTTCGGAAGGTTGGGGCCGAATCGGCTAAAGAAGAGCGTACAAGCCCCTTAATTGGGGCTTCGTCAGTAACAGCACCAGCCAGGTGCCTTGCCTGAGAGCTACCGCCATGAGCACAGTTATTGACGTTCAAGAGGTTGACTTGACCACCACTGAGCCAGCCGCCATCAAACGTCGTTTGTATGGACTGCTTTTGGCAAAGCGGTTTTGGGACGAAAACAAAATGGCTGCTGGTGCGTCCGGCCTGAATGTGGCACTGCGCGGGGTTACTCGTGGTTCTCGCTACATTGTTCAGTTGGTTGTTACTGAATCCGTCATTGTCGGCCCGGGGTACTGAGCCATGAAACACCTGATGCAAGACCTCAATACCAAGGACGATTCCTTCACATACACACTGCTTGGCGAAAGCGAGCCTTTGTATCGAGTCGACAGCAGCGGCTATTTGACTGAGCGTGGCCAGCAGATCGGTAAATTCTGCCTGTGCGACAGGCACTGGGATCTTCAGCTCGACAACGGCGTCGTCCACGAAGGAAAAGCATTTGGCCTATTCATGCTTCCCGAGTTCGAACATTCCATCCTGGCCAATCAACTGTCATAGGCTAAAGATCCAACCTTCACAACCCAACGGAGATACACCAATGCTGACGATTCAAATGTTCATCCAGCAAGCCGAAGACAGCGCCGAGAAGCAGGCGCAACACGGCCTGACCGAAGTCAAGATCGTGTCGACGGTTAACGGCCCGCGTACCGACTTCTACCACGATGGTGAGCGCATCAAGCGCGAGGAGGCCGAGCAGTACTTCGATATGCCTGACCCATACGCAAACTAACCCGCAAGCCGCTTAAATGCGGCTTCGCCAGTACCAGAACCTGGTAATTTTTCCAGTGAACCACAGAGGATACGATCATGACTTCGCCGACCAAAGATCGGCACACGAGCTGAACGCTTAGCCCGCCCTGCGCGGGCTTCGCCAGTAAAAACACCTGGAGACCACCGCAATGACCAAATCTGAATGTGTGAAACGTGCCCGCAGTCTGAACCGGACGGCAAATGCTTATCGCGTAACAGAGCGCACCGGAATGGCCGATGCCCTGAGAGCGCTTCGTGATGACTATATGCTGCTCGCCCGGGAATCCTTCATCGTCGGCCCGGGGTATTGAGCCATGCGCCCTAACAAGCATCCAAAGCTCTGGACTGAAGAGGAGACTTTCGAAGCGGCCTTTTATTGCTGCGTTGAAGCGGCGCCAGATAATGGCGCTCGAGAATGCAACTGGCAAATGCCGCAGCAGTTCAAGCCAAGTGGTGGCAATTTAGATTTTCAAAGTCAAAACCTTCGCACTGCTTGGATTCGTGGCTGGCAAGAAGCTCGTCGATAATTACTTGGAGGCCGCACCATGCGCTACCTACTCGCTTTCATGCTCGCCCTGGCGCTGATGCCCGTCATCGGACCCCTGGCCGATGCATACCAGTCGGCGAAGGCCGGTACCCAACGCGACGCTCTACCGCGTCACCACAACCCTTAGGAGCAACACCATGACCCTTCAACAACTCGCGCAGAATGCCATCATCGAATGGCGCACCCGCCACTTTCATAAAGAGATCACCCTCATGCAGATGCGTGAAGGCATCAATCGAATCCTCGAAGCCCAAAGCGGCGGACTCAAATAAGGAACCGTTGAATGATCAGCATCGTTAGAAATTGCTTTTACTGGGTTGCACTGCCAGGCATTTTTGTATTGGCCATCTACCTGGACGATCACCAACTGGCTTTGGTAGGCGCTACCTTCCTGATCGCCATAGGGCTCATCGGCGGGCCTATTGCACTGCTAGTCTTGGTCGGCATGATGGCCACCAAGCCCACGGATAGTAAGTGGGAGGAAAACAAAGCTGCTGCTTTGAAGCTGAAGGCTAGCATCCTGACTCGAGTTATGAGCTGGGTCTTCCTGGTGATCACGGTAGGGCTCTGTGCGTACACCGGTTTTGTGATCACCGCAGTCTTCTACTTGCTCAGCCAGTTGTGGGTAAAGCTGGCCCGTGAATTCTCGATCAAGCACTTCGAAAAAGTAGAGTAACCATCATGTCCTTCGTCGAACGGCAAGAAGGCCGGGAGTTTGCCCGTGCCATGTTTGAATCGATTCAGCGGTACCCGGACGTCTTCTTCGCCGGCAACGGCGTAGAGACAATGATCGAGAACCTGGAAGCAACGCTGGATAAACGCCCAGGCGACTACGCCGAGGGCATTGAAGAGATCCTGTGTATCGCTCGAAGCGCTACGGGAGAAGGGAAATGAAAGGCGAAAAGATTCTTTACGATCAAACCCAGTTCCCCACATACCGGATCGAGTATGAGACCCTCGAGAATCGAGTCGAATTCAAGGTCTTCGAAGTTAAAGATGCTTACAGCATCGAAGCCTCTTGGGTTATCGGCGGTGAAGATCCTTGCCTAAACGGCCTTGTGAAAGTGGATGGCTGCAGCGACTGGGACTACCTGACCGCGGAATGCATGGCGCACTTCTGCGGCGTTAAGGGCCTGAAGAAATTCTTCGACATGCAGGTTTACCTCTACGCTCTGGCGGCTGAGCTCATGGACGCCCAAGGGCCTAAAAGGCAGATAGCTTCTAGACCTGACGAGTTTTTCTTGGACGCGAACTAAAGGAGAAGTGAAATGAAATTAGGTCAATTGATTCAATTACTCGAAAAATTTCCATCGTATATGCCTGTTGGTGAAGGCTTCGGAAATCCACATTCCTGGCGTGGCTCGTACAACGAACTAGCATTCGAACCTGTCGACAATACAACCGTCGGTGAGATGCTCTCCGAAGCGCGCTCAGCAATAGACGAAACCTACCATGGCCATAAGGGAGGCGAATTCACCATGACGCTGGAAACGCCGGTGAACATTGACTACCAGGGTAGCTGGTCGGACGGGCAGCACGACCGTCGGCTCTACGCTTGGATGGCGCCGCAGTGACCCTCCAATGCCCAAAGTGCAGTAATCCGGACGTGATACGCATGAGCAGCCTACGCATTATCCACTGCCCGGATTGCCATACCGAATCACCCTGGCCGTTGAAGGACGGCCAGAAGCCTTTGATCTCATCCAGTAGGAGCGATAGAAAGCATGAAAATCACAATTGATACGGGCGAAGCTCTCGACGACGTTTTGACACTCGCTAAGCAGCGTCAGCTCGTCACCGACACGTTCATGGAATTCAAAGAGCTGTTCGAGGCTCAGGGTGTCGAGCCGATGCTTTTGGTACGACTGGAAAGCTCGCTGATGGAAAGCATCGAGCATACGCCTAATTGGCCGAGCGAATCAGAAGATGATTTCTTCGACGAGCAAGAAGACTAAACCCTAACCGTTCGTCGGACCTACAAGAAATCGCAAGTTTCTTGTTGTATAGTGGCGTCACTGAAGCGAAACGAATAGGAGATCCAAAATGTCTTACTTCATTGGGCAACGCGTCATTACCGGAAACGAAATCGCAGTCGTTATCAAGCCGCCGCGCCAATACGCCCGAGACGGTTTTGACGATTCAAAGGTTTGGGTTCGTTTATCTGACGGCATTGAACAGTGGCGTGCGATCGCGAATGTAAAGCCTTTGCCGGACGGTCAATTGTGAACCGCTTCAAGCCCAATCAGACGGTTCGCATTAACGACGTGCAGAGCGCATATCACAAGTGCTTGGCGCGTGTCGTGCGAGCTAACCCCAAGAGCTACGACGTAACCGTAAGGGCAACCCGCATGCGCGTAGTCCCCGAACAACTGCTAGGAGTACGCAAACCATGAAAATTTATCTAGTCGAAAGCGTCGGCCACGCACCAGGTCGGATCTACGCCATTTTCCGTTCTAAAGAAGACGCCAAACTGCACCAAGCAGCCGTTGAAGACGAAACGGTTATTACCGAGCGGACCTGCTTTTCCGGCCAAGCCAACAACCCAGGTTTTAATCGTTAGGAGTACGCAAACCATGATCCCGAATATCGATTGGAGCAAGGCGCCCGAGGGCACCACGCACCACGCACTGCAGTCCGCTTACCCTTGGCATAAACACGATGGTGCCGGTGACTTCTATTTCGCAGATGGCGGATGGTTTGAGCTGACTAGGACGGCAGATGAGTGCCGGAAAGGCTACGGTGAAGAAAACTTCGTAGCACGGCCCAGTGAGGCAGATGCTCTTGAAGCCTTCACCCGAGCGATCTACCAAGACGTCGGCATCGAACCGCACTTGGCCGAGCGGCTGTTCGCTAAGGGCTACCGGAAGGAGTTCTCGCAATGATCCAGGACAAGACGATCGACGAAGCGCTGGCCGAACTGGCGCGCACGATGAAAGCGCTGCAGGCGTTGCGGGCTGCGCGCCAGCTGGGTAACGACGCTCAAGCCTCCGAGGTACTACATGCGGCCACCGGAGCGTGGACAACAAAAGGGTTACATGCGGCAGCAATTCGAGCATCTCTAGATCTAACTAGAAAACTAGCGTATCTGCGAAGCGGTCGTCGATGAGCTGGGGCGATTGTGGCAAAGACTCCCAAGGGCGCCCTATCGGATATATCCATGAAGCAACATGCGATCACCCCGGTTGCGACGCAAAAATTGACCGTGGTTTGTCCTACGCCTGCGGGGGTATGCACGGTGAAGACGAGGTGAGTTGTGAAAAATACTTCTGCGGGGATCACCTGGCGTATACCGTAGATTCCGAAGATCACCTTCACAATATCTGCGCCGAATGTGCTGCATTGCTAAAAGCGGAGGACGACTGGGTAGAAGACGAAGATGAAGGGACCATCGTAAGGCGCCCCCTGCCGTGAAACGCTTCCCATGCCGCTGCCGGCAGTGCGGCGCCCGGCGAACCCTGGACAAACGATCAGCGGATTACCAACGCGAACCGCGTTGCGCATGCGGCGGAAGCTATCGGGTCGACGAGTACCGGCGATCCGCTGAACACAAAAAGGCCGGCTGCACCTGTTCCGGGTTTCCTTGGGACAACGGCCGCCATCGTAAAGGCAGCGCCAGTCCGGACAACGGGTGGTACTGCTATCACTGGAAGGGTTATGAAGATGTTTGAGATTTCGTTTGATTTAGAAACCCTGTCGCTTGACGCAGACGCGCAAATCTTGTCTATCGGCGCTGTAAAGTTTGACCGTGAAACAAAAGAGCTTGGCGACCAGTTCTACCTGATCATTGATATCGGAGCCGAGCACTCGGGTAAGGTCGACGGCTCAACCGTTATGTGGTGGATGGCGCAATCGGCAGAAGCCCGCGCCGCCGTATTCGGTACTGAGGTACACCGTGTACCTCTACTTGAGGCGCTCGGCCTATTTTCTCAATTCTGTGAAGGCGTTACGGAGTATTGGCAGCGTGGCGACAAAGACGCGCAGTGGCTAGAAGCCTCCTATAAACGCATAGGGCTGACGGCACCTTTCCGCTTTTGGCAGCTCAACGATCAGCGCACTCTGACGAAGGCTTTCGTACACAAAATCATGCACCTTGAGCACGGCGGTGCGCACAACGCCCTGGAAGATGCCTTGTTCCAAGCGCGCTGCATTCTCGCCATCCTGTAATTAGCTACAAGCAATAGCAATTAAACTACTTGACATACCTTGTGATGCTGTCTACCATCCGCAGCACACATTAACCGAGAAGGAAGCCAAACCCATGTCCATCGAAGCTCTACTCCAAGCCCACATTGAAGCCCTGAAAGACAACACCGCAGCTGTTTTGCTGCTCGAATCCACCCTCGTGGGGCGCGCCGGTAAAGCGCCGAAGGAAGAGAAGCCGGTTGTAGAGAAGGCCGAAAAGCCCCAAAAGACCGAAGTCAAGAAGGAAGAGGCGAAAGCCGAAGAGAAGAAAGCAATCGTCGAAGAAAAACCTGATCCAGCTGACGATATTCCTGAGTTCGGCGTTCCTTACGAAACCGTTCGTGCACTGGTCCTGAAACTCGCGGGCGCCGGTAAGCGCGAAGAAATCAAGGCACTCAACACCAAGCACGGCATCGCCAACCTCAAAGTCCTACTGAACAAAGAAGACGACTTCAGCACTGTGAATGACCAGGTGAAGCTGGAAGCCGTGTACGCTGATCTGCAAGTGCTCGAGGGCTAAGACATGGCTAAGGTAACTGAGATCGTCATTGCCTATGTTGAACTCGGCGCTTCCCAGGAAGATATGCGCAATCCGGATTATGCGCAGCGGGTAATCGATCGGCTTTCTAACTTCAAATTCCTCGAACTGATCGGCGACGCCATAGATTGGGCGGACAGCATGTCGTCAGAGGAATTGGAAAATCGGGGTTGGAGCTAATGGGAGTCCATGCGCTTCTCTCACCAAGCGGAATGCCCGCCGCCATTCGTTGCCTGGCTAAGCCACGGCGCGAGCGCGGCTTGCCAGATCAGTCGAGCGGCTTTGCGGATGAAGGTACCGCAGCCCACTTTCTGCTTGAACAATGCCTGCTGCAAGAGGTAGATGCAAAGCACTTCACAGGTCTGCGCATCAAGGTTGAGCCCGGGCTGACTGAGTTTCATACCGGCGGGCAATACCCTGTCGGACCTGACATGATCAGCGATTTGCAGAAAGCCTTGGACTACATCCGGGCAGTAGCGGATGGTGCCACGATTTACGCAGAGCAGAAGCTCAGCATCGCCCATATCACCGGCGAACACTGGCACAAAGAAACAGGCGCGGTTTGCTTTTTGCACGAATCGGGCGAGTTCATTGATATCGACACGGGTGAAGTATACCTGGCCGATGAAGTAGAACCCGCTACAGGTACCACCGATGTCTGGATCATCAAAGGCAGCGTGGCTCACTCCCTGGATTTGAAATGGGGAATGGGCGTCCAGGTTTTCGCCCAAGACAATGAGCAGCAGGAGATGTATACCGACGCCGGTTTGCAGGAGTTCGATCTGCTGGGCGAAGTGGAAGAAATCCACCTGCACATTCTTCAACCGCGTATGAAGCATTTCGACGAGCACGTATTAACGCGTCGGCAACTGGACGCCGAGATCGAGGAAATTCGCCAGGCGTCCAAGCGAATTGCTTTCACACCCGGAGATCAGTTGCCAGCGGTACCCGGCGAGAAACAGTGCAAGTTTTGCAAGGTCAAAGCGACGTGCCAGGAGAACCGCGATCACTTGATTCAACTGGTCGCTGAAGACTTTGTGGACCTTGATAAAGGTTTCATTAAGGTTCAGATGCCTCAGGCTGAAAAGCTTTTGGCGAATGCTTTTGGCGTTAAGCCAGCAGCTATTCATTATCACGAAGCTGAGTGGGAATCCCAAGGCGCACCAGATAATATTGATCCTCACTTTACGGTCAAGAAGCCGAGCATTCGCCCGACTCTAGAAGCAGCTGAACTCAAGCTGCCCGACGCCTCGGATGAGCGCTTAGCGACGCTGATGGACGCCGCCGACCAGTTGGAAGGCCTCGTTAAAGCGGTGCGTGCCGAGACCGAGCGGCGCCTCCTGGCCGGCAGCTTTACTGATCCGCGATACAAGCTGGTCGAAGGCCGCCAGGGCTCGCGTAGCTGGACTGATGAGGCTGAAGCAGAGGCTGCTATGAAGGCGATGCGCTTGAAGGTTGATCAGATGTACGACTTCAAGGTCATCAGCCCTACACAGGCCGAGCGCGTCTTGAAAGAGGCTAACCCACGCAAGTGGACCAAGCTTCAAGGATTGATCGGTCGCAGCGATGGCAAGCCCTCCGTAGCACCGGCCAGCGACAAGCGTCCAGCTTTGAGCATGGCGATTGCCGAGCAGTTCGACGCGCTGCCGCCTGAAGTAGAAGAAGCACCAATTGTCGCCGAAGATAACTTCGACGATCTCGTTTAACTACTGAAACACCAACGACATAAAACTGAGGATTTACCATGAAACACACTTTCGCAAACGCCCGCATTTCCTTCCCGAACATCTTCACCGCCAAGGCCAACGAGCAAGGCAAGGAGCAATTCTCGGCTGCCTTCCTGTTCGAGCCGAACCACAAAGGCATTCCGGCACTCGACGCGGCTATTGAAGAAGTCGGCAAGGCCAAGTGGGGCGCCAAGTGGCCGGCAGTGAAGAAGGAGCTGACCGCAGGCGGCAAGCTGCTCGTGCACAACGGTGACAGCAAAGCTTCTCTCGCCGGCTACGAAGGCAATCTGTTCTTCAATGCCTACAACACCGTTCGCCCAACCGTGGTTGACCGTGACCGCACGCCGCTGACCGCACAAGACGGGAAGCCGTACTCGGGCAGCTACGTGAACGTCATCGTCGACATCTGGGCGCAGGACAACAGCTACGGCAAGCGCATCAACGCCCAGCTGCAAGGCATCCAGTTCGTCAAGGACGGCGAAGCGTTCTCTGGTGGGGGCACCTCGGCAGACGCGAGCGACTTCGAAGAGATCGCGGACGGCGCTGACGCGGACGACCTGGCATGAGCAAATCATCGAGTTCATCCAGTGGCGCTACAACGCTCGGTTTGCTCGGTGTTCTGTTCGTAGGCCTTCAGCTTACTGGTTTCATCGACTGAAGCTGGTGGTGGTGGGTTACCGCCCCCTTCTGGGGTGGGCTCGCGATGGTTTTACTAGTCTTCGTTGGAGGGTTGCTTTTCCTGGGCTGCAAGTACCTTTACTTGCGCTCTAGGTAAAATCCGGCAACACCAGAAGGCCCGGCTCACGTCGGGCTTTTTGTTGACCGCTTGTCGGGATACGCAAGACAATACAAGTAATGCGTTGTACATTTGCCTTACGCCAACCCGCGAAGAGAAATCCCATGATCACCACTTATTTTGCGTACGTTGAAGGCAAGCAGCTATTGCTTTGGACGCTTACGGCGCATGCCTTTTGGCGTGAGCTGGCGCCGGATATGGAATGGGAAGATATGGCGCTCTTCTCTCCCATTCGTTTCGGAGGTCTGTGACATGAAGCCAAAAGTTTCTGCGTTAACCATCGCGCAAAGCATCCAGCGGTCTAGCGATCCGATCGCTGCTTCGATTCGCTGCTTTAGCCGGCGCGAGGTTGAGCTCTACAAAAAGACCTACTGGTTTGAAGACGGCAGCTATATCGAATTCAACACCACGTACACCGTTTCCTGCACGGGAGTTGAGAAGTGAATAATAAAGCCAGAAATTGGGACACAAACGAATACGTAGCGCCAATTACCGATTGGAACGCGTCTTCTGTGTTGCCGCCACTAAATGTGCCGCTGCTCATCATGGATCGCGCTCATTCGCTTATCGGTGGCTTTCATGACGCACACATGCGCGCAACATGCCTAGAGCATGGCCCTGGAAGCAAGAATCGCTATCTAATCCATAGCTTTAACAAAGAGTTCCACATCGCCCCCAAGTGGGTCCTGCTGCTCCCAGAGCTGACCGCTCGCGTCATGGCTGAAGAGGAAGGTTTTCGTGTGGCGCGCTTAGAAGCGTCCGGGCTGCTGCATCAGCTGGGCCGCCTGGGCGACCTGACTCCCGAACAGCAATACGAAATAGCGGCCGGCAAGCCCGCGCGGCAGGAGGATTGAAGATGGATAAGTTCAAGATTGTGCCGGTTGTTCCCCCTGATGCAATGCTGGACGTGCTGCATGAGCGCGTGTTGATCTCGGTGGATTCGCGTAAGCGCGAGGCGAATATCCTCAACGACAAGGCATGGTGGGCAGCCGTTGTAGAGGCTGCGCCGGTGATCGCCTTCGACGAGGAGGCAGAGCGTGCGGCGGCAAAACATAATTGGCTTGATGTTCAGCCGGGCTATCCAAATCTTGAAGACTTCACCGCCGGCTACCTCGCCTGCGCACGCCTGAAAGCGGGAGTTACTGGCCATGAGTGACGTGAAGCGGTTCACCCGCACGTGTGATTGCGTTACCGAAGTCCGGCACGGCGACTATGTGCTTTACGCCGCCTGCGCACGCCTGAAAGCGGGAGTATCGGAATGAACCAGGTGCATCGATACACCGTTCTTGCGAGAGACATGGCCGGGCACTTGGAAGGCCAACGCCTGGGAACAGACGATCGCGAGGTTGTAATGGCTCACAACTACGACGCCCTCGCCCAGCAACTGGCCGCCAGTCAGGCGCGTTATGAGCAGATGTTTGAGCAGTCCGAGAAGACGCTGAGTCGTGTGCATATGATGTATGCAAAGCGGCTTCTTGAGGCTACCGGAGAACGGCAGGATGTTCTGTTTCCCGATGAGGAAATGATCAAGTGGTTTGAGCAGATCAAAGAACAACAAGCCACCATCACCCGCCTCGAAGCCATGATCGCCAAGGCGCTCGACCTGGACTATCAGCGGCGGCAGGAGATTGCCGAGGCGGTGGGGTTGTTGTCTACTCTGAGATCGCAAAAATGGAATACAACTGCCGAATGGCAACACGATGCCGCCGCCTACCTGGCTGCGCATGAGGAAAAAGAAAATGAATAGTGAGCAGTTACGCATAATGGCGATGATATTGGCCACACAGGCGGCCATCGAAGGGATGAAGGCTGACAACGCCAAAGCTGAAAATTGTGGAAACTCTCCGGTTTGGACCTCAGACCATTTCAATGGCGCACAAGGCGACCTGTATCGCCTTGCAGAACAGGCAGCGCAATCATGACTGACTCAATTTTGCCGTGCCCGTTTTGCAATGGCACTCCAAAGCTCGAAGACCACCGACTGTGTTGGTCTGTGCAGTGCGAATCCTGCGGCGGTTGTATTGTCGGCGATAGGGCGCCCGAGCCTGAAACGGAAATGAGCGATGCCTACTGGCAAGGCTTGGAAGATAGCGCGGTCGCCAAGTGGAACACCCGCGCCCAGCCCGCCAGCGAGCCAAAGCCGGCCCAGTGGCAATACTTAAGCCGTGATCCTGTTTATCCGCGCTGGATAAATATTGACGAATCAGATTCTGTAAAGGCGGAGCGTGACGGGTTTGAAGTGCGCAAGCTATTCACCCGCCCAGCGCCTGCCGGGGTTGTGCTGCCGCCTCACAAAGTGCGTGACGAGTATGGCTATCTGCTACACGACGATAAAGTCTATAACGCCTGCCTCGACGCCGTTGCAAAGCTCAACGGTTCGCCGAAATGAAACCCCTGAACCGATTCTGACTGACACACCCAACCCAAAACCCCCGGAGCAAAACCATGAAACTGATCAGCATCCTCACAATGTCCCTGCTGGCTACCGCTGTGCAGGCCGAAGGCTTCGACTACACCAAGGTCCGCGGTAGCGACGCGGCGACCTACAACGCTCTCAACCAGGAGACGACCCGGCTCAACACCTACACCTACGGCAACTCGGTCGCCATCCAAGGCCTCAGCCAACGCGCTGACGACACCGACCTGGCGCAGATCGGCCAGGGCCAGCGCCTAGATGCCCACGACGTGCGCTTCACCCAGCAGGACGCCATCAACGACGCTCTCAGCAGTAAACTGTCGGGGATGTACATTGATACCGCGGGCCTGCGCTCTGAGGCGCGCCAGGCGCGTCGTGAAGCACGGCAAGCAAAGGCGGGCGCCGCGGCAGCACTTGCGGTTGCAGGCCAGCAGATGTGTACACTGCGCGAGTGCGGCGGCCAGGTCGCACTGTCGGGCTCGACGATGGGTGGATACCAGGCTATCGCCGTGGGGCTGGGCGCGCCGATCAATGATCGCTGGTTCGTGAACGGCGCCTTCACCCAGTCCGGCAGCGTCCGCGGCGGCGTGATCTCCACCACCTACAGTTTCGGGCGGTGAGGCCATGATCTGGGTCCGAGTGAGCAACGGGCGACTCTACGAAGGGTTCCCCTACAAAGATCCGCTCCGAGTAAAGCTGGTGCCACTCGGACCCGGGCACACCGTTAGCATGAGCCTTGCGCATTTTCAGGAGAATTTTGTCAGCCAGAAAACAGGGTTCCCCTTTAGCCGAAATAAGAAAAGGCCGGTCAAGCCGGCGGAACCCAAGGTTCAAAGACCGAGCGGGAACCACTGTCCGCGTTGCGGGCCTATCACAGGACCTCACAGGATTTACTGTGAATGCCTGGCCCTAACGAGTTATGGGAGGCGAATGAAATGACCAAGTACGCAGAGTCACAGTTAGAAGAAGCCCGCCAAATGCGCGCCGCTGGCGAGAAATGGTGCGTGGTCGAGATGGTGACTGGCGTAGGTCGTGACACGATCCACTATCACGACAAGAAGAAACTGCTCGGCCGGGCCAGTAGCCTGACCGATGAGCAGAAGATCGAAGCACGCGCACTGCGTAAGCGCCGGGTGAAAGTCTACAAGATCGCGCAACTGCTCGGTGTCACCTACAGCTGCGCCAATTACTGGGCAAACAAAAAGGGGTAAAACGCATGTCTGAAAAACTCACATGGACGCACGTTGATAAGCACGTGCGTTGGGAGCATGAGAAACGCGGAATGCTGGCCATGGGTATGAGCGATGCCGAGATCACCTTGTCCTACATCACATGGCTTGAGCGTATGCTCTTGTCCTTCGAGAAATCCAACCATGGTTTGCAAACAAAGCTTGAGGTTGCTGAAACGAAATTGCGAGTGGTTCAACAGCCACTCAAAAAGACGAAGCAACGCCTCGCCGATTTGGAAAACGCCCCGGATGAATTGCGCCAGCACGTCGGCTTTCCGGCATGAACATCGACAAATGCTTGTTCCTCGACACGGAAACGTATTGCGAAACGCCCATTAACAACGGGACGCATCGTTATGCAGAAGGCGCCGAGATCATCATGTGGCAGTGGGCGGTCGGCGACGGGCCTGTCGAGATTCGCGATGGGGATGAAGACGTGTCGGATCTGATGGAACTCCTGGCCGATCCTTCATACGAGAAGGTGATCCAGAACAGCGCGTTCGACCGTACCGTAATGACTCACGCCATCGGCTTTACGATTCCCGTAGAAGAGACGTTCGATACGATGGTCTGCGCTATGGCGCATTCGTTGCCAGGTGCTTTGGAGAAGCTGGGTGACATCCTCGGGATCGCGAAGGACAAGGCGAAGGACAAGGCAGGTAAGGCGCTGATCCAGTTGTTCTGCAAGCCACGCCCGAAGAATCAGATCCTCAGGCGTGCTACTCGCGAAACGCATCCTGTCGAGTGGGAAGCCTTTCGCGAGTACGGGCGTCTCGACATTGAAGCGATGCGGGAGATCTACAAGAAGCTGCCGCGGTGGAATTACCGGGGTTCGGAAAAGGAATTGTGGCACCTCGACCAGCGTATTAATGAACGCGGGGTGCTCATGGACTTAGACCTGGCGCATGCCGCTATCCGGGCTTCAGACCGCGCGCAGAAGGAACTATCGCGCCAAGCTAACGAGATGACGGACGGCGCAGTAAGCAGCGCCAATCAGCGCGACCGGATGCTGGAGCACATCCTCGAAGCGTATGGCATCGCGCTCAAGGATTTGAAGGGCAGCACGCTCGAAAAGGCGCTTGAGAACGAGGACATGCCCGAAGAGCTGAAGGATTTGCTACGAGTCCGCCAGCAGTCCAGCAAGTCGTCTAATAGCAAGTACAGCCGGGTTATCAACGGTGTGAGTTCTGACGGCCGCCTACGCGGTCTGCTGGCGTTCTGCGGGGCGTTGCGCACAGGCAGGTGGGCAGGGCGCCTAATTCAGCCCCAGAACCTTCCGAGGGGTACGCTAAGCCCTGAAGGGGTCGAACACGCTATCGAAGAGCTTCTCAATGACGCGGAGGATCTGCTATGAGCAATTGGTTACCTATTGAATCAGCCCCAAAAGACGGCACGACAGTCGATCTGTTTGGTTACATCCGATACGACTTCATCGAAATGCGTTTGACCGATTGCGAGTACATGCTCGACAAATGGCACTACTTCTGCGCCGGCGAAATGCTGCCGTGTGATGGCCCTATTGCCTTCACGCCTACTCACTGGATGCCTTTGCCGGTGGACCCGGCATGAGCAACGTTATGGACAAATGCTCCAGCGCGATACGCGGAGTGTTCATCGCATCGCCCGGCAAGAAATTCGTCGTAGCAGACTTGGCGGGTATCGAGAACCGTGTACTCGCTTGGCTGGCTGGCGAATCGTGGAAGCTGGAAGCTTTCCTGGACTTCGATCTCCGCGACGGCCACGACATGTACAAACTGGCTTACGCGAAGGCTTTCGGCATCGACCCCGCCAGCGTAGACAAACATCAGCGATCCATAGGTAAGGTTTTGGAGCTCATGCTAGGGTACGCCGGGGGTGTAGGGGCATACATCACAGGGGCCTTGACCTACCGCATCGACCTCGAAGACATGGCCGAAAAAGCATGGGACGTTATCCCTGTCGCGACCCGTGACGACGCCGCTAGCTTCCTCGAATGGCAACTTGGCCAGGGCAAAAGCCAATACGGCTTGAGCGACCGCGCTTTCATCGTCTGCGACAGCTTCAAACGCCTGTGGCGCGAAACTAACCCGGCTATCGCCGCGTGGTGGAAGGAGCTGGAAGACGTTGTGCGGCGCGCGATTAACAGCCCGGGGCAGACGCTTACTTGCCGTATGCACAAGATTCGCCGCGACGGCGCATGGCTCCGTATCATGCTTCCCTCCGGGCGCTACCTGTGCTATCCGAACCCCCGCGTCGAAGACGACGGCGGGATCACGTTTATGGGCGTCAACCAGTTCACCCGCAAATGGGAGCGCTTGCGCACATACGGGGGCCGGCTCGTCGAAAATATTTGCCAGGCAGTCGCGCGTGACGTTCTCGCATATCCCCTCCCCTCAATCGAAAAAGCCGGTTACGAAATCGTTCTGACCGTTCACGACGAGATCATCAGCGAAGCGCCAGACACCGACGAGTACACGCACGAACACCTGGCCGAACTGATGTCCGCTGGTTGCGACTGGACAGAAGGCTTACCGCTCGCCGCCGCCGGCTTCGAAGCGAAACGATATAGGAAAGGTTGACTACAAGTCGAATCTTGCATAAGCTTGCGTGCATCTAGAGGAGAGACAAAATGTCCGCACCACTGAAACCATTGAAGATGTATACGGCCGGCTCGCGCTACCCGAGCGAATACTCGGTAGTAGCGGCCTGCGTTGCGCGTACACACAAAGAAGCGAAGAAACTCCTTTGGGCTGGTTCTGACAACCTGCGCCAAGAATGCGATTGGCAGTTCACCGATCTTCGAGTAAGTCGAAGCAAATCGGATGATCAGATCGCGGCGAGCATTCAGCCTCAAGAGCCCCATGTGATTGATGACACCGCGATCACACGGCAGATGGGCTGGTTCTGCTTGGGCGATGCGGGCTGCTCCTCCTGCAGCCTTTATGAAATGGACGGCGACTTTCCTCTGTGTCAAGACTGCGGCTTCTGCGCGGAGTGCGGGCACGATGAGAAATGCGCGAGTAAGCAACCATGCTAGAACGCGATATCGAAGCCTACCTCGTCAAGCGCTGCAAAGAGATTGGCGCGCTGTGCGACAAGTTCACATCGCCGAGTCGCCGTTCGGTGCCCGATCGGTTGATCACGTTCGGCGCTCGCGTGTTGTTCGTTGAGCTGAAAGCGACCGGCAAAAAGCCTACCGAAGCTCAGGTGCGCGACCACGGGCGTCGCCGTGCTGCGGGTGCCGAAGTGGTTTGGCTGGATAGCAAAGAGGCGGTGGTTTGGCTGGAGATTCACTTGGTGCGTAAAGAGCCAATCCCGGTTGACGAAGAATTTAAGGTGGATTGCTGATGGTCGGGGTATGCAGCGTTGAAGGCTGCGACGAACCGGTGCGTTGCAAGGCGGTCTGCCAGTTGCATTACACTCGGCTCAAAGCTGCCAGGAAACCCCGTAAGCTTTGTGAGTGCGGCTGCGGAGGCCTGACCATGAATCGCTTCGTATCCGGACACAACACACGTCTATTGCCTTCCGAAGAACAGGCCCGTAGAGGGCAGCTTAACAGCGGCGATAAATTGCGAGATACCGGGCTGTGTGTGCGCACTTATCGTAAACGCGGGCAGCGTCACGAGCACCGGATCGTAGCGGAGGAAATGCTCGGTCGACCGCTTGCGCCGGGCGAAGTTGTACATCACAAGAATGAAGACATTCGGGACAATCGCCCGGAAAATCTAGAAGTTATGACTCACGCGGAGCATATGAACCAACATCGGGAAGCGCTTTTAGCAGGAAGGATGAAAGCTTATGGCCGCTGATTTCATTGCTCGGAAGTACCAAGAGCTGATATCGAATTTCATCGTAAACAACAAGCGTTGCGCGGTCTGGAGTTCGCCCGGGACAGGAAAAAGTTCTAGTACCCTTTGCGCGCTCGAAGATTTGACCTTCGTCGAAGACGTGTACCCGGCGCTCATTGTGGCGCCCCTGCGTGTTGCGCGAACCACCTGGCCGAACGAGGTGCGCAAGTGGAACCACCTCAAGCACCTGCGCGTCGTTGTCGTCACCGGCAGCCTGAAGGAACGCCGCGCCGCGTTACGGATTCCGGCGGACATCTACACGACCAACTTCGAGCAATTACCATGGTTGGTCGAAGAGTTGGGCGACCACTGGCCATTTAAAACCGTCGTAGCCGATGAAGCGACCAAGTTGAAGGGATTCCGCTTAAGGCAAGGCACGCAGCGCGCCAAGGCACTCGCCCGTGTCGCGCACACGAAGATCAAGCGCATCATCCTGTTGACCGGTACGCCCAGTCCTAATGGGTTACAGGATCTGTGGGGGCAGATGTGGTTCGTGGACAAGGGCGATCGCCTCGGACGAACCTTTGATGCCTTCAAGCAGCGTTGGTTTCGCGCTTCGCATACCGGGTTCGGCGTAGAGGCGACCGACCAAGCGCAAGGCGAGATCCAGGCAGCGCTTAAAGACGTGTGCATCACGATCGATGCGGCCGACTGGTTCGCGCTGGAAGAGCCGATCATAAACCGGATATTGGTCGACCTGCCGCCTTCGGTTCAGGTCATGTACAAGCAGATGGAGAAACAGTTCTTCCTGGAGCTTGAGAGTGGCACGCAGATCGAGGCGCTGAATGCTGCGGCCAAGTCGATGAAGCTCATGCAAGTGGCGAACGGCGCCATGTACCTGGAAGGCGGCGAGGCGTGGGAGGTTGTGCACAACGAGAAGTTGGAAGCGCTCGAGGAGATCGTCGAGGAAGCCGCCGGTATGCCAATCCTATGCCTGTACAACTTCAAGAGCGATCTGGCACGTCTCAAGAAGCGATTCCCGGACGGCATTGACCTGTCGCAGAAAGGCGCGCTGGAGAAGGCGCAGGCCGGCGAAGGCCGTATCTGGTTCGGCCACCCAGCTTCCATGGGCCATGGGGTCGATGGTCTTCAGTACCACACGAACATCATGGTGTTCTTCGGCTACTCGTGGTCGCTGGAAAACTACCTGCAAGCCATTGAACGCATCGGGCCGACCCGCCAGTTGCAGGCCGGCTTCAAGCGTCCTGTGTTCATGCACATGATCATGGCGAAGGACACGATCGACGAACTGGTCTTGGAGCGCCTGCACAGCAAGCGCGAGGTCCAGGATATTCTCATGGCGGCGCTCAAGGAACGCGGCTACCTGGACAACGCCGCTTGACTACAAGTTTAATCTTGCATAAGCTTGCGATACCAACAGAGAGGAATCTAGCGATGAGCCGCAAATGGGAAATTAAAAAGATCAAGCGTACGGAGCCGTATCGCTATCTAGTAATCCTATTGGATGACGAGGGCAAGCACCTTCCGCAAGGTCACGAGCGTTACGCTTCTGAACAGCGCGCTCTAGGTCGCGCGGAATTCTTGGCAAAAATAGGTCAACGGTGCGATGTACTAGTCGACGTGGCTGCGTCTTACGGAGTAGAAGAATGAACGATCGCGAATTGCTGGAAAAGGCCGCGAAGGCAGTCGGGGTAGAAATCGCCACTTGGTCAAACTGTCAGGCCGGCGGTTTCCTGAAAGGGGAAAGCGGTAAATTTTGGAACCCCCTAACCAGCAGCGCTAATGCGCTCGACCTGGCAGTCGCACTTTGTTTGCCTATCGACATAACTGACGAAGAAACTGTGATCGAAGGTCTAGGCATTCGCGTATCGCACGGGGAAGACGCCTTCGCAGCTACTCGCCGTGCGATTGTCTTATCTGCTGCAGAAATAGAAAGACGATCGACGGATCAAAACTGCCAGCATTCTCACGCTAACCGAATTGGTTGTCCTGAGTGCGGTGAGGAGTTCAAACGATGAACCGCTATGATTGCGAGCCGCCAGAAGGAACTACCCACTGGAAACTTTTCCCGTTCGGCACTGACTATTTCTTCAAGGTTGAACGTACCCTCACTGGAAATAAGTGGTTCTTGTTTGGGGAAACGTGGCAGGAGTACCCCATTGAGCGGCAAGATCCTGACATTCAGCCGATCCATTGCCGACGTTCTAAAGAAGTGGAATTGAAACGCGCTCTGGAATCGCTCGTCTTATTTTCCAAACCGAGCAAGGTTAACGCGGTAGCACTGAACTACGCCCATCAGGTTTTAAGCGAAACAGTTTCCTCTGAAATTGAATTGCCTTTTTGCACTTGTTTGTCCGGTAAATTGGAAGAAGAACGCGATGCGCAAATATGGAACAACGCATTGCAATCCGCAGCTATACGACTGCAAGAACAAGGTTTGAGGGTAAAAGTATGAGATTGCGCGAAGAATTCGAAGCTTGGTTCAAGATTGTTTACAAGAGGGAGGTGGGTAAACGAAACGGGCCGCTGTACGTAGACTATGTTGCTTCCACGTCTTGGACAGCTTGGCACGCATCACGGGAGGCACATAAGAAATGAGATACCCCGAAGGTAATGCTGCCGCAGTATGCCCGAAGCATGGTTACTACGGCTCCACCGAATGTCCCCTTTGCCCTTCCGCCCAGAAAACCGGCGGCAGCGTCGACTATTACAAATGCCATGTCGCTGACCCTATCAGCGGAGAGCCGGCCTACACCGCCGAGAGCATCGACATTATCGAAGCGCTCGGGATGACCTTCGCGGAAGGCGAAGCGTTTAAAGCGATCTGGCGCACCTGCACCGGTCGGATGGGCGGCGCGGTAAAGGCAGACAACAAAGCGTTATACAACGCTGAGAAAGTCGAATTCTTCGGCGCTCGCATGGTGCGGGCCGCGAAAAGGAGTGAAGTGGAATGACCGACAAAATGCGTGAAGAATTTGAGACCAGTCCGAATTTCCTAGGTATGGATTTTACCCGATCTGAAACTCACCCAGAGTATTACCAGAGCCCTTATGCAAAGGGCGCCTGGGACGGCTGGAAGGCCTCTCGTTCTTCGATTCGAGTAGACCTTCCGCATCTGTTTCCCTTTTACCGACAAGGCGTAACCGAAGCGCTGCTAAACCACGGGATCAAGGTTAAGCAGTGGGGCTCCGAATGAAAATTGCGCACGGAGCTTGACTACAAGACGTATCTTGCATAAGCTTGCGGTACCCGACCCCGAATGGAGTAACGCAACATGCGAAATGATGAAACCCACGATACGTACGTTGATGGCGAGCCGACTGACACCTGCCAGCTTTGCGGTACCGTTTACGCCGATCTCAACACGCAGGCGTGCACTGTCGTAAATCCCGAACCTTGGTCGGTACGAGTATTGCCGGCGGGGAATAATCAGGGCGCAAGCGATCACGTTGCGGTTGTCGACCGCGACGGGCGCATTATCTGTGACGACCTGACCTATTACCCAACGCCGTTACGCCCAGTGAACGCCAGTCGCATTGCCGCCTCCCCCGACCTCCTATTCGCCTGCATCCAATCCCGCGCCCTATTCTGCACGCTGCTCGGCGAGGAACAGGATCTGCAGGTGTCCGCTCAGAACCTGACCAAGATCGGTGTGCTGAGCACCAAGATCGGTGTGCTGAGCTTGGCGATTGGGAAAGCGCAGGGAACTCACTGATGGACGATAAGCATACGACCGGGAAATGGTCCATAGAAGAAATATTGGCCCTCAGTCCCGGCCAGGAGATGGGCATGGCGGATATATGCGTCATGGACGCTGACGGCGAAGGATATACGATTGTCGCTCGCGTCCCATTTGACGATGAGGAGGAGAAGGCTAACGCTAATCTCATGGCAGCCGCCCCTGACCTGCTGGCCGCCGCGGAGCGCTATTTTGAATTCCGTCATGGTGCTGATTGCGGGTTTGGTTACAGATTCTCAGGCGAGCACCCTGCAACCCAGCTTAAGCTAGCCATCGCCCGCGCCCGAGGTGAAGCATGAGAATTCTAAGAGATCGCCATGGCAAGAACATTCCTTGGGACCACCGATTGGATATCCTGGGTAATACCGTGCGTTTGCAGGAGTGGCGCGTCCAGGTTAGGCGGGAAAGGCTGAATAGCGCTGCGCCGGATCTTCTCTATGCTCTGGAAAATGCGCTTGATTACTTTGAGCGAATTGATGATCCGCGATATATCGCTGCGCTGGCCGCTATCGCAAAAGCCCGAGGTACTGAAAAATGAGCATTCAAGAAGCGCGGCGCGCGGCGTTTGAGGGTGCCGTTATAGAGCTAGCCAAAGATTCACCAATGGGCGTTCATCCAGGACTTTTACTTCGATTTGAGGAAGGCGACTACAAAACATCCTGGGTTTACGCCGCATGGTGGGCCTGGAACGCGGCGCTAGACTCGGTGTGCGTGGTTTTTCCTAGCCAACTTGATCATACAGGTTGCGGGAATGCCATTGATCGTTGCGCAGAGGCCATCGAAGCCGCCGGCATCCGGTGCGAGGTGGCGAAATGATCGAAGATATGGAAGATAGCGGTAAGGTCGTTGTCATTTTCATTATTGCAATGGCTTTCATCCTCGCTCTGGCGATTTCTTTCAACGTCATTGCCAATTACAGCTGCAAATCGCAGGCAATTCAGGCCGGTATGACCAGCACTCAGGTTCAGGAGGCATGCAAATGACCGACAAATATTCGGATTTGAAGAAGGCGGCAGAGGCGGCAACGCCTGGGCCTTGGGAATGCCGAGAAGCTGAGGGTAATGCCGCAATCTGCCACGCTCATGGCTGGGTGGCTGATGATTTCAACGAGCAGACCATAATCGATACTCGGTATATGGCACTGGCCAACCCCGCCACCGTGCTGGCGCTCCTGGCCGATCTCGATGAGGCGCAGCTTGAGCTGTCCGGTGTCGAGACTGCCAAGAAGGATCTTGCCGAGGTTCTCGGGTGCGCCGATGAGCCTCGCTGGAAATGGCTCTACTGCAATGCATCAGAATTGGTGCGGCAGAACGAAAAGCTCAAAGCCGAGGCCGAATCGCTGCGCAAGGATGCCGCTAGGTATCGGTGGACGGCTACTGAGGGTAACTGGGTAGCGCGTATGTTCAGTAAGTGGAGAGCTCATACAGGATCGTACGGCGATGCCAATCCCACTGATTGGTATGACTCCAGAGCAGAGGCTATCGACGCCGCCATGACCAAGGAGCCCCAGTCATGATCCGCCCCCAACGCCTCTACGCCGCCGCCCTAGCCATGGGCATCCTGGGCCTGATCGCCTACGCTACCGAGCATGAGGCCCTGGGCATGGCGGGTATTGTGATTGCTGCTGTCGTGGGGTTTATTGGGTGGAGGGTGAAGGGATGAGCAAGCACCAAGAAATTGATAATCGGATCGCTTATTTGCTCAGTCAAAAGCCCTCTACTTTTGGCCGGCTGGTAGTACATATGCGCGATACAGAATGGCGGCTCATTGATCGCCGCTTGCAGGCTATGAAAAAACAGGGCCGAATCAAGTATCTTGGGCCGTCCTTGGGCTGGGGGATAGCAGATCATGGCTGACTTCAACGGCGGTAACAGCTGGCGCAAGCCTAAAAAGGCTTGGCGCTATCCTGGCGTGCCAATTCCTGAGCGCCTCAAGTCGACCTATGAGGTGAAGCCATGACCGCCTCCCGTCTCTTCCTCGCCCTGTTCGTGGGCGGCTATGTGATCTATCGTAAGTGGGGTGGGAAATGAGTGATCGTGAATTGCTGGAGATGGCGGCTAAGGCGGCAGGGAATGGTGCACACTGGCACGCTTCAGACCCATTCAAGCTGTATTCAATGAGGCTGCCAAAAGGTCAAGGATGGAATCCACTGGATGACGACGGCGATGCGCTGCGCCTGGCGGTGAAGCTCCGCATGAATCTCGAAATCACCGATCGCAATGCCTACGCCTGCACACATGGAAATTTCAGTGAGCCAGTTAAGCCCGATGCAATGGCAGCAACTCGCCGAGCCATTGTCCGGGCGGCTGCCGAAATAGGCCGGAGCATGCCATGAGCCGCGCCGACATCCTCTGCCTGATCCTCGTAGGCGTCGTCATCGGCTATGGGGCTGCTATGTGGTGGACGCTGTGATCAAGTACATAGATCCGCCGAAACGCTATTTTAGTTATGGGCGAGGAAAAACTGTAGCGAACGAAATCAAAAAAGCGGATGCCCAGCACATAGAATCGGATGACGTTAAGCCTATAATGAGTGCCGAGCAGATAACGCAAACTGCGGTGCTGTGCGCCACGGTCGGATATTATGGAGATTCGCTATGACCATGTATAAATCTGCATTGGAACTTCGTATCGAAGAGCTATTGGCTGAAAACGCCCAGCTTCGTGCAGAGGGTGATCGCCTTCGGCCGAATGCTGAACGCTATAAGTGGCTGCGCAGCCAGTACTGGGACACGTCCGTGATGTGCGTGGTGAAGAACCCGAAACAGAAACTCAAGTTGGGTAGTGATTGCCCAAGCTTTGAACGTCTCGACGAAACGATCGACACGTTTTTGACATTGAATAAATACATCACTTGTATCGGTAAGGATGGCGGGCAGTGACTGATGCCGAGCTAGTCGCCTTCTTATTGCTTCTAGGCGTACTAGCTCGGCATGGTTTCTTTAGTCTTTCTTGGGCTTCGATACCGTGCCAGGCTCTACCGCAAAGCTCGTAACAATCGCATTTTGAGTTTGCGATTCTTTGGTCATACCGAAATAGAAGCCCAAGGTCTGCTTCAGTTCGTTGAACCAAAAGCCGATCACGATACCCGCTATCCCGGATGCGGTCGGGTCTTTTAAGACATTCTCCGCATACCCGCCAAACACCGCCGCCAGGATCGTGAAAGCGCCAACGATCAGCATAATGGTAATTGCCGGCCGAATAAGGTCTCGAGGCTGCGAAGCGGCCAGGGTTCTCGCACTATCCCGATCCGACGCTTCAGCGGCGTACTGAATAGCTTCCGCCTGAAGCCGGTTGTTCTCCGCGGTCACGGCCAGTTGCTGAAGCTGGACCTTGGCGTTGATTTGCAGTTCCTGGACCCGAGCCAGTGCGCTCGGGTCAGCAGCAAGTGCCGCATTGACCGCGTCAGGATCATTCGACGTACCCAGTGCCGACGCCACCAACGCCCCTACAGCGGCGCCAGCAGGGCCGCCGAGCAGGGTTCCTACAACCGGTGCGGCTCTACCGACGATTGCGCCTACGTCAGACCAGTTCATGCTTCTACTCCGAGATTATCCGCGATGCGTCGAGCCCACCCTTTGCCGAAAGTTGACCAGGTGGGAAGGTCCGTCATGAAGCGAAGACGAATACCGCTGTACCTGGCCGGAGTTACCTTCGCTGCGGCCGCGATAGTCATAGGGCCTACGGCTCCATCAACCGTTACGCCAGCCGCACTTTGAAGCCACTTTACGGCTTGGCCCGGGCCGCTGTTTACCGCAGCATCGAATACGTGGAAACGCAGGGCATCGGGCAGTTGATCGGCTTTGATCAGGTCCCAGTAGTCGGATTTGTAAATGCTTAGCGCCGTACCTAAAGGCAAATTGCGCATGTCGCCCGTAAAGCCGTGGGCCCGCGCAACGCGTTGTGTAATACCAAAATTCGTAGCGCCACCCGGATCGGCAGGATTGTTCGAATACCCACCTTCGTTACCGAGCAAACGCTTCAAGGATTGTTCAAGGTTCACTTGTAGTCTCCGGTGATCAAAACGCGGGGCTTAGCCACATTGCCGCCGCTAGGAATGATGATCGCGGCAACACTGGCCGTATAGAGAAGCAGCCAGGGTTCCGAGTTTTGCGAGAGGTTCAGGAAGTTTGTCGCCGCTTGAAACACCATCGCTAAGGATGATCCGGCTAGGCCAATAGCGATCACGCTAAAAAACCATTTGGTGCGCTGGTGATCCATGTAGAGGACGATGGAGAAGAAAGTCCCGACAAGCAATACGACACGCGTCCCCAATAGCCAATCCTTTGGCACTAAGAACGCGTAAAAGCAGAAAGCGGCTATGGCGCAAGTCAGAAGAATCGCGCGCTTAAAGTCATTGGCTACCATCGTTTCCTTTCCTCAGTAGGGGAATTCGATCCAAGATACCGATAAGCCAAGGGGGCAGAGGGCCATCGTTTCGAAACATAAGGTTGGCAGCACCGAAAACACCCGACCCAAGCGCTGCCGATGCGAGGGCCCCGAGCATGGTGTAAGCCGCCCACTCCTTACTGTCTGACAACGCCAATCCGTAAGCGTAGCCAATGCCCCACGACAAAACGATGAGCAGCAGTTTTCGGAAGGCCCGTTCAAAGAACGATTTGACCAGGGGGTCTCGCATCAGCAGTACGAAAACGCACCCGAACGACGCCCCCATGGCCGCCAGGGGGTGCGCTTGTTGAATGAGTCCCCATAGCGATATGCAAGCCAGAGCAGTACATTTTGTCACGTCGTTCATTAACGGACCCCTGATCCTAATTGAAAAACTGGGCTATTGTACCATCCTAGTTATCCGCAATCCCGTTATCATATGCATAGACCCTCGGATCATAGTTGACTGCGGTTACCTTGCACCCCTGGGTGCCCGTGGGCGACACCTCAGAAATTAGCGCAGGGTAATACCACTTATCAGCGGGCCCGAAGCGCAGAAAAGGCGGTTCCGTTACGCCGGACAGATCTGGGATAAAACTTCTCGGGTCAGCGTCGAATGCTGCTTTGCTGATGCTCACTACCTTATCGGACACCCGCGATACATCATAAGGTCCGGAAATCGTGCCGTCTTTTCGCCGGATAGAAAGGCGGTGCTCGCCGGCGCCTATGCTCCAGTCGAACTTTTCGGATGTAGTAATCTGATAACGATCCCCAACCGCTATCCAGCGTTTCATATACGCCGACTGGCCGTAACCGATTACCGCATCGCCCAGGGCGACGAAGTCACCGTAGGTGCTATTCAGCGCGTCTAGCTCGGTATTGAAGCTATACGTCTTGTTGCGATACACCTGAGACGCTCGGCGACGCATGCCCAATCGCCAAGCTCTGTTACGATCGGTCACACCCTCAATCGTTACCTTGTCCACTCGCGTTCCCAAATCGCCAGGTAAACGGCAGCTAACCGTTTCATTAGCCCAAGTGGTTGCGTCGAAATATTCGACGTCGACACCGTCAAAATCATCCGGCGTTTGATAAACCGCTTCCCGGGTCAATGCTTTAAGCATGTTCATTGGGTCATAGATATGGTTCGGAATAGCTCCACGGTCGTCGTCCCGCACAGGTGTGATAACCCCGCGATCTAGTGTCAGTTCGGAGAAACCGACCTGCAGGGCTTCGATCATGGATTCCTTTACAGTGCTAGGGTCAGTGATTATCTTGTCGTAGAAGTCACCTCGCGCTGTCCAGATATTCTCCAAGCGTTGCAGCTCAACCAAGTCTATATCCGCATCGGTGTACCCAACGCTCAAAGCGATGTACCGAATCCATGCGCTGATCTGACGTGTAGGTACTCGCGCGTTACTGAATTGCCCGAAGCCGTTCAAAGTCTCGAGCAGTCGGGTACATTCGAGGTTTACCAAGGATTCCGTTTGCGATGCGATGCGGTCGGCCCCGCGTACCCGTACCGCCATGGTCGTGACACCCTCGTAACGCGTCGGGGACGACGCAGGGATGTATGCTTTCAGTGCTTGCCACATGGTTGTGTCGTGCACCTCATCCGGGCGCAAGCCGCCTTGCTGGATAACGAGTTTTTTAACACGAACCTCGGGCCGCATCGGGTAAGGTAACTCTGTGCGAAAAGTAAAACCCAAAGCATCGAGCACGTTTCCGGACCCTGAATACTGGCCGACAGTCCACGCCCCGGCCAGGGCAGAATCGCGCCATTCGAATTGATGATTCCCTGAGATGGTAAAGTATTCGCCCTTCGCACCAAGCCCAACTAAGCCGCTTGGGAAGGCGATATCCCATTCCAGGGCAGTCGCTAAAGCGCCAACAGGCGTCGCGTAGAAGGGACCGCGGTAACCCCCCTCGAGGTTCGAACTGTCAAGCTGTACGCGCCCTGCGTTCGTCGTATTCGATACCCACCCTGGCCAAGTTGTGTCTGTCGTGTTGTCGGTCTTGAGACGCTCAACGATTAGGTTTTGCGCACTGTAGCTGACAATACGATACCGCAAACCCCGGTATCCGATTGCCATGGTCATGTTGCCGACGGCGAGACCGACGGCGGGAGCCCCACCGTTGTAGTTCAATTGAAGCTGCGTGCTTGAAAGGCTGAAGACTTCATACAAGCCGGGATTGTCGCCTTGGATCTCGATTAGATCGCCGACCTGAAAACCAAGGTTGGCGACGTTGCCCCCGCTAATAATGTCTCGTCCGTCCGTGCCAGTACCATCAGCCACGGTGTAAACGTAGGGGTCCCCGATAGCCAAGAGCAACCCCGCAACCCAATCGGTAGGGAAACTCCCGGCGCCCGCTGGAATACTTACCGTCGTGCTGTTGAACTGGAAAGCAGAGGCAGTAGCCTGAAGGGTCAAAGCTGTACTAGCCGTGAGTTCCAAGCCGGAGGCGCCGGTAGAACTCTGTCCTACTTCGGGGGCGTTGTACCATAACTTGCGCGCCGGCTCGGAAGATAAGTCAACACCTGGAGGATAAATCCGAAATTCAGCATCTGCCCCAAGCGAAAGCAAAGGCGTTTCGCCGGATTTGATAGTCGCTGGAAATATCTGGTATTCGCCTGGGCCGATCACCAACAACATCTCGATCCACTGGGCGCGGGGCTCAGTGTAATAGCGGCGCGGGGGGACGATGTAATCCGGGTACCGACGATTAAAACCGGCGCATTCCGGCACTACATCGTTTACTTTGACCTTGTTGCCCTTGGTCGACGCTTCGTCCAGGGCATCGCCGCTACCGGAACGGCTATTCGGAATACCGGGAATCTTCGGCATCAAAGCGGACAACACAGCCTTGGCGGCGAAGATTAACGCAAAAGTAATGGAGAAAGGATCGGCCCCTTTTGGCTCGCAGTATATCTCGAGCTCGGTACTGGGTTTCAGGCTATACGTCGCCCAGTCGCAGGGAAGAACCTGCTCGCCATTTTCCTCCCATACCGTAATCGGCAAAGACCCTAATGGCGCGTCTTCAGGCAATCCTCGCCCCTGGAAAAATTCCAGTAGGGTACAGGAAGTTTCAAGCGCGTAGCATTCGGGCTCTGTGCCAGTTAGCTTGTTAGGAAAGACCTTGATCATGGGCATCTCTGTGGTAGGTCACGGTGAGGTGGTCACGTACCCACGTATTGTGCCGCATGAACCTAGGCCCGCGCACGGGGTTTATTTCCAGTACCCAAAGCTCGCCGGCGTTCTCTAGTACCAGCGCGACGTGAACACAGACCTTACCGTGCAGCACGGCAGCGATGGCCCCATGCTCCGGCGCGCAAGGTTCCATCAGAGCGGCTTCCGACTCGTAAGCCTTGGTAAAGGCACGAGGATTGGTGTTGCGTAGCGCCCCATAGGCGGGTAGAAGAGGAAATCCGGCTTCGTGACGCGCTGTCCTAACCATTTGCCAACAGTCCATCTCGGTATCTGTACGGCCCCCATCGACGTATCGGCATCTGAGGTACTTCAGAATATCTAGCATGCGGACTGCTCCAGAATGTACAGAGCTTTAAATTTTCCGTGTTCAGGATCGTAACGTCCTTCTCGAAAAGTTTTTACAGCAGCCCCCGCATCCTCAAGGTCTTCATACGTCCCTAGGTGCTTGTAAATACGTTTCCCTTCGATGTTATCCCAAACTCTCGCGGACCATTTACCTGCCTGTTTTGACCAAGAAACTCCGGTTATTCCTGATTTGTTATTTCGTTGCATGCTTTTGTTTTTCTGATTATTCCCAGCAGCATTTCTTATATTTTCCCAACGGTTGTCAGTAGCATCTCTGTTTTTATGGTCTATTTCTAATGGTGGATTTTCTCCGGTCATATAGAGCCAAGCTAAACGATGTGCCGGACATATTTTTCCAGCCACGTGTATGCGAATCGTACGATACCCATTGCCTTTAACTTTTAATGTCCCTGCGACCTTTCCTGACCATTTTCCATCCCAAAGCGGGATACCCCTCGGTAGCCAGGTGAATACGCCGGTGTAAGGGTCGTAGTTTAATAGATTTTTTAGTTCTTGCTGCGTTATATGCATACCATCACCTCATGGCGCGCCTAAGAAAAAGCAGCAGGGGTAGGCGTTACCCTTTTCGACTGGCCGGTCTAGCTGCCTGAAAAATATATCACACAAACCTCAATGCCGGGAACTGCTGAAGAGTATAGAGACGTCTCGGCCAGGCGACGCCGATAAGATCAAAATAGCCGCATTGAAGCTGGGCGACATTACCCTGAATACTATCGCTCTGAACCGTCAAACGGTAAGGCTTTTCCGAAGGGGCCGATTTATTACTTTTTAGATACGTCCGATAAACCGCGGTGATCCTTTGCTGCCCGTCCAAGGCAGCATCGGCTTTTTGCTGCACCTCCCCCGTCGTATTGTCCACGGAGAACGCCAACGACTGGTTACCCTTGTTGTTCTTCTTGGGCAGCGTTATGTCGATGTTAGCTGCGATGAAAGTTAAGGTGCGCCCGTCCTCTGTCGTCAGCACTTGGTCGCGAAACCCGTTACAGATGAGAACCGGGTCGCTCCAGGCGTCACAGGTTAACTCCAGGGTACGGATAATTACATCCGTACCCCCAGAAGCGAATACTTCCTCTAGGATGGTCATCAGCCAATCCCAAACTGAAAACTGAAATCCGTATCAGTTAATACGCCCGCTGGCGTAGCCATGACCACGGTGAAAGAATTTGCGCTAGTGTTTATCCAACGCTGAAATTGCACTGCGGATGCAGAAATAGCCGAGCAGCTAAGCGATTGTTTAGCGGTCGGGGCGCTAAGGTTGTGGGTGATGGTATAGGTGCCTGCCGCTATGCGCTGAGCGGTCCAACCGTTCGGCATATAGTTAACACCACCAGTAGACGAAATCTGACCATTGAAGGTTACAGATGCGTCCAGGTTCCGCAGCGTACCTTGGGCGGCCGTGCTACCGAAAACGCAACCGATACAAATAACCTCGATCCCAGGACCAGCGTTTACGTAAAGCCGGTTTGCTACCTCCGCGTAGTCGTTGTAACCGTTGAACGTGCAGCCGATTAGGATAATGCGCTGCGGCCCGCCGGTCGCCCGGATATTGTTTAGGGTATATCGAGAAGACGAAATTCGGTTGAAGTTACATGCCTTGAAAACGCTGGTTACAATAGAGGTCCCTGAATTGAAAAGGCTGACATCGAATTCACCGGCATTACCTTCGAAATACATGCCGTCGAAAGAGGCGCCTACTCCACCCTCGGCACCATCGAAGCTGAAGGCTAAGCCGCCCGATGCAGAAGCGCCCATAGTGCCGCAGGCTTCGACAGACCCGCCCTCAAACGATGCGTTAACAACCGGCCCGCCGAAACTAGCGGCGAGGTTTGAAAGCACCCGGAATACACATTTGCGGAACGATACTGCGTTTATGCCCGAGTAACCTGCGCCGCGCGTGGCAGTGACCCCTATTGCAGAGTCGCTAAATATAATGTCCTCGAAGTCAGCAGAGAGCACTGAATCAAGACGCATGCAGGTATTCATTCCCCAAAAACCAAGGTCATGGAAAGTGACGTAAGCCAGGTCATAAGCGTAAAGCCCGCTGGTACCACCAAATCCGAGGCCTTCAATTCGACTATGCATGTGCGAGGCAACGCCGGCGGCGCTGCGCACGCTCAGAGCAAAAGCAGACGGGGTAGACCCCATTAGCACAGTGTGCCCACGACCTTTGCCCTGGATGCTCACGCGCTGGCTATTGGTAACCGGCTCGGCGTTTATTGCCGACAGGTCAAGATCAAGGCTACCTATTAAGCCGGAGCCTCCCGAAACCTTGAACCGACCGCTATCGATCTCCACGACACCGCCAGTAATCTTTCTCGCGGAAATGTTGGACTGAATAGCGGCGGTCGCGTCTACCGAGTTACCTGGAACCGCACCAAAAACGGCAGATGTAAAATTTGCATCCTGTAGCACCCATCGGGTGCCGTCGGTGGCCACGAGGATAGTGCCTCCATTATCTGCCGCCGTGTTACCAACCGCCGGCAGATATCCACCGATGCCCATCCAGTAAGCAGCTTTAGCGGCGGAAGGCAGCGCCCGGATATCATCCGCGCTATCAACAAACCGCAAGCCGCCGCCGACAAGGCTGATCCCCTTGGTCGGATCAACTGCGTTCAAAAGATTTTGACCTAGAGCACCGGAGCTATCGAAAACAACAAGTTTCGCTTGATCCGTAGACCAAGTACCGGTCAACGTGTAAGGCAAATTGGTGGAAGTCGCTAAACGATACGCCAGTCCTGAACGCACCACATATTGATTTCGTGCAGTGAAAGTAAGACCTGCAGCATAATCCCCAATATAAGCAAACCCCGAAGCAGTCAGGAAATCCTGAAACGCCGCCTCCATTCCAGCCCAGGTCTGCCGGCGCATGTTAAACCTGTCTTCCCAAGAAGGAAGTGGACTGTTAACAGCGTAGTCGAAATCGGAAGCGTTATCCGAAAGGTCGCGCACGTCCTTAGAGCCAATCGGATTGCCGGTATGATAAGTGTTGGCCATGAGTTATACCGTCGCGAATTGAGTAGTGAAATAAATGCCAGCAGCCGAGGTCACGTTGACGCACGAAACCGTGCCGTCTGTGCCGATGACCACGCGCGGCAATGCCACGGTGCTACTGGGCGCCGTTTTCGGCGCTGCACCTACGGGGATCGCCAAAGGCATCGCAGGGCGAGAGCCGGCCGGCAGCGTAAAGAGCACGGTAGCATCCGTATCGGTACCGCCGGAGATTTGCACTTCTAGCTGGACCATATCCAGGAACGAGCGATAAGCCGCACGACGGCCACTGATAACGGTCCAGCTGTTTGCCAGTGTGACGTTACTCCAAGCGGTGAACGCAACGCCTAGAGAGGTTCGAGCCGCCGCCGCCGTGGTTGCGCCGGTGCCGCCGTTGGCGATCGGAGTGGCTGTGCTGCCCGCTGTGACGCGGCCCTTTGTGTCCACGGTGACGCTGCCGTAAGTGTTGGCAGCCACCCCCGTGGCGGCTAGGGTGAGAGCCGCGGATACGTTGGCGGAACCGTTGAACGTCACGGTCCACGTGGCGTCACCGCTGGCAGAGATATTGCGCGCATTGGTCAGCGATGCGGCACTGCCGGCGTATGCGGCCGTATCAGTGGCGGCTAGGGCACCAATAGCCATACGGAATCCGGCGCCGTCGGTCTTGTCGCCCAGGGAACGCATAAACGCGGTCAGCGTATACGTGCCCATCCCGACAGGCGATGCGGCGTTGAAGAATACGCCCTTGTCGGCCGCCGGAGTAACCGCGGCCAGTGCCGCCACATTAGGGCTAACCAACGCCGCAGCATCGCGCTCCATCTGGCTCCAAGTCTTGCGGGCCACGCCGAAACGATCTGGCGCAGTTGCTGCCTGACTCTGCAAAAACCCATCAAAGGATTGCGCGTTATCATCAAGATCGCGCGGATCAGTAGACGGTACCGGATTCAATGTTCTATAGCTCATGGTGTTGGCCAATCCTGGTTAATGGCAAGGTCTGCGGCATCTGCGTAGATTTGCCACTGGTTCAGTGGCCACAGTTTATTCATTGCGATATCAAAAATGTCGGCGTCCAACACGTACCCCGGTAGTAAAAGCCACCCACTGTCCAATTCTGGAGTTTCCCTTAGTTCGCAGGTCGAAGACCAAATCCAGTAGTACTTGCCTGTCAAAGTGGGCCCGCTGACCCGTTCCGTGAACCGTAACTCCACTTCATCGAAACCGAGCGGGGTAAGAATAGTCATCTTGAACCATCCGGCGCCCACTATCTGCCGGGCCCATACGCTGAAGAGTGAAGACTCGGGAGCAGAAAGAACCCACTTCAATCGAAGGGTGTCCGGAGCATCTTCGAACTCTACCCGCTGGCGCGCACGACCGCTTTGCATCTCCGTACGGACGATATTGTTGGTCGGGGAAAACGCGTAGTCATCCCGCATGGCCAGTGGGAGGCCTACCGGATAATCGGTGAGTGCCATTAGACGCCCACGCTACGCAAGCCGAACTTAGTGCTCATGGCGTCTTTAGTGCGGCCATCTCCCAACAAATCCGCTACGAATACGTCGATCATTTTCTCCCCCTGATCACCGGTGCGCTCTTGGCTTTGGCCTGCGCGCGAAGCATCTTCGACCAAGTTTATCGTAGTGCCGCCTTTATTGCTCGACGTATTAAGATTCGTCAAACTGTTGTGAACCCGGGTGCTGGTCGGAATAGTAGAAACGTTGCTGCCTAGCATTGGCGCAGTGCTCGGGCCTACGAAGCCACCCGCTTCGTACCCCGTACTAGCGATGGAAGCTAACTTTCCTTTGCCGATCCTAGCGGTCTGCGCTTTAGTGAAAACGTATTCACCCTTGTGCACGATACCTGCAGGCTCACTCGAACCACCGTCGCCGGTGTAGCCGCCACCCTCGAACCCTTTGATCAAAGCGTACGCCGCGACCAAGGCGGCGCCACCTACTACCGCCGCCGCGCCGAAGGAGCCGATCGATGCCACCAAGGCGGCAGGAGCCCACGCAGCCAGAGTTTCGGCGGCGGCTGCAAGGTTAGTTGCCAGGGTGGTGCCGATGCTTGCCAGGGTGCTCGCTGTGGAGACCGAATCGCCGGCGACCTTTGCTGCGGTCTTGGTACTTTCCGCGCTCACTACGGCGGCAGTCTTTACTCCCTCCGAGGCAACGGTAGCGGATGTAATAGTCCCGATCCCCAGCAGCTGCAACGATTCAGTCACAATCCATTTGGCAGCAATCTGCTCAAGGGCGCCGAGGATCGACGAAGCGATGCCGACGCCCAGGTTCGCGAACGCTTGGCCTACGGTCTCCGTGCCTTTGACGATACCGTCAAGGCCGGAGGCGAGCGACGAGGTCGCATCATTCAAAACACCTGTAGTGGCTTCAGCAGCTTGCGCGCTGTAATCCCGGGCCTCATCAACGTAGTTCGCCCACGCTTCGGAAGTACCGTTGAAAAAATCACCCTGCAGCTTATCGACTTGGTTGTAGTAGTCCTGTTGGGCGACCAGTTGCTTCGCCAGGCCTTCCTGAACGATTACCTTGGCTTTCTCGTAGTCGTCCCCTACCAAGTTGCCAGCGGCATTCTGCTTAGCCAAAGCCGACATCTGATTGGCGTAGTCTTTCTGTAGCGCCAGCTGCTCCTTCATACGCTGGCGAAGCTTCGTCCCTTGGCCCGTACCGGCGAGCTGATCGTCGTAACCCTGCTGCTGAATATCGACCTTGTTGTCTTGGGCTTCCTGCAGCGCTTGAAGCTTTTGGGCCGACTCATAGCTCGCTTTGCGCGCGGCGACTTCCTGCTCAATAGCGACGTTACGCTTGAGCTGGGCAGTGATCAGTTCGGCGCTATTGAGCAGCGACTGCTGATCGGTGGTCTTTACGTCCTTTGCCTTAATGTCGGCAATTTCTTGCTGAAACTTAACCAAGGCCTGCGCTTGAGCGCCCAGGGTTTGGTACTTGCCGGTTTGCTCGTCAACCGAAGCGCTTTGTGCTTGAAGCGTAGCGTTCTGCTGGCGCAGGGTGTCGAGCATCTTCTGACCGGCGTCTTCCGTATACGCTTTCGCTCTTGGCCCTTTAGGCGTAGCCGGATCTTTGTACTTCTCGTTGATAGCCGCAATTTGCTTGGCCTGATCGGCCGCGGATATAAGAAGAGATTTATCATTAGCAACACGGGCTTCTTTAGCACGGCGCTCTACCAGGAGCCGGTAGTTGCCGATCTCGCGCTCGCGCTTATCCGAATTGCTTTCGGTCTCCTTGCGCAACCTGTCGATCTCTACCTGATCGGCTAGGGCTTGAGCTTTCTGCTGCTGCGCGAAACCGACAGTCGCGGCTCGCCGATCCTGTTCGGATTTCAAAATTAGCTTTTGGGTCAAGTCTCGCTGCAGAGCTTCTTGGCGGAAACTATCATCCGGAGCGATGCCGTTACCTGGCACGTTATTCGCCGCTTTGGCACTCGCGATATCGTTCAGCTGCTTCTTAAGACGGCCGATCTGCTGATCAAGCGTATCCTCGCGGCCGATATTAAGCGCCGCATCCCACGCACCTTTGGCAGCCGACTTCAGGCTATTCCACGCCGATTCCAAGCTACCCAGGTTAGCCTTCACCGCCGTAGAAGTGCGGTTCAGACCGTCCTCGTAAGCCTTTGTGGCCAAGGTGGCTGCTGCTTGCGCGTTACCGGCATCCTGAAAGGATTTGATCTGCTCGTACGTGGTCGCTGTCAGGAAATTCATCGACTCGTTGAGCTTCAGAATCTCCGCCGTTGGGTCCTTAGCGATCTTCTCGAAGTTCTTAACGGTCTCTTCGGCGGCTTGACCCGTGGCGCTCTCGAACTTGACAGCGGCAACGGCGATCGCTTCGAACGAGCTAACCGGAATCTTCGTAGAAGCGGCAAGCTGTGCGAGAACCGCAGAAGCCTTCCCTACGGTACCGCCCGAGAGCGAAACCTGCTGAGCCAAAGAGGCGAGCTGGCTAGCACTTGTGCCAGCGGTATTACCAGTCATAGCTAACGCGGTATTGAAAGCCGTAGACTCATCACTGCCTTGCTTGTAAGCGACCGCTAATGCCAGGGCAGCCGCCGCGGCCAGGGTGAATGGGGTTACCAAGCCGGCGACGTACCCTCCCAAGGCGCGAGCCGCGGGTACGATGCCGCCGAACATGTCCTTAAGCTGTCCGCCTTGCTGCAGTAGCACGGTAAGCGGCGCCTGGCCCGCTTGCAGGGACACGGCGATGTCAGTGAACTGAGCCGGCACGTTACGAAGGTTCGCGGCCATTGCTTTTGCCGAAATCCCCTGAGCGTTGAAGCCACGAGTATTCGCGTCGATCGCTTTGGTGGTCGCGGCCACGGCTTCACGAGAAGCGTTCAGCTGTTTGATGTAGACTTCATAGTCTGCAGTGGGGAGGCGACCAGCTTTGCGATGCGCCTCGAGCTGCTGTTCCATCTTGTCCAGGCGCGAGTAAGCTGCAACGGTCGGATCGATCTGCCCAATCAGCTTGTCCAGGGCGGCGGCTTGGTAATTGGCTTCTTTGGTTGCCGACTTCAAAGCGCGCTCGGCCTGATTCATACCGCGCTCGAAACCGGCGGTATTCGCGACCAAATCCACCGTGAGTTGCCCTAGGCTGCCGACACTCAAATTGTTACCCCTTTCTCGCACCTAGCAACACTCGCATAAAATCTTCTGGAGTGGCCAATTTAAGTTCGTCTTCGCTTTCGCGATTCGGCATGAAGTCTTGAATCTTGCTGCGCTTGTTGCCCATCAGCTGCGCCGCGGTACTACAGATCAGCGCTGCCGAATGCTCCACACGTTCCGCGACGTTCAAACCACCGTGGCGCTTGATGTAGCCCGCCCAATGTCGCGCCTCGACCATCGATAGGTTCTGCTGGGCCTCGGCAATCGTTCGACCGCCGATCCCATGCAAAACTATTTCGAACCAGAAGTCTTCGGGGGGCTCGTCTTTGCGCTGTTGGCTTCGTTCACCGCGTTGATCAATGCCAGGAACAGCGTATCGCAGATCGGGCCGCGCGAAGGATCAGCAGTACCCAGGATATCGCCAGTGGTGAAGATCGGCGCGCCGTCCTCGTCGCAGACCATGGTCGCAATCCGCGCGGCCAGGTGTTCCTGATTGCCTTCCGCCGCTTTCCAGGTGTTGGTCACGGTATGGTAAGACGCCAGGCGAACCCAGATATCCGCTTTCTGCTCATCGCCTTCGACGTTGTGCCAGGTGATTTCGCGTTTTACGGTCGGCTCGGCGGCGCTAATGAAAGCGCCTTGTGCGACGAGGTCTTTAAGATTGAGGGCCATGGATTAGCTCGCCGACTTAGGGATGAGGACCGGTTCGCCGGAGACTTGAATACCAACGGTCGAAGTAACCATGGTGTTCAGGCCGAAGGTGAACGGGAACGCGCTCATGTAGCCGTCGAAAGCCAGCCAGCTGCGGGTCGCTTGCGGCCGGAATTCGGGTTCGCCGGAACTGTCGACACCGACAGCGGGGTTCACAGTGCCATCCGAGAAGCCGATGATCCAGTGCAGGGTAATACCGGCAGTCTTAAGCTGGTGCAGACGCAGGTGGGCAGGGTTGCCCGGTTCGAACTGCAGACCGAAGGTGGCATTGCCCGGCGTCGAGAGGCCGGCGGCGTAGGTCCGGGCGTTGTCGTTGAGACAAGTGGTCTCAACCTGATCGATCGCGGTGTCGATACCGTCCAGGGAGGTGATGCAACCCACATCCAGCAGCTGGCCGGTAGCGGGATCGATCGCGAAAAGATCGGTACCTTGTGAACTTAATGGCATTGGTGTAGCTCCTGCGAATGTGGGTTATGGCTCGCGCAAGAATATCACCGATTAACCAGCCAATCTACATCAAAACTCGTACGGTAAAGTTTGGTCTCATCGTCGCGCAGATCGCCGCGGTAACCGGTGATGTAAGCCGAAAGCTCGACAGCGTACCGGATCGCTTTTGCGACGGCGGTAGTGGACTGCGTCGTCAGCCCGTAAACGTCCACTTGAATCGTTGCGCGGTCGGCGTCAGGCCGGCAGTTCAACATGTTGAAGGGGTCTCCGCCAATCCACTGATAGACCACGTAAGGCTTCGCCACGCCTTCCGGGGCCTGCCCAAAGGGATAAATTCGAGGAAGCTCACCGCCGAGCAAAGCTTGAACTGTTGGATCAACTTTACAGATCTGGAAAAACGGAGTGTCCATCAGGTAAGTCCTAATTCAACGAGTTTGAATTTTGCGGAATTCAGAAACTCCGAGAACACCGCTTGTTTGTTTCGGTCCAGGGCGTTACGCATGAAGGGCTGTGCACGCGCATATCGGGTCCCGAGCTCGACGAATATTAGAGCGTAATAAGTGTTGCCACCGCCAATACCGCGTTTCCTTTTCCGGACCCCAACAGAGATTTTCGTCGATCCGGTTTCCTCGAAAAACTTTGTGTCTTCAATCAAGGCGAGGTTGTTGGGAATATAGTTTCTCGTCTTCGGATCGTCGACACGCGATGCGTTATCCTTCGCCGCCGCTAACACAATTTCCATGGCGTCCTTTGCGGCCGGCACGACAATCTTGCGCTGCATCTCCTGAGGCAAGGTCTTGAAGATGCGGCTGAGTTCGTCAGCGCCTTTTAGCTTGAAAGAAATGGTATCGGCCATGGTCGGTCCTCCGCGTTATCAGGCATCTTAGCACCTTTTCGCATGTTGTCCTCGGCCCACAGCGGCTGAAGGTTTGTGTAGTGGCATAAAGCTGTCAACTCCTCCGCGGTATTCGCACTGGAAAGAGGTATTTTGTGATCGACGTGCCACCCTCGATAGCCTCTATTGTCCCAAGACATGCCTGAAGAAAATTGCGCCTCAATATGCCTGATAAGATGTTCTTTAGTGCAGCCAATCATTTCGAAAGTTTTAGACTTTTTAGTAACCCCTTTTGCTTTAAAAGCCTGACTAATTCTTGATCTGAAAGCACTTTCCAGCATTATCAAAGGTTTTAGTTCAATAAGTATTCGGCGTTTTTCTCTACGCTTACGTTTTAACTCTTCGCTATTTCTCGCATACCATTCTTTCTTAAAGGCGGCGTCTTTCCGCTTACGTTCAGCAAGGATTTCATCAGAAACTATTTTTGGAGGTTTCTTAGACCGGGGAGCCGGGGGTCCCATTTTCGCCCTAGAAGGACGTGGACAACGTGAACGCCATTCCATTTTCTTGAGGTGCAAACAAGGTTTGCACCAGGCGTGGAGACTGTTCCTAACCTTAGTTTTGAAGCTGAAGCAATCAAAAGGTTTTTCAATCTTACAAAGAGTACATATTTTCATATCGGATTCTCTCGGTCAGGAGACAGTCGAAGGGTAAAGCGGAAGACAGTGACTAGCTGCCGTATCGGGTGCCCCCTATCCGCTCGAAAATTCTACTAGCTAACGCGCTTAAAAGCAAACGATGTGATGCCTTCCCGGCCCAACGTCGTCTCGGCATGGTTTACTTCTTGGACCTCAAATCCCTGCGCTTCTACCCAATTTATAAAGCCGGGCAACGACCAATAAAACAGATGCTCACCCGGCTTATAGTGCTTGCTCTTGAGCCATTCTTCGGCCGAAGCACAGAGAGGCAGCGAAACAAAAAACCACTTCGTCACTTGGGCCAAAAGTTTTTCAGGCTCGGGAATGTGCTCAAGGCTATCCCAACACGTAATCGCTTCGACCAGCGCCGCGTAGGGGTCCTGATAGCTATAGATCCGTTGCAACCAATCGACAGCCTCTTGGCTCACGTCGTAACCGTTACCCCCAGACTCAAGCACAAAACGGCCACCCCCAATTCCGATATCTAAAACAGTATTCGGCGCCGTGTACTTGTCGACCAGTTCAAGCCTTGCCCGAGTCAACGCTGTGCCCATCGGTGTATTGTCAAGCTTCTGGTAATGGGCAAAATACTCGCCGCTATATTTAATCGGAGGTAAGGAGTGCCAGCCGTATCCGAGTTCAACACTCCACCAAAGGGAGGGCTTGGTTAGCCCAACGGGTAAGCTTTGCGTCATAGTCAGAGATCCTTTTATCGCAGTTGTGTTGCTTAGCGACGCATCGGCAAAAATTGTCCGGCACGGCGAATGTGATTGTGCTACCCGGCGGGCAGATAAGCTCCGGCGCATTGTGTCCCCCTTGTCCACCGCAGATTATCCACGCTGGTACCTTGGCCGCAATGCAAGCCGGAACGATCCAGCCAATGCCGCCAATGACCGCTGCAGCCCCTCGCACCAAAGCCAAAAGCTGTTCGACGTTGAGCTCGCCCTTATGGTAGCAAGCGTCGATCGGGTAATCATGACCTGGCAGCATCCACTCCCGACCGTCTTCCAGGTCGGCCACGCTGACAATACGATAGCCATGAGCTTCAGCGTAGTGCGCTGCGTAGTTGATGTAGTAGGGATCAGGGTTACGGGTGTCCGCGCGCCACTCCTGACGCAACGTAGCCGGCCGTACAACGACGTATGCGCCAGCCTCGGGTGAAGGAGGCAAGGGTGGAAGATCAAACTCCGCCGGCGCCACACCGAAAGTCTTGGTAAGCCCTGGGATGATTCCCTCAGTACCGTATCGCGGTGTCAGCTGGGCTACCCCGCGTGGCGCTATTTCCCATCCCGCATGACGAGATATGTTCTTTGATTGGGTACGCAAGGCGGTTTGCGGTTTGACGAAATGCACACCGGGAATGCCTTTGTAAATTTCTGGCCAAGGGGTGTCGAGGTAGACCGGCTTCGGAAGATTCTTCACGAAAGCTCGTGAGTATATAGAGTCCCCCATCCCCCGATGGCAGTGAACGATCACGGCAAGGGCTCATCGCCGATAGCGTTCAGCTCATCTATTTCTTCCTGCGTGAATTCAATCTCGCTCATCGTGTGATCATTCAAGCTAAGCAAAAAGCAAGTGCCTTCGCAATCACCGACATGCTCCATATACTTTTTCAGCAGTTCCCGGTAATCCACGGCGCGATCCTCCAGTTAAAAAGAAGCCCACCGTTTTACGGGCAGGCTTGAGCCGACAATTTGCGCATCGTTGAGAGGCCTGCGGCTATTTAATGATGCAACTGGCCAGGTCGTAGCTTCTAGACGCCATGCCTGATCGAGAGCCAAGAGCAATTGGTTGGCGACCTGGTTCCGCAAACGTTGATTCGTCAATTGCACCAAGTGAAGAACTTTCCTTCTAGCTGCCGAAATATAAATCGGGCCCAAGTTCTTCTCTTGGTGCAACTAGTGCCAGTTACCCTGATCCGGCGCCCGAAGGCGGGGTTGATGCCTACTCGACTCATCACCGACATGGTGACTTACCTCGGCTGCTAGTAGCAGATGGCCGATCTTCGCGTTGCTTACGCCCCACTACGGCTGTGTAGTCATCTGCATCTGAAAACATCCATAGCACCGGTGGCCTTTCGGCCCCTTACTAGGCGCGCCTTGATTTCTCAGGTCTCGGGACGCTTTCTCAACTCGGGTGCTTGGCGCTTGAGACGCCTCCCGGATGCTTTCAGATAAAGACGTTTCTAATTGCGCCAGATGAACCGCTTTGCAGGGAATCGAACCCTGACGGCCTGTTGTAACAGACCACCTGCGTCCGGCAGGCTATGTACGGAGTCGAACCGAGATAGCGTCCAGCTCAAAGCGGTTCATCTGGCGCAACTGCCGCATCCGCGGTCCCTTGTCTTCGCCTCTCTTTCGCCACCGACGAGGCTATCAGTTGCTATGCGCCTTGGCTTGCAATTTACTCAAACAGCTTGAGCGGTTTTCGAGGCCATATCCAGGTGGTCTCTCAATCGGAATAGGAGAACCGACCCTAACCCATGCTGCATTCCGAACTGCCACGGTTGACCGTTGAATTAGTGCAGGGGGTAGGCTGCGCTACATCGGGGTTTTCCGTAACCCCGGCCTACTCAAGCCCTACGACCCAAACTCTACCCACCCCTTGCACAAGTGTCAACAACCTTTCGCAACTATTTTAGCCTGCGCGGGCGAATTTCTCGACAACAGCCGCCATCGCGCTCAAGCCCGCCTCGTTCCAGTGCTGGCGATCCGAGCCCATCATCGAAGCCAGTGGCACAACCTGGCCGTTCACTAAGGTGGGATCGGATACTACAGCTGCCATGCCTTTGAGCAACGTAATCCCGTGTCGGTTAATGATCGCCCCTGAAGCAAGGCTGCTGGTGCCGTCCGACTTAACAGTAGGATCGTTGCCCATGGTAGCGAGCTCAGTGATCAGACCCACGCGCAAAGCGTCGTTAGCGCCCGTAGTAGAACCTGTCCCAGTGGTCGAATCATACAACGAACAAGGCAGCGGCTCGGTAGCGAACAGCTGTGGCGGACGTTGCAGGGTCGCTACGGCGCGCAGAAGAGTCGACAGACCGCGGTACACCTCATCCATTTTCGAAGTATCCGACAAACCGGGGGAGGTAGCGCTTTTTGCAATTGCATTGTTGCTGTACTCCGAGAAGAACAGCTTAGTCGGCCGGACCAGGTCGATCTGCTGCGCCAGGTTGGCCATGTATTGGTCCGGAGTCTGCGCATGTTGAGCGCAGTTGAAGAACTCGACTGGCGCATCTGGCGTCGAAATAGCGCAAGCAGCACGCTGCATGACGCCAAACCAACGAGCGTCACCGCCCAAGCCTTCCTGGATCGAGTCACCGGCGTTGGCGTACTGCTCACCCCATTTGGTGCTGGTGTACTCGAAACCGATGTGATACGGGTTACGCGATTGCCCTTCTGGGGTACGAGCGGTGTTGGTCACAGCCGACAAGGTATCAACGCCAGCTACAGCCTGCTCGCTTACCTTGGCTTGAGGATAAAGCTGGTTCTCATACTGCCAAGCGTACGAACCCAGGTTAGGACAGGTCAACTGAGTGCCGGTTTCAACCTGCATCATCCAGGCGATGACCGCTCGTGCACGGGTAGGCGCGTCAGTACGCTTCAGGCTGCGTTTGCTGAAACGTGGGCCACGGCTAACCACGGGCGTTTCCGAAGTGAGGCCGGCGAAGGTGCCGCCTGCAGCCGCGGTACCGGTGTAGATATCCGACCATGCGCCGCCCGTAGGTACCAGGTTGAGGGTGTTATCGCCCGAACTGGTAGCGCCGACCAGGGAAAACCGCATCTTATAGTTGAACGATGGGCCAAGGTTCGGAATCAACGGGGTAACATCCAGGTAGTCGCCCGCTTGCAAAGTGAATTCACCCCGCAAAGTCAGTACCCCGGTGAGCGCCGGATAAAGCTGGAACCGCCCTGGGCGTTGCGCACGGAACACATTGGTTAAAGGGCGTGGGCGGAACTTGCCATCGGTAATGTCTACCATTTTGGAACCTCAGTTTTGAGTAACGGCCGTGCCGTCTTTGGTGAGTGAAGTGCCGTTGTAGGCTACGGCCGTGCTGCTAGCGGGAGTAGTTGAACCGTTGGTGCCACTATCCCCGTTATATGTTACCGAGTCGTCGTCATTGGTAATCCCGTTACCGTTGTATGTCATCCCGAACGCTGATGTCGTAGGAGTAGTCGGCGTGGTGGGGTTCGTTGGTGTAGTCGGACTGCTTGGCGACGTGCTGACATTTCCGGTGCTGTAAGTTACCGAATCACCATCGTTGGTAATAGCGTTGCCATTGTAAGTCATGGCATCAGAAGGCGTTGGGGTAGGCGTCGTACCACCGCTGCCGCCAAAGTGCGAAGTTACAATAGACAGATTCGTAGTATTACCTTTCGAACTGTCAACCGCCACGGCCGTTATGGAAGTGAAGCTCCCCGGTTTTACACCTGCCGCGAAATACGTGTGATCCCAGCCGGCCGCGTTATAGGCGTCAGCCGCCGTAATCGAATCTATACGCCGCTGGACAGAATCGGCACTGGCGTCGTTTGGCGGCGCCCATTCACCCACCTGAACTCGTATGTCTTTCGCGGAATTCCAATCCGACATGATCTTGATATACAGCAAAATCCGATCGCGTTCTTCCTGCGTCCAAGCACTGGTATACGCACCGCTGTAATCGGTGTAGTGGTGGACCGACATCATGGTTTTATCCAGGGGGTCAGTCCACATCTTGTCAGGCCAGAAGCCGTAGTTGGTGCCAAAGTCCATCAAACCGCTTGCGCGATCACCTTCCCACAAGCACCAACCGGTGTAGCCCGCTGCTCGAACAGCGGCGATGCAACCATTCATTACGGTAGATACGACAGCGACCGTACCATCAGACGACCATGGCACGAAGTCTCGGAGGGCAGTGCCCTCTGTAATGTTCCAGTCGCTCAGCTCACCCACGCCACTGAAGGCGTTCATGTCGTGGTTGTAGTAGAGCTTGGTCTGACCGGCAGGCATAGTGATCTGCACGGACAGACGCGTCTTCGAAGCGGCAGCCGGGATCAAGACGCTCTGCAGCAACGTGCCGCCGTCGGTGTTGTAGTTGCCCGCGCTGAAACGCATGTAGTGCGTACCCGCGGTAACGGTGCCCTGCGTCCAAAAGCTGACGGTGTAGGTCTGACCGGCTACCAGAGTGTCGCCACCGTTGTTCCCGCCGCCATCCAAGTGGCGAACATAAGGCTGCGTAACGTTGCTGGCATTCCAGCTCATCTTACCCGGTGTGGCGCCGACACTCTTGGTAACAGAGAACGGACCTGTGGTGTACCAGTTCAGATTTGGGAACGGACTGCGGTACTGCGGATCGCGCATCAGTTGCTTGAACGGGCGTGCGATGTAGTTGAACTCGCTCGACAGGTTCGAGAAGCCATTTGGCTCGTTGATGAAGTCGATGCCGCAAAAAGCCTCGTTACCTTCAATATACGCGGCCAGGGTCGCCCAGTCGGAATACAGCGCAGAGAAAGGATATTGAGACGAGCCAAGCTGACGCATAGCGCCGCTCACCCAACGTTTGGCGTAGTCGTGGCCGTCGAGGATGTAAGGGATGCCGCCGCCTGCCGCGTTGTAGTTGGCGACGAGCTTAGCGATCATCGCTTTGCCGGCTGCGTTCAGCGCACCACCAGGCGTATCGAAGCAACGTGCCAACTGGAACGGGAAGCGAATCACGTTCGCGCCCTGAGCCTTCCAGTCGATAGCGTTTTGCGCCGTAGTGATATCGTAATTGGTGCCTTCCGACCCCGGGATCACCGTCTCGCTGTACTCGGCGCCAGCAATGTTAATACCGCGGCGCACTGCAGAATCAACCGGAGGAACCACAATAGGCCCTGGGTCAGTCGAAACGACCGTGAAGGTACCCATCATCAGCCATTGACCGTTGAAGCTGAAAACCGGCGAAGGAGGGCTGCTATCAGTGCAAAAAGCCATGCCCGGAAAATGATCGCCGGCGAGATACGTCGACCCCAGTTCTGCCTTCGTCTTGGAAGGAAACAGAGACCGGGACGTCGCGATGTCTAGATCGTCGTCCTGCGGGCCAAGGTACTTCATTAGCCAATTACCGTCGCACGGTACTGACCTGCAGTCGGAGGCGTCGCAAAAGTGATCTGAACGGTGTTGACGCCGTTGGCGACCACGTCCGCGATGACGAAAGCGTTATCGCTCACTTGACGCAGGCTGACGTGAACATCCTGAGTGCCGAGGTTGTGAGTCACAGTCAGAGTAGTCGCGGTGCCATCGCCGATGTTGGCGCTGTACTTGCGCGCGACCACGGTTGGGTCAACCGAGACTTGCGAACCGTTTACCAATATACCGTTGCCAGCCGTAGCGCTACCGCTACCAGCGCCAGTCTGGACGAATGTCAGGGAGGTGGTACCGATGGTGATCGGCGCGTTCGCAGTCTGCAGGTAGGTCTGGTCAGCTTGAGTCGTACCCTCGCTGACGAACACCGCAGCGCCCAGGGCTTCAGCACTGGTATCCAGGTCCGTAGCACGAGGCCACGTGCCGGCCGAAACGACGTAAATGCCGTTGATGGAAGCGGTGGTTTGATTCTTGACGAGTACCCGATCACCCGCGACCAGGGCTATGCCATCGACAGTCTGCGTACCCGAGAGCGTCAGGTTCGCGGTGGAAGCCGCTTTAACCGGCTGTTTCCAGCTGTAACCCTGCACAGCAGCTTGCAATTGGGCCAGGGTGACCGGACTCTGGGCAGCGACGGCATCTGGCAAGCCTGTGATGGCATTGCCCGTCATGTCGATAGGAACAAGATATTTCATGGGATACCCTCAGTTGAAAAAGGCGCGACCGGTCTGCGGCGTGCCAAAAGTGATTTGGACGGTGTTCGCGTCCACGTAATGAACATCCGCAATTACCACTGAAGCACCTTGGTCTACAACTGTCACCGAGGGGTAAGAACTCAGATTATGCGCGACCGTCCATGTAGTTAAAGGGACGGTTTGCTGCCAGGTGAAGCGTCGATTAGCTTGGCCCGCATTGATGATCGGCGCGAAGATAAGCTCTATATCGGCTTGACAGTGGGCCGGCGTCAAAACCAGTTGGCCGCTCATCGTGTGATACTCGGCAGGACGGATATGGGAAGGGTCCGCGTATGTTCAACAGTGCCTTCGCTAAGCATAAAACGCATATCCATGTAGAGAGTCCCCAAAGGCCACTTATCTGTTCCGTCCAGGGCTCGAACGCTCAAAAACTTGGTGCCGGGAGAAGAGGGTTCTTCCCATTCGCACAGCAGATTCGCCCAAAGCTTTCCGGTAAAGTCTCGGATCTGAGAACGCACAGTCGAGTCTGCATGCGCCTCCGGAACGGCGACGATGTAGGAGAGCGTATCGCCTCGTATCAGCTCAAGCATTTCAACTGGTCCTCAAGATACCCTAGCCGGTAACACTCCAACGCGGTTTCCCGGCTGCAGTTAATAACCTGACTACGCTGCGGCAGTCTAGCATGTTGAGCGGCCCATTTCCTACACAGCAATTCATCAGGATTCTTTGTTTGCGTATGATCGCCGTGCCAATGTGTGCCGCCTTGGATAGTGCAGTCGTATCCGAGCAATAAAACACGCTCGACGCCCAAGTAAAAGGCTAGTTCGATCGCGCGCAATCCGCTGTTAAACTCACCATACGCTTCATGCCAATTCAAGTTGTGCTTGGCTACCGCTTGCCGAGTGCACGACCAGCGTTTAGGTCCGTGTGGAAGCCCCTCGGCGTTTGCATCCCACCAAGATAGGTCGCCGGCGTAGAGATGCGCGCACCAGGGCGCGAGCTTCCAAGAGTTGTTCACAGCGATCGTAGGAAGACCTGACTCGCGAACCATTTCGCAATCGTGCGCGTTGAGGCTTGGACCGGAAGCTAGGCAGACGAAAGTATTAGCCTTGGTTGACATTACGTGACACCGGCGCGCTCACGTAGTCTCGACCGCTTTCAGTATCCGGCAGCCACGCGTGGACGTTATAGATATCACAGTTGTGGATAATACGCTGCCGGCCGCTCAACCCGGGACGATGGCGAATCACGATACGGGCTACGATCTCGGACTGGATAGCCGCGGCAGCCAAGAATTCTCGGCCACTGGCAGGAGCAATGCGCGCGGGGACATCGCGGAAAACCGTCACCCAAGCTTCGGTAAAACCACCTGTTTCCGGGTCACGAATTTCGCACCAATCCTGAATATCGATGCGATGGCGATACTGACCGGCGCGGCTCATGCTAAGGCCGGCTTGCGAAGGGGGTAGAGCAAAGCCATAACAGGCTTCGGAAGATAGCCCAGGTCGTAGGCTTCGTTAGCGTTCTCATCGCGGTCTTTGTACAGGAAGCCAACCTGCAACAAAGTCGCCGCCTGGACTACATAGCGGACACTGCGCTCACCGGAACTGTCTTCGATGTATACCGGAAAGCCTGAGCTATCAAAAACCGGATTGTCATTAGCGTCGCGCTCGATCTCGTAGGGGCTGGCCGACTTCAAATAGTTTTTCACAGCTTCGGAAGCCGCAGTAATGTACGCCTGGATCAAAGCATCATCCGAATCGTGATCCATGTTCAGATGCTGCTTCGCACGCTCGAGACTGACGTACATCATTTCAGTTTTACCCCTTTGCTAGCGTCAAAGGTGCTCGCGTTTTCACGAAGGTCTTTACCGGGGCGACCCGCTTTTACCGTCAGGGTCCAAGCGTCGCTGGAGCCGGGCTTATCGGTATTTTCCGCTTTCGTAGAGGTCCACTGGCTCCCACCCCACGTCACATTATCGTGCGCTTCGTAAGCCTCGCCGTCTTTGAATACGCCCTTGTAAACCTGAATCGGTAGGACGAACTTCTGCACCACTTCTCGCCCACTGGATTTGGCCAGGGTCACGGAGAATTCACGATCGCCATTCTGAACAATGTTCACCGCGTCCAAACCGTCGACTACACATTCCCAGCCTCGCATACCGTGGGTACGCTCAAAAGATTTCCACAAACCGCCACGGTGCTCGGCATAGGTACCTCGAGGATATTGCTTAGCCTCATCGATCGACGGCAGTATCTCAAGGTCTACAGCATCGCGGCCGTCTTGAGGCTGCTGTACTTCTGGAACAGGAACCAGCGCCGCGGCAGCACGCGCAATAGCGTCCACGTCTACCTTTTCCAACTCGGGAAGCTTCACCAGAGCCGCTACGGCTTCTAGGTCTACTGGGTCCGCGTCTTTGCCATCCTTGACTTCTGGAAGCTTCACGAGAGCCGCTACCGCTTCAAGGTCTACGGCGGGTGCTTCAGGCACAACGACAAGTGCCGCAGCGGCCTTTGCCAGGGCGTCCAGGTCTACTTCAGCATCCTTACCGGGAATTGGTTTCGGCAATACGACGAGCGCCGCAGCGGCCTTAGCCAAGGCGTCCAGGTCGATCGGCTCTGCGTCTTTGCCCTTCTCAGCAACGGGCACCAAGGCCGCAATTGCTTCGAGATCAGGCTGAATCGGTTGGGGCAACACAACGAGCGCTGCTGCGGCTTTCGCCAAGGCGTCCAGGTCAACCGGCTCGGCGTCGCGCCCATGGCGAACTTCAGGGATGTGAACACGCTTGGCGATGGCCTCGAGATCCACTACTTCAGGCTGCGGAAGAGAGTCTAAGCGACGTGCCAAGTCCTCGTTAGCTAAGCGCAGTTGCTTCAGCTCTGCGTGAAGAGGTCCCGTGGCTTGCGCCACTGCCATTTTAATAACCGGCGCGAGTGCTGCGGCTTGCGCTTCAAGTTCACGCAGGTTCATTGATCAGCCTCTTTTGGATCAGCAGGGCGAGCATTTTCGCACTGTCCTGGATTTGTTCGTCGGTAGGTTCCGCCGGTTCACTCGTAACGGCTGGCGGGCTTTCGGTGCTGACGGGCTGCGAGGTACTGAATGGATCGGCTTGCGCGTCCCGTTTAGCGAGCGCTTCAACAGAGTAGTTCTGCTGCTGGCTGAGTACCGAATTGCCGCCTGTTACTGGCGGAAGATTCATGCGCAACCGCGCTTCGTTCGGGGACATAATGGTACCACCAACCGCTAATTTCAGGGTTTCGACCAGGGAACCCATATCCATGCGCAACAAACCGTCGATATCCAGTTCTACACCATAATTGCCAGGTAAGGACAAACCGTCATCCATGCACGCTTCGTATTCTTCGCAAAGGATCTGAAGGCAGTCGGAGTAATACTTCTGGTTCTCTTGCGCTGCAGTTACACCATTCGCCGCAGTCGTCACACCCACTTTAGAAGCGGGGACATGGAACGCCGTGCAGATCATCTCGGCAGTCAGCTCGAATTGTTCGATCAGCTGGGAATCGGTAGCCGACATTTTCATCTGCTGGAACTTCAGATCGTCACCGACCACGGCGACTTTACCAGCATTCTGACCCGTGTAGTTCGCGTCCCAATGGGCTTTGAGACGTGCCGCCGTCTCATCGCTGATAGCACCGGGGGCACTCAGGATGCCGCCAGGGCGCGCGCCGTTCTCAAAGAAGGTCGAGCTATCATTCTGCATTTTAAGCGACTGGCAGGCAGCCAGGGCGCACGCGTAGAGGGGACTGATACCGACCAGGGGGTGGAACAGGCAATTCATACGGTCGTGAATAATCTCGCTCGCCGGAATCGTTACGCCTTCGCTGCCAATTTCATTCAGGTCATCGCTATTGCATTGGTAATAAACATCGCCATTCTCGGCAACGAGAGCAGTTACCCGATCCGGGTCAAGCAAATAAATGCCTATGACGATACCGCGGTTATCCCGACGCTTGAGACCGTAGGCGTTGCCCTTGGTCAGCTTGCTGGTCTGCCACCACTGTTTAAACTGGATATGGTTCTGATAGCCATTCGGCTTTTTCAGGACAGGACTAAAAGCGGGACTGGTGGTCTCTTTCCAGATCCCGTCCTCCAGTTCCATCAGCCGTTGACGCAGCTTGCCAATATCGTTGGCGATCAGGGTGACGCAGGCGTAGACAGCGTAATGCGCCAACACAGTCGGGGAACGCCACTCATCGTTCTTTTGCCAAGCGCCAGCGTAGGGCTCGTTGATCCAGGGAAACCAACTACCTCCCCGACTACCGCCAACAGCCGAGGATACTGGCGCCCGCTTGAAGGTCAGCTCTCGGCCGAAAAGACGCATTAGGCAAGATCCTGAGCCGCGATTACCGCTTCGACATCAGATTTCTTGATGCGGCCGTCTTTGCCGGTGCCTACCACTTTGTCCAGGTCGACGCCGTGCTCTTCAGCGAATTTTGCGATAGCTTCAGATGCCTTCGGTTCAATTTCTTCGGAAGACTTCGACTCTACGCCGTCGACGACTCCTGTTTTAATCGGCGGGCCAGCTGTCAGCATACGCGTCTGGTAACCTTCCTCCGGCGAAAAGGTGCCGTATCCAAGGTTCGAAAGGGTATCGGCAAAGCGGCGAGTCATCATGACCTTGCGGCCGCCCTTGACGTAGGTAAATTCTACTTTTGACATGATGTGTTTTCCGTAAATTATCGGATTCGCCGCAGTGTAACAGAATCCTTTCTATTGAAGAACTTCCTGCTGCGTACTGTTTAGCATAACCGATGCCGTACCTGTCAGGCTGCCCGCACGAATACGAACGTACTTACCAGCTGGCACAAAACGGCAGAGGGTCCAGTTATTCGACTGGACTTGGTTCAAAACTATGGCCAAGGTTATGTTGTTGCTGTACGTTTGCGACCCTTTCACGGTCCAATCTGTCGCCACGCTGCTGTTTGTGTCCGCGGTCTCGAGGAAAACACTAGCCGATGAGGGCCCGCCAATCGTCGAGGTCGTAGCAAATGAGCCTTCGTAGCATACCGAAGCAGCGCGGGTTGCGCTGATCTGAAAACCAGTTGAAGTGGCTAGGGTAACTAGGGTTCTCCCTGGATTGTCATTGATGACGAGAGAAGTACCTGCGGTAACCCGCCCCTGGGCGTCCGTGGTGACGCTAGCATAGCTGCCTGGGGTGCCAGTAGTCGGAAGACTGATGGTACCCGAGGTCGTTATCGTACCTCCTGATAGGCCCGTACCTGCTGTAACGCTGCTGATAGTCCCTGGGCCCATCGGGCCTGTAGCACCCGTGTCCCCCTTAGGCCCTTGCACGCCCTGAATACCCTGTGAACCTGTATCGCCTTTAGGTCCTTGAAGGCCGTTAGCTCCTACAGCGCCAGTAAGACCAATTGGACCTTGGGGGCCGGCAATGGTAGAAGCGGATCCAGTATCCCCTTTTGGTCCTTGCGCGCCAGGTATCCCCTGGACACCTTGAGGACCTTGAGGACCTGCTACACCAGTATCTCCTTTAGGGCCGGTGAGGCCTACTGGGCCTTGAGCTCCTTCTGCACCAGTCAAGCCTTGAAGACCCTGAGGACCAGAAATACCCGTATCACCCTTAGGACCCTGAGCTCCGACTGCCCCAGCAGAACCGGTATCACCTTTAGGACCCTGAGCTCCGACTGCCCCAGTAGAACCGATATCACCTTTTGGACCTTGCGAACCCTGTAGGCCTGCGGCACCGGTCAAACCGATATCACCTTTTGGACCTTGCGAACCAACCGTGCCGGGGATTCCTTGCTCGCCTTTTGGACCTTGAAGTCCCGAATCTCCTTTAGGACCTGTTAGACCTACCTGGCCTTGAGCACCCACTGCACCAGTATCGCCTTTGGGACCTGCAGGACCCGCGGCGCCGGGCGTTGCATTCAAAACACCACCAGACACCGAGAGCCCGCTGCCCAAAGTGTTCCAACTCGTCAGCCGGCTAACCGGATCGTAAACCATCACACCCGGAGAAACGGGGCTGATCAGCAAACGCTTTTCCCAAGAGTTGTTGGCGGCGGATCGCTGATCGATGCCGAAATCATAAGCCGCCCCAAAGCAAAGCGAGGGGAGCAAAGCGAGAAATAGGAAAATCCTTTTCATGGAAGCACCAACCATTGGTTATCTTGAATGTTCTGAATCGATATGCCATCGCCACTGAACAATTGAGTGGCCGCGCCATTTACGTCGGCATCGCCATAACTCACGTTCGCGATATCAACCCAACTCACGATGCGTACTATCTGCCCGGGGCTCGACGAACCGGGTTGAGGCAGAACAATCGTGAGCGAATCAAGACTGTCAGTTCCCTCGATAAGCAAAGTGACCACGGCGTCTGATTGAATCAGGGTAACCGTATCCCCATCAGCAGGCATCTCTCGTTGCAACGTAGGAATGAATGCGGTGCTCGAGCTGCCGCCGCCCGCAATCCCATTCATAAGCGTCGCCGTGCCATCCGGGGCAATAATGTACGGACCGCTACGATCTGTATTTTTGTAATACAAACCACCGATCAATCTGAAACCTTTTGGAAAAGCCATTTTCCACCTCCTGCCACGCAAAAAGAAGGCGGCCGCTTGGCCGCCCTCATTCTTATTTCCCTGGAGCTTACACCGAACCGTAGTTCGCGCCGCTGATGTAGGCAACCGCTTGAGGGCGGCGCTTACGCCAGGTGATCATGCGCTCGGCACGGATACCGACCAGGTTGTTCTGGAACAACGAGACCAGTTGCTGAGCGCCATTCGCTGGGGTGGAGTTCATCTGCAGCGAAGCTTCGCGGCTCACGTCGATGGTCACGCCACCTTCGTCGGCCAAGAGGATTTCGCTTTGCTTGATCAGCACGATGATCGAACCGTTCGAGTCACCCGGTACGGTTTCCGACACCAACACTGGCAAGCCCATGAAGGTACCGCCTTCCGCGCCGAGACCGGCGAATTCGGATTGACCCAGGGGGTTCATCATCATGCCGATGGCCATGGCTTGGGTCGAAGTCATCACCCATGCGGCGCCAGCGGTGCTCAGGTTGGCTTGGATGAACTGCGAGTAGACGGCGCGAACGTCGGCGCGCAGGGCGTCCGCATCGGTACCGCTGGCAGCAACCGGGGTCACACCGTTGGTCACGGAAGCAGGACGAACGTCGGTTACTGCGGCGTAAGCCGGGTTGATGAACGAATCGTCCATGAACTGGGCGATCTGGGCGGTCAGATCTTCGCGGATGATGCCTTCGGCCGATGGAGTCGACAGACGAGCCAGTTCGTCAGAGATGACGACGATGCCGGCCAGTTTGTTGAAGCGCAGGGTAATGTCTTCGAAACCCAGTTCGGAAACAGGCTTCGGAGCGGTTTCACCGACCCACGCAACGGTCGAGCCCTGGGTCTGGCCCGGGATACGGACGTTGAAGGGAACGCGGCGCAGAGCGGTCATGCGGCCGACCAGGGTGGCGGGGCGCAGCAGCTCGATGAACTCTTGGCTCATTTGCTGATAAGGAACCAGCGGGGCGGCCCACTCGGGATCGGTGGTGGTACCCGCGGTCATGGCAGCCTTGAGGACCTGCTCGACTTCCGGGGTGTCCTTCCACTGCTTGGCGATCTCGGTCGCTTGAACCAGGTTGCCTTTGGCGCGGCACTGGGCGATCACGAAACGGGTGAACGCGGTGCCTTTAGGCAGCGGAGCAGCTTTGACCTGGGCGTGGAAGCCGGTCGAACGCTCGCGCATACCGGAAACGTCGTCCACTGGCTTGGCGGAAGCGATGGCCGATTTCTCCATGGTTTCGAGACGCTTGATGTGGGTAGCGGTAGCGGTGATCTCGCCCGACAGAGTGTCGAACTCTTCCGATTCGGCGGCGTCCAGGCTACGACCTTCGTCGCCAGCCAGTTCCATCAGCTCGGTTTGCCGAGCGGACTTCTGCTCCAGTGCTGCCTGGAACGATTTGATTTGTTCTGCGAATTTCATGTCTTGGCCCTCCTGGGGCTTCGGGACAACAGGGAGTTTTTTGACAACGGGTGCCGAAGCGCCGGCGGGTTTGCCGAGTCGCACGACAGGGAAGGCCTCTTTGCCTGACGCGGCGGGCAGACCCACATCGAACGACTTGACAGTATTGATAGTGGCGGAAGCTTGCGCCGGAATTGTAACAGCGCTGAGTTCAAAAACTTCACTTGACTTATAACGTCGACCGTATGTTCCTTTGATTGGCTCAGAATCCAAATCGCGAAAACCGATTGACACAGCGCGCACCAAGCCTGCCTTGATCGACTGCCAAGCTTCTTCGATGCGGTCACGCAAAACGCCGGCTTCTTCAATGCGCGGCAGCGTAGCGGTGAACGGCACGCCTTTCGCTGTCGGCTTACCGAACTCGACCAAGCCGATAGGCTTGTCATGCTCGTGTTGCCACAGTAGAGGAAGAGGATTCTTGTACTTGACCCCCAGTGGTTCGACGATATCGCCGACACGATCTACTTCCGGGGTGGTAGCCCAGCCGGTAATCGTGCGAGTTTCCTCGCCGACGGCTTTGACCTCAAGAAAACTGTAGGCTCTGTTCATTCGTACAGCTCCGGTAAATTACGCGCACTGTAACCTAAATAAACAGCATTTGAAACTTTTTATGCGCAGCCGCTGGATTTAATGCCATCAGCGACACGGCGTTGAACAACGCCATCACCGGGTCAATCTTTGCCGATCCGGAAGCCTGCTTGGTAATCAGAATCGAGTTTGCCCGCGGTTCAACACGGCAGTTAGATACGCACCACGCCATCAGGGGTTGATCGGCATGCTTCAACTTTCCTTCGGCCAAGCGGCGCTCAGTGGTCTTAATTGCGCCGCCCAATTTCCAACCCTGGCTAATACCCACGATCTTATCTTCGGGGATTGAACGTGCAACCAGTTCGTCAAAGATAGCGCCGATGCCTACCGGGTCGACACCAATCTTATCGAGCAATCCTGAATCGAATACCCGCTCGACGATATCGCACACTTCAATCACATCTTCGCCGATGCGCTTAACGATAACCAGGTCTCCGTGACGCGCGAAGTCTTCGAACCGGGCCGCTTCCTGCAGGTTACGTTTCAGCGCGGAAGGATGCGCCCACGCTTTCACCCATGCCAACCAATCGCCGGTTTCCCGGTCACGACCCACCAAGGAGAGTCCCAGCAAGTCATCCAGGCCGCCGCCGTCGATCCCTACGTCGATCACCTCCGCGCGCACCAGCATCGATTCAAGCGTCACCAGAGTGGATTTCTGCTCTTCCCAGTAGTCAGCGCCAGCCCAACGATCGGTGCGCAGCGCCAGCCCGATTTCTACGTTCAGGTATTTGGCCAGCACGTTCAGTAATTCCGGCTCGCCCATCTCTCGAGCTTGCTTGATCTTGCGCAGGATGAACTCGACGCTGGTTGATCGGCCCAGGTTCGGATTCGTTATGTAGAAGTTTTCCGGATCCAGGTACGCCTTACTTTCCACCATCGCTTCAGGGAACTCGTAGAGCACCGGGAGAAACTGGGGATCGACAATTTCGCCGTCGCGCACTTTGCGAGCGTAAAGAAGCTTCGAGCGGAAGACCCCCGCCGGCGGCTCGTCCGACTGGGTAGTCAGGTAGAGCACGAAGCCTTCGGGGCGTGAAGCCAATCCACCGGTAGCTTCGAGCAGCATCTTTTCAGCGTTTGGATTCTTACCGAACAAGTGAATCTCGTCGACCAGGACAACAGCCGCTTTCTTACCGCCGACTGTGTTGGTGTCTGCTGCCACCACTTTGAGCGTGGCGCCAGTGGCCAGGTGCGTAATGGTTCGAAGGTGATCCTGAACCTGCATCATACTTTCCAGTTCAGGATCGTTCTTCACCATGTCGCGCGCCGGGGCGAATGCGTTGTCCGCCACTTCTTTTGTCGGCGCCAGGATGATGAACTCCGCCGACATGCGCCAATTCTGAATCAAGACGGTCATCATGATCGCCGCGGCCAGGGTGGACTTCGAGTTCTTCTTGCTGATGAGCAAAAAGAACTCCTTGATCAGTTGCTCACCGGTATCGGAGTTGTAGGCTCCGAAGATCGCGTTGACCAGGTCATCCGTCCAAGGTTCGCACGCCTCCCCGATCGTTGGGCTACCAGGAGCATCGACGATTCTCAGGCAATGCAGAACTTGCCGAGCGGCGGCGGCCGAATCCGGAAACAGAGGCTCGAACGGAATAAGGCTTTCGCCTTTGATGATTCGATCCGCCCAGTTGGGGCAGGCAGTAGTCCACGCGGGCAGGCCCATCAGTTAACGGCCTCGTAATAGAGCTCGTTCCACAAATCTCTAAAATTAGCTGGCAGGGTATCACTTTTTCGGCGATTGTCCGCGCGCCACAGAGGCTGCAAGTTTTTCAGGTTCCAACACATCAGAAACTCCAAGGAGTCGGGCGAAGAAGGGTTGAAGAATGAAACTGGTATCACGTGATCGATCTCTATTTCACCCTGGAGAAACCGTTCCCAATTCATCCCCTCGGTGAAGAGGGATTGCAGGTGATCCTTGAGCTCTAAAGCGCTGTATCCCAACAGGGCTATCCACGAGGTATCTAACCTAGTACGTCGCAAGCTTTGACGCACGCCGCAGGATACTCTCATCCGCAAAGCGTAGGCTGGATCTTCTCTTCTACGCATCCTGCTTCGCTCTAATATTGCAATCGAGTTACGATCGTAATAGTCCCTAGCGTTTTCCCGGAGCTTTTCGGGATTCTGCGCTGCCGTCTTGGCGTGCCAGATTCTAGCGCAATCCTTACACCAGGAAGCTAGACCGAGCGAACCACAATTAGACCTAGAAAAATATTCAGCAGTAGCCGGTAGGATGCTCGCGCACCTACTACAGCAGCGATCCCTAAGTCCAGCTTCTTCAATCCTTTTAGCCAATCTTTCCTCCGCCTCTCGCCGACGTTGAGGTAAAAGGGCTTGCCACTCGGGATTGGTTTTTCTCATCCTACGTTTTTCGACCTCAAGCTCGCGCTGACTCTGGTATTTAGCCCTGCGCTGCGCCTGCATACATACCTTGCAGGTAGCTTTGCGGCCATCGGGGTATTCTTTCCCGATATGGAATTCAGTGGGCGATTTTACGGCTAAACACTTTGTGCAAGTTTTTGATTCACTACGGGGAACCGCTTGTGTAGAATTCAGACCATTCATGACGCACCTGCAATGCCGATTGATAGAAGCCCGGGGCGTTGGTAGCGCTTTTCGGGCTTCGTCCATTCTAGCCTTCCCGATTACTAACAACAAGCTTCGGCGCGGAACGAGCGCCGAACTTATTTCCTTCAGCCGCAGCCGCAGCCGCGCCCTCCGCTTTCGTAACCTTTTTCCCCTTCTCCCCGATCTTGGAATGCTCGAAAGGCAACAAGGCTTTTGCAGCTTCCAAGCGCGCTTTTACACCAGCCTTGGGGCAGTTCATAAGCGCAGTTAAAAACACTTTCGGATCTTCTGTTTCGGGTATTTCTATGGTCGCTATGTCTGGCTCGGAATCCTCTCCCGACGCGAGTGGTTTAGCTGCCGGTCCAGGTTTAGTACCGATACCTACCTGTGCCAGTGCGGCCACGATTGCGGGGTGTTTACGCATTCTGTGCCCGGCTGCTTTGGCGGTCTTTTGGCTAAGGCCGGCACTAATGGCAGCTTGTTCTGGCTTTTCCCCACGCAACGTAGCCTTGAAGAAAAGCTCCTGTGATTCGTTGAGCATATCGAACTCCAAATGTTACTTAGTGCGCTTAGGCTAACACGGGTAACATACCCTACGGACATTTGATTCTGCGCGAGGGT
>LIDZ01013815.1_pt1 | contig 61786 bp, 54 predicted proteins | sample 644651 | NCBI WGS metagenome assembly LIDZ01 (sample SAMN03856242, study PRJNA289617) | food metagenome | isolation source: wine grapes on drying loft during traditional withering process | host: Vitis vinifera cv. Corvina | place: Italy: Gargagnago di S. Ambrogio di Valpolicella | collected 2014-01 | reverse complement strand
CCTTTACCCGCCTCAAGCGCAGCACCACCGACCTGGACAGTGCCGGCGGCGAACTGAAGGCGATTGCCGCGCTGATGGCCCAGGGCACCCACGAGCAGTTCGAGCGCACCGATCAGGTGGCAACGGCGATGACCGAAATGTCCGCCACCGCCCAGGAAGTCGCCCGCCACGCGGCTCAAGCCGCCCAGGCCGCTGACGAAGCGGATCGCAGTTCCCAGGAAGGCAGCAAGGTGATGGGCGCGACCATCACAGCGATCACCCAGATGCGCACCGAGATCAGCAACACCGCCAACGTCATTCGCCGTCTGGAAACCGACAGCGGGCGCATCGGCAAGGTGCTGGAAGTGATTCGCGGCATCGCCGAGCAGACCAATCTGCTGGCGCTGAACGCGGCCATCGAAGCAGCCCGTGCCGGCGATGCCGGGCGCGGTTTTGCGGTGGTTGCAGACGAAGTGCGCACGCTGGCCCAGCGCACCGCGGCCTCGACGGCGGAAATCAACCAGATCATCAGCTCGGTGCAGACCGGCGCCGTCGATGCTGCCCAAGCCATTGAAAGCGGGCAGGCCCGCAGCCAGGAAAGCGTCGATCAGGTGGCGCTGGCAGGCTCCTCGCTGGAACGCATTACCAGTGCCGTGGAAGCCATCCGTGACATGAACCGCCAGATTGCGACGGCTGCGGAAGAGCAGACGTCCGTGGCCGAAGACATCTCCCGCAACCTGACGGAAATCACCGCGATTGCCACCACCAACCAGGACAACGTCCAGCGCACGCAAACCGCGAGTCAGGATCTGCATGTGTTGTCGGTGGGGTTGAATGACGTGATCTCGCGGTTGAGTGCCTAGAACTCGGATGTTCATAAGCCGGTCCCACTGACGCACTGCGATCACTCAGTGATGATCGTTCCCACGCTCCGCGTGGGCATGCAGACCTAGACGCTCCGCGTCCTTGTAGACCGCGCTGTGTCAGTGGGACCGGCTTTAGCCGGGAAGGCATCGGGCGTCACATGGCAGAATTGATGTTGTACAAACAGGCCTCTTCCCGGCTAAAGCCGGTCGCACTGACACAGAGCGGTCACCTGGTAGGACCGGCTTCAGCCGGGAAGACGTCTGAAGCCACACCGCAGATTGATGACGTACTCAAGGGCCCATTCCCGGCTAAAGCCGGTCCTACTGACGCACTGCGATCACTTAGTGGGACCGGCTTTAGCCGGGAAGGCGCCGGAAGCCACACCGCAGAATTGATGGTGTACTTAAGGGCCTCTTCCTGGCTGAAGCCAGCCCTACTGACGCACTGCAACCACTTAGTGGGACCGGCTTCAGCCGGGAATGCGTCGGGCGTCACATCGCAGAATTGATGGCGTACAAACGGGCCTCTTCCCGGCTGAAGCCAGTCCCACTAACACAGCGCGGTCACCCGGTAGGACCGGCTTTAGCCGGGAATGCGTCGGGCGTCACACCGCAGAATTGATGTCGCACTCAAGGGCCCATTTCCGGCTAAAGCCTGTCCTACCAAGCCGCGCGCGTTGCGGTTAGCCTTGGCGGAACACCAACGCTTTCAACCCACCCCCTTCCTCGGCATCGGCGAATTCAGGCGGGTTTTCCAACCGCTCGACAAACCGCAACCCCGGCGCTTCCCGGGTCACGCCTTCGATGAGAAAGTCCGCGCCCAGCAGCGGGTCGTTCATGCACGCCAGCACCGTGCCGTCCGGGGTCAACAGTTCCGGCAGTTTGCGCAGCACCCGCTGATAATCCTTGGTCAGCAAAAAGCTGCCTTTCTGAAACGACGGCGGGTCGATGATCACCAGATCATAGGGCCCCGTGCTTTTTACCTTGCCCCAGGACTTGAACAGCTCGTGGCCGAGAAAAGTGACCTTGCTCAGGTCATGGCCATTCAAGCGATGGTTGTCGCGGCCGCGACTCAGCGCAGCCCGGGACATGTCCAGATTGACCACACACTCCGCGCCACCCTCGATCGCTGCCACCGAAAACCCGCAGGTGTAGGCAAACAGATTCAGCACCCGCTTGCCCGCTGCATTGGCCCGCACCCAGTCGCGGCCGTAGCGCATGTCGAGGAACAGCCCGGTGTTCTGTTTTTTGCCGAAATCCACGAGATAACGCAGGCCGCCCTCGGTCAGCGTCCATTCCTCCAGCACCTCGCCCAACAGCGCCTCGGTGTGGCTGTCCGGCAGATAGCGGTGCTGCAACAACAGCGTATGGGCGCTGGATTGCTGCCACGTCGGTGACTCGATCAGCCTGGACAGCCGCTGCTTCAGGGCTTCCAGCTCATCGGCGCCTGGCGCCTTGAACAGCGACACCAGCACCACGCCCTGCATACAGTCGACGGTCAGTTGCTCGAGCCCCGGCCAGCGTCGGCCACGGCCGTGAAACAGGCGGCGAGTCTCGGCGGGCGGGGCGGCGAGGGCGGTCTGGAGGTGGGAGTCGAGCAGGTCGAGGGCGTCGGCATTCATCGGTGGGCGGCAGGTCGGAAGTGGGAAAGGGGCGGCATTCTAAACCCATTTCCCGGCGAACGACGGCGCCATGCCGTCGAACGTCGTTCCCCCGACCTTCAACTCCGTGGATCATGTAGCCGGCGCGCCCTCCGGTTGATCATGAACCACGGCTTCGCCGGTTTCCGGCACCGCCAGCCACAGCAGCACGAACGCCACGGCCGCAATCGCCGCCAATGTCAGAAACGCCGCGCTGTAGCCCGCCTCGCGGACGACCAGTCCGGCCAGGCCGTTGCTCAGCGCTGCGCCCAGGCCAAACACTGTCGAGATCGCCCCCAGGCTGACGTTGAAGCGCCCGGTGCCGCGTGTCAGGTCCTTGACCACCAGCGGCAGCAGCGCGCCAAACGCCCCGGCGCCGATGCCGTCGAGCAACTGCACGCCCACCAGCCAGTACGGGTTGTCCGACATCACATACAACACGCCCCGCAGCGGCAGAAAAATGAAGCCGGCGAGCAACAAGGGTTTGCGCCCCCAGACGTCGGCCTTCGCCCCCACCAGCCAGGCCACTGGCACCATCACCAACTGCGCGGCGACGATGCAGGCGGAGGTCAGCGGCGTGGCGAGGTTGACGTCGATCTGCGAAAGCTTCTGACTCACCAGCGGCAGCATGGCCGCATTGGCCAGGTGAAACAGCCCGCAGCAGATGGCGAACACCAGCAACGGTCGGTTGTGCAGCAATACCGCCCAGCCGCTGGGCTGGTCCTTACCCTGATCATGGTTGGGGTCAAAGCCGCGGGCGACGTCGTGGTCAATCGCCGAGGCATCGACAAATGAGACGGCGACGATGCTCGCCAGCGCCATGAACGCCATGAGGTAAAACACCGCAATCGGCCCAAACATCCATGAAAAAATGCCGGCCAGCAGGGCGGCGCAGGCGTTGCCGGCATGGTTCCAGGTTTCGTTGCGTCCGGTCCGGCGGGTGAAGGCTTTCGGCCCGGTGATGCCCAGGGAGATGGCGGCGATGGCGGGGGCGAACACCGAGCCTGCGATGGCGCTGATGCTCTGGGTGATCGCCACCCAAGTGAAGGAGTGAATGAACGGCAGCACCAGACACCCGGCGGTCACCAGCAAGGCCGCCACGATCACCACCATCCGCTTGCTGCGGGTGCGGTCAATCAGCGCACCCGCCGGGGTTTGTGTGACCAGCGCGGCGATGCCGGCGAGGGTCATGACCAGTCCGATACTTGCCGGATCCCACTTGTGCACGGCCAGCAGGTAGATCGCGAGGTAGGGCCCGAGCCCGTCGCGCACATCCGCCAGAAAGAAGTTTATACCGTCCAGAGAACGGTTGTTGCGCTGATCGGAAGGGTTGCTCAAGGTCGGCCTCATTCTGGCGATGCGCAGGCGGAACGGCTGCGGCATTGCTAAATGACCTGCCGCCGTTGCGTTGGTTCTCCACGCCGTTTCTGCACGCTGTTTCTGAACACTGTTGCGGCCGACGTAACGGACTTTCTTGTCACGGCGTTTGAATCAAAGGCGGCGCAGGCATAAGCTTCGCGCCATTGAAAGTGCCGGACCTTTCGGGCCCGGCAATCTTCCGGATATTTTTAGCTCAGGAACCGCCATGTCCAGTCTGTTTCCCGCTGCCCGTCCACGCCGTCTGCGCAGCAACGAAAGCTTCCGCTCGCTGTTTCAGGAGAACGAATTCACCCTGAACGATCTGGTGCTGCCGATCTTCGTCGAAGAAGAAATCGACGACTTCGTGCCGATCAACAGCATGCCTGGGGTGCAGCGCATTCCCGAGTCGAAGCTGGCGCAGGAAGTCGAGCGCTACGCCCGTGCGGGCATCAAGTCGGTGATGACCTTCGGCGTGTCCCACCACCTGGACGCCACCGGCAGCGACACCTGGCAGGAAAACGGCCTGGTCTCGCGGATCTCGCGGACGATCAAGGCCGCCGTGCCGGAAATGATCGTGATGTCCGACACTTGCTTCTGCGAGTACACCGACCACGGCCACTGCGGCGTGATGCATGGCGGCCATGTCGATAACGACGCGACCATTGAAAACCTCGGCAAGCAAGCCGTCATGGCGGCGCGTGCCGGTGCTGACGTGATTGCCCCCTCGGCGGCCATGGACGGCCAGGTGAAAGCGATTCGTGCCGCCCTCGACGCCGCCGGTTTCACCCAGACGCCGATCATGGCGTACTCGACCAAGTTCGCCTCGGCGCTGTACGGCCCGTTCCGCGAAGCCGGCGGCTCGGCGCTCAAGGGCGACCGCAAAACCTATCAGATGAACCCGATGAACCGTCGTGAAGCCCTGCGCGAATCGCTGCTGGACGAGGCCGAAGGCGCCGATGCGCTGATGGTCAAGCCGGCCGGCGCGTACCTGGACATCATCCGCGACATCCGCGAAGCCTCGAACCTGCCCCTTGCGGCGTACCAGGTCAGCGGCGAGTACGCGATGATCAAGTTCGGCGCCCAGGCCGGCGCCATCGACGAACACCGCGTCGTGCGCGAAACCCTCGGCGCCATCAAGCGCGCGGGTGCGGATCTGATCTTCACGTACTTCGCGATGGACCTGGCGCTCAGCGGGATCTGATTTCCACTCACTAAGATGTTTTGGGGGCGCAGACCGCGGTTTCAAAAACATGCCGCAGACCTGTGGCAGTGGCCGGGGTGGCGCTCCACCTTACTCACGAAGTCGGACTGTCATTCCCCAGAGAAAGTGGCCGGCAGTCCTGGCCTCTTCGTGAGCAAGCTCACGCCCACAAGTCCAACGAACCGGCCGAAACCCGGGGCGATCCACGATTTTGTGGGCGTGAGCTTGCTCGCGAATGGCTACTGTTGTTTCAACGCCGATTGTCGTTGGGCGACGGCGTTTCATAGGCCGTGTCGATGGCAGCGATTGGCAGCGGTGATTTCAGTTAACAGGGCGTGCTCTCTAGAATCGACCCCTCAGCAATCAACAGACCTTAGGGAGCAACTCATGGCTATTGAAATCGGAATCAACGAGCAAGACCGTGCAGAGATCGTTGAAGGACTGTCCCGGCTGCTCTCCGACACCTACGTGCTGTACCTGAAAACCCACAACTTCCACTGGAACGTCACCGGCCCGATGTTCCGCACGCTGCACCTGCTGTTCGAGGAGCAGTACACCGAACTGGCGACCGCAGTGGACTCCATTGCCGAACGCATCAGAGCCCTGGGCTTCCCGGCACCGGGCACCTATTCCACCTACGCACGGCTGTCGTCGATCAAGGAGGAGCCGGGCGTGCCCGCTGCGACCGACATGATCCAGCAACTGGTTGAAGGGCAGGAAGCGGTGGTACGCACCGCCCGTGACCTGTTCCCGTTGCTGGAGAAGGTCAGCGACGAGCCCACTGCCGACCTGCTGACCCAGCGCATGCAAGTCCACGAAAAAGCCGCCTGGATGCTGCGCTCGCTGCTGGAAGGTGACGGTTTCGTTGCCTGACACCTTCATCTAGGCGTGAGACCTATTCCCGGCTAAAGCCGGTCCCACCAAGGCATCGCGGTCACTTGTAGGACCGGCTTCAGCCGGGAAGCTATTGATTCGTGTTTTTGATCTTCCTGCGCAAGAAGACCAGGCACCGCCAATCGTGACTGGGGTGCAGGCGTGACCGGACGAACCCCGAGAAACGAGGGGCCACGCCAGGCGCAAGCAGATCATCATCGCCGGTAGGGTGACTGATGTTTGCGGCGCTCACCCTCCCGAAACAGCGGCAATCGTGACAAGATTGCTCGCGGTTACCGCTTATTTAGAGAGGGCGCGGTCCAGCGCTGGCTGACCGGCCGCTGCCCGTACTTCTGGAGAACATCATGGCTCAAGCATCTGCATCCATTCGCATCCCGGTGTCGGCCGAAAAGGTCTGGGCACTCACCGGTGGCTTCCACTCGCTGCACGAGTGGCTGCCGTTCATCAAGAGTAGCGAAGCAAAGGAGGGCGGACGCGTTCGTCACCTGACCACCGACGACGGTGCTGAAATCACCGAGCGCCTGCAGACCTACGACAATTCGGCTCGCACGTACAGCTACTCCATCGACAAAGGACCGTTTCCGATCAAGGACTATCTGGCGACGTTCAAAGTCAAAGAGGATGGCGATGAGGGGGCGTGGGTGGAATGGTCAGGCGTGTTCACCGCCGACGGTGTGACCGATGCGGACGTCGAGGAATTATTCAAGGGGATTTACGTGGGTGGGCTAGAAGCGCTGCAGGCTAATTTCTAAGTCATTGAACAGGTCTGCCGCCGATAATCGCGGTACCGCCAGGCCATTGCGGCCTGGCATTTCGGTGCCTTGCTTGAATCGTTGTCGCGTCAGGTACTAAGGCCCTCAGTGATGCTCTGACACCGTCGCTGCATTGATCAGGTCGTACAAGGCGAACGCGCGGTTGACCAGGAAAACGGTCACGGCGGTGAGGGCAAGGGCATTGATGATGTGCAGGGTCATGGTGGCAAGTCCGTGTCGGGTCTGGGATGACGCGATGTTACGCGAGCCCTGCCGAAGCTGAAGACAATAGCCTTCATGGTCTACATCACCGGCAATGATGGGCATCCGTTGCGAAGGCCAAGTCGAGTGACGGGGTGAACTATTGCCGCGGGATCCTGGTCGGCTCTACACACTTATCAGCCTGGAGCCTGCCATGCAGCCTTATGTCATTTGCCACATGATGTCCTCCCTCGACGGCCACGCCCTTACCGATGGCTGGGATCGCACGTTCAAGAAAGACGCCGGAGATTTATACGAAAAGCTCGCCCAGACGTTCGAGTTTGACGCCTGGATCTGCGGGCGCGTGACGATGCAGGAAATCGCCCACGACGAGGGCTATCCAAAGGGCCTCGCCAAAGGCCCCATCGAGCGCAGTCATTACTTCGCTGATCGCAGCGCCAAGGCCTATGCCGTGTCCATCGACCCCCAGGGCAAGGTGGGCTGGAAAAAGAATCAGGCGCTGGATTCCCACGTCGTCGAAGTCCTGACCGAAGGGGCGTCGGATGACTACCTGGCGTACCTGCAGTCGATTCAGGTCTCTTACATTTTTGCCGGGAAGACCGAGATCGACCTGCAGCAGGTGGTGCAGATCCTGTCGAGCGAGCTGGGCTGCAAGCGCCTGATTGTCGAGGGCGGCCCCCATGTCAGTGGCTCGTTCGTCAACGCCGGGCTGGTCGATGAAGTCAGTGTGCTGATTCTGCCGCTGATCGACGGGCGAGGCGAGCATCCGGCGTCGTTCGAGGTGTCGGCCGAGGCCTGGAAACAACCGGCTCACTTGAAATTGACCTCGGCGGAGGTGCAGGACGGCGGCGCGGTCTGGTTGCGCTACACCCACGCCTGACTCAACGGCGGTGCGGGGCTGATGCAGTCCCGCTTCAGGCTGGGAGCGCCCGGGAAAAGCGATCGGAAACGAAAAAGGCCAGCTAAGCGCTGGCCTTTTCGTTTGCTTCTGTCTGGCTCCACGACCTGGACTCGAACCAGGGACCCAGTGATTAACAGTCACTTGCTCTACCAACTGAGCTATCGCGGAATGCGCGCTATCTTACTGATTGGAAAAGGGAAGTCAAGCGACCGTGATAAAAAATTTCGGGTTGGTCAGTACCGCCACGTCAACGATGCCGTCAGGTTGCGCGGCGCGCCGTAGTTGCTCGCCGTGCCGCTGTACAGCGAGGTCAGGTATTTGCGGTCGGTGACGTTGTTGAAGTTCAGCGCCGTGCTCCAGTTGCTGTCGATGTCGTAGCTGGTCATCAGGTCGACCAGCGCGTACGCGTTCTGGCGGATGACGCTGTAGTGGTCGTTCTGAATCCCGCTCTGCCAGCTCACCCGAGTGCCGATCCTGGCTTGGGGCAGGCTTGGCAACCGGTAGCTGGCCATGCCGCGAAAAGCATGGGTCGGCACATAACGGCGGGCCTTGTCGCCGTCATCGTTTTCGATGTGCACGTAGGTGTAACCCGCCAGCAGGTCGAGGCCCGGCAGCGCTTCACCCGACGCTTCCAGCTCGATGCCGTGGCTCTTGTAATCGTCGGTGAAATAGCGGAACTGCGAGCCCACTTCAATGAAGTCCGCCGACTGGACGTTGCTCTGTTTGGTCTTGAACACCGCAGCCGTCAGGTTCAGGCGATCGTCCATCACGCTGCCTTTGACGCCGGCTTCCAGGCTCTTGCCTTCCAGCGGCGCCAGCACTTTCCCGTCAACGCCGACCGTGCCGTACTGCGGGTTGAAGATTTGAGTCCAACTGGTGTAGACGCTCCACTGCGGGGTCAGGTCGTACACCAGACCGGTGTAGGGCGTGACTTTGCCGTGCTCGCGCTGGGAATGATCGGTGCCATAGCTCTCCCCCGTGCCGTCGACGCTGAGCATGCGTGCACCGGCGATCCAGTGCAGGTCATCCGCCAGGCTGAAGCGCGCACCGGCGAACAGGCTCTTCTGGCGGTCCTCGAAGTTCTGCGTGTTGGTGATGTCACTGGTGTAGTCAAACTGCGGCGAAGGGGTATTGCCGGCGAGAATGCCGGCGAACGAGGTGTCGAAGTAGGTGCCCCCGCCAGCATCGTATTCACGGGCTTTCTGGTGCGTGCGGCCATAGGCGGCGCCGAAGGTCAACTCATGGTCGCGGCCGAACAGGCTGAAGGGCCCGGAGACTTTGGCTTCCCCCAGCAACTGGTGCGCCTTGCTGGAGGTATCAGCGGCGAACACCGAGGCGTCGTCATCGGTGACGCTCGACACGTACAGCATGTTGGTGTCCTGGTATTCCGTAATACCGGTGCCGGTGACCGTGGCATTCCAGCCGTTGCCGAAGTCATGCTTCCATTCGGCAAACGCCCGCTGGGTGTGCATGTTCCAGTAGGTCCACGGTTGGCCCACATTGGACGAGCGGCTGCTGTAGTGGATCGGCTTATTGTTGATGTCAACCAGCGGCAGGTTGCCCCAGGTGCTGCCGTTGGAATCGCTGTTGTGCTGGGTGAAACCCACGGTCAGGGTGTCGGCGTCGGACAGGTCGAATGCCAGCAGGCCGGCGGCGACGTTTTTCTCGTGGCTGTAGCGGTCCATCCACGAGTTGCCCTTGTCGTGGGCATAGATGAAGCGGCCGCGCACATTGCCGCTGTCGGTCAACGGCCCCGACACGTCGACGTCGATGCGTCGGTTGTCCCACGAGCCCACGCTGGTGTCGATCTGCGCCTGGAAATCCCGGGTGGGTCGTTTGCGGATGAAGTTGACCGTGGCCGACGGATTGCCGGTGCCGCTCATCAACCCGTTGGCGCCGTGGAGCACGTCGATCTGCTCGAACTCGGCCATGTCCAGATCACCGATCATGATCGTCTGGGCGAAGGGCATGCCCATGCCGTCGTACTCGAAACTGCCGATGTCGAACCCGCGGGAGGTGAATTCGGTGCGATCGCTTTCGCTTTGCTCGACAGTCACCGACGGCGCCGAGCGCAGGGCATCCTTCACGCCGTTCATTTTGAAATCGTTCATCTGCGCGCGGGTGATGGTGGTGATCGCCTGTGGCGTCTGCTTGTTGGTCAGCCCCAGCTTGGTGGTGCTTGAAGACGGCTTGCCCTGATAGCCCACGCTTTGCCCGTCGTCCTGGGGAACGGTGTCCTGGATTTGCATCGCCGGCAAAGTGAGGTCGTCTGCTGCGTTGGCGGCAGACATGGCGGTGACGACACCAGCCAGAAGAAAGGAGGCGGGGAGGCGAGGGATCACAATGGGCGTTCCTGAGAGGGCGGTGAGGAGCGCGATTCTGAATCAAGATGCGAATCATTACCAGATGTGACTAATGTCATTTTCACATTTTTTTCACGCGATTGAAGGCTCTGGGACGAGCGTTTTGGGGGCGTGTGTTTCAGTGGGTTGGATATCATCTCGACCGTAGGATGGCTGTTGAATACGTCAGTTTTAATACCGCAAATGTGAGGGTGCTCGCGTAGGCCTCTTCCCGGCTAAAGCCGGTCCTACTGGGGATCGCGTTCATTCAGCGAGATGAAGATGGCCTCAAATGCGGGACTGGCTTTAGCCGGGAAACGTCAGGTGTCATACCGCAGAGGTGAGGGTGCTCGCGCAGGCCTCTTCCCGGCTAAAGCCGGTCCTACTCGGGATCGCGTTCATTCAGGGAGGCGGTGATGGCCTCAAATGTAGGACCGGCTTTAGCCGGGAAAGCGTCGGATGTCGCGCTATAAGTCCATGCTGCTGCAACTTGACATTGCGTCCGTGGATGCAGATCGATTAAGGTTGCGTCTACAGAAAAGACATCTGCCGTGACCAAGAGGTAATTCCATGACCATCGCCATTCCAGCGCGGCAACTGTCGAAGTCCGAGTGCGTGGTGGGTTTGCGGGCGGCGTTGCGGGTTCTGGGCAAATGGAAGGCCAACAGCGAGCAGGCCTGTCAGATTCTGCGCATTTCCCGAAGCACTTACACCCGCGCCCGCCAGGACGACGCACAGTGGTCGGTGGCGCTGGATCAGGACCAGATGCAGCGCGTCAGCTTCGTGCTGAACATCCACGCCGCCCTGCGAACCCTGTTCGACAACCCCGACAACGCCTACGGTTTCCCGTCGATGGAAAACCACAACGAGTTTTTCAACGGCAGAAAGCCACTGGACGTCATGGCCCAGGGCGACATGATCTCGCTCTACGAAACTTTCCGACGCATCGACACGCTCCGGGGCGCCCAATGGTGACGCCGGACGCGCTTCCCGCGCTCGCCGGTGAGGCGCAGCAGGGCTATCGCCTGGTCAATTCCAAATTCCCGCCGATCGATCTGTTCAGCGACGTCGCCGACGCCGCCGAGTTCGAGACCCTGTACCGGATTCAGGCGCTCACCAACCCGCGCCTGCAGAACGAAGTCGGCCGCATTGAGCTGATTCCCCTGGCCGAAATCCCCTTTGGCATTCCCGGTTGTTCCTACGCGGTCGCGCCGTTCACCCACGTCAATCCTGCGGGCTCGCGCTTCAGCAGCGGTGAGTTCGGCGCGCTGTACCTGGCCGATACGGTCGACACGGCCATCGCCGAGGTGCGCCATCATCAACAGCTGTACTGGTCACGGGTTGCGGCGCTGAAGTACGAGCGTTTTGTGTTCCGCTGCCTGAGTTGCAGTTTCACCGAGGCGGGCTGCGTTGACGCCACCGTCATCCCGTTCTCCGACCCCATTTACGCACCCGACGACTACGCGCAATCCCGTGTGCTGGGCAAGGCCGCGAAGCAGGCCGGGATTGCCGGGCTGCGGTACCAATCGGTGCGCTCGCCGGGCAATCATTGCTGGGCACTCCTGACTCCGCGCCACGTCACGTCCATCGTGCAGAGCGCCCATTACGAGATGATCTGGAGCGGTGAGGTCATCGGCATCAACCAGCTGTCCAACGCCTGAGGGCTGTCGATCCAGACAGCGCCCAAAAGATCGAACTCATCCGCCCCTTGAGAAGTCACTCCAGCAATGGAAATCGAGGAGCGGCCATGGGCAAGCACATCACGGCGCAGGAATTGGGTATCGACCTTGTGCAGGGCGGTGAACAGGCGCTGTTCAAATGGTTGCTGGCCAGTTTCCTGATGGGCAAGCGGATTCGGGCGCAGGCGGCGGTGCAGACCTACCACGTCATCGTCGACAGGCACGGGTGCGACACCCCGCGAAAGCTGGCAGCCTGCACCCACCGGGAACGGGTGAGGATGCTGGGCGAGGGCGGTTACGCGCGTTACGACGAATCCACCGCCGTGCGCCTGCTGGCACTGGCGAACAAGCTGACGGATGAATATGGCGGTGCGGTCAGTGCAATGGCCGCCGCCAGCGCTGACCGTCACGACTTCGAAAAGCGCCTGCTGGCGTTCGACGGCATCGGCCCGAAGACCGCAGAGATCTTCATGGGCGAAGCCTTGGAGATGCTGTTTTGAACAATGCCGTTTTGGACGGCGCTCTTTCGAAGGAGCCTGGCAGAATCTTCGTGGGCTGCGCCGGCTGGAGTCTGGGCCGCGAGCATGGGCCGGCGTTTCCGGGGGACGGCACCCACTTGCAACGCTACGCCCGGCACTTCAATACCGCTGAAATCAACAGCTCGTTCTACCGGCCCCATCGTCCGCAGACCTATGCGCGCTGGGCTGAATCGGTGCCGGCGGATTTCCGCTTTTCGGTGAAAATCCCCAAGCTCATTTCCCATGAACACCGCTTGCAGGGCTGCGCACCGGCACTGGATGAATTCCTCGGGCAATGCGGTGAACTGGGCGAGCGGTTGGGGTGCCTGCTGCTGCAACTGCCGCCGTCGCTAGCGTTCGAGCCAGGCGTGGCAGAGGTGTTTTTCACCGGGTTGCGCGAGCGCTTTGCGGGGCAGGTGGTCATTGAGCCGCGCCATGAAACCTGGGTGCAGGCCGAATCGCTGTTGACTCACTGGCGCATTACGCAAGCAACGGTCGACCCGTCGAGGCTCAGCAACGACAGTCAGCCGGCAGGTTGGCCGGGGTTGCGCTACTGGCGACTGCACGGGGCGCCGCGCCTCTATTACAGCGCCTATGAACAAGATTATCTGGCGCGTCTGGCCGTAGCGCTGAAGGCCGAGGCCCAAGGCGGCGCGCCGACGTGGTGTATTTTTGACAACACTGCCAGTGGCGCCGCTACAGGCAACGCGCTGAGGCTGATCGAGCTGCTCGGTCCGCAGTCATGAATCTCGCCCGTAACCCCCATCCCAGAGGGGTTGGAGCCCTGACCGGCAACGATCGGCGACGCTGCTTTTCGTTAGGTGTGAGTTAATTGGCGCGCGAGTTGTTAAGCGTCATAGCACGATGCCACAATCGGCCCGTTTCCAGTGCCAGGGTCGGGCGAACTCGATGTACCTCCATGATTCTCAACCGGCGCGTGAGGCCCTGATACGGGCCCAAGTGCGCAACGATCGATTGCAGCTGCTCCTGCGCCAGAGTTTTTTCTCGGTGTTCGGCAGCGCGCTGGCGGCTGTGATCCTCTCGTGGATCTGCTGGGAGCGCCTGGAACACTCGCTGATTGTCTGGTGGCTAGGGCTGCTGGGCGCGTCGACCGTCTTGCGCCTGGTGATGTTGGCCATTTATTTCCGGATGCCGGAAACCGCCCGGACCCCAGAGCGCTGGGAAAGCACTTACTGGATCACGCTGGTGTTGTCGGCCGGTATCTGGGGCGGTGGCGCGCTGGCGCTGATGCAGGCCGGGGATCTTCTGATCCAGACGCTGGTGCTGCTGTTCGCCGTGGGCATGTCAGTGAGTGCGGTGTCTTGCTACTCGGCGTACCGCTCGATGACCCTGGTGGCGATTGCGCTGGTGCTGCTGCCGTGCACGATCTGGCTGTTGGTTCAGCCCCAGACCGCGCAGCAGGGGATGGCGGCTGCGTCGCTGATCTTTGCCGGCTTTGTGGTCAGCGCGACGCGCAAACTGTCTCAGGCCATGGAGAAGGCCTTTCGCCTGAGCCGTGAAATGGAACACGCCCATCGTATCGCCGCCCACGCCGCGCAGACAGACGAGCTCACTGGACTGCAAAACCGCCGTGCCTTCTTCCATCGGGCCGAAGCCGTGTACGAGACCTGCAAGCAGGCCGATCTGCCGCTCTGCGCCCTGATGCTGGACATCGACCATTTCAAACGCATAAACGACGGCCACGGCCATCAGGCAGGTGACGAGGTCTTGCGGCAGATCGGCAGGGTCATCCGCCAATCCGTGCGCGACGCAGATGTCAGCGGCCGCCTGGGCGGAGAGGAATTCGCGCTGCTGTTGGCCAACACGCCGATCGACGCGGCGCAGATCATTGCCGAGAGACTGCGCTCGGCCATCGCCGAAATCATCTGCCAGCACGACGAAGGGGTGACCGCGAGTCTCGGCGTCGCCGAGTGGGACCACGACGATCAGGATTTACATGGGCTACTGGCCCTCGCAGACAAGGCGCTGTTCCGGGCCAAAGCATCCGGTCGCAACCAGACCGCGGTGGCCTGAACGCCAACTCTGGCACGGGTGGCAGACGGTTTTCGTGTCACCCGGACGTGACATTTATCTCGACGCTTTTCATTCGGCGGCGGCTGTGGCGTAGTGTGTCCAGCCTGTTTGGCACGATGACCGACTGGAAGAGGTAAATGAGATGACCCTGCAAAACCGCAAGGACAACCTGTACCCGCGCGCCGACGAGATCCCTGAGCAGTTTCGCGCAGGCCCCGCCATCGAGCAGCGCGATTACCTGGTCAATGGCGAACTGCATCAATGGCACGGGCCGTTGGCGCCGGTGTTGAGCCCGGTCTCGCTGAAGACCGACGCGGGCCTGGAATCCGTAGTGCTGGGTAGCACGCCGCTGATGGACGCCGACACCGCAATGACCGCGCTGGACGCCGCCGTCAACGCCTACGATCGCGGTCAGGGCACTTGGCCCACCATGCGTGTCGCTGATCGTATTCATCACGTCGAGACCTTTCTCAAGCTGATGCGCGAGCAGCGCGATGCGGTGGTGACGCTGCTGATGTGGGAAATCGGCAAGAACCTCAAGGACTCGCAGAAAGAGTTCGACCGCACCTGCGATTACATCGTCGACACCATCAACGCCCTTAAGGAGCTCGACCGCCGCTCGAGCCGTTTCGAGCTGGAGCAGGACACCCTCGGCCAGATTCGCCGCGTCCCGCTGGGTGTGACCCTGTGCATGGGCCCTTACAACTACCCGTTGAACGAGACCTTCACCACGCTGATTCCGGCGCTGATCATGGGCAACACCGTGGTGTTCAAACCGGCCAAGTTCGGCGTGCTGCTGATTCGTCCGCTGCTCGAAGCGTTCCGCGACAGCTTCCCGGCCGGGGTCATCAACGTGATCTACGGCAGCGGCCGCGAGACCGTCAGTGCGCTGATGGCCAGCGGCAAGATCGACGTGTTCGCGTTCATCGGCACCAACAAGGCCGCCAGCGCCCTGAAAAAGCTCCACCCCAAGCCGCACCGTCTGCGCGCCGCACTGGGTCTGGATGCCAAGAACCCGGGAATCGTGCTGCCGGATGTCAACCTGGACAACGCCGTGACGGAAGCCATTACCGGCTCGCTGTCGTTCAACGGCCAGCGCTGCACGGCGTTGAAGATCCTGTTCGTGCATGAAAACGTGGTCGGCAGTTTCCTTGAAAAGTTCGAGGAGAAACTCGCACAGCTCAAGCCGGGCATGCCGTGGGAACCGGGCGTCTCGCTGACGCCACTGCCGGAGCCGGGCAAGACCGATTACCTGCAAGGGCTGATGGACGATGCCGTGAGCAAAGGCGCCAAAGTGGTGAACGAAGGTGGCGGCACGACCCACGGGCAGTTTTTCTACCCGGCGGTGCTGTACCCGGTCACCCCGGACATGCGCGTTTACCACGAAGAACAGTTCGGCCCCGTGGTACCGGTGGTGGCGTACCGCGATCTGGAAACGGTGATCGAGTACGTGCTGGATTCCGATTTCGGTCAGCAGCTGAGCATCTTCGGCAACGACTCCAAGCAGGTCGGGCGTCTGGTCGATGCGTTCGCCAATCAGGTGGGCCGGATCAACATCAACGCGCAGTGCCAGCGCGGCCCGGACAGCTTCCCGTTCAACGGCCGCAAGAATTCGGCCGAGGGCACGCTGTCGGTGGACGATGCGCTGCGCGTGTTCTCGATCCGCACCCTGGTGGCGACCAAGTTCCAGGAGAGCAACAAGGCGCTGATCAGCGACATCATTCACAACCGTGAGTCGACGTTCCTGACCACGGATTATATTTTCTGATTCATTTGCTCCAACCGGCCGCAGGCGTGTTGCACAGCGGATGCTGTTCAACCGCCTGCGGTTTTTTTATAGCTGTACTTTAAAATCCGCCGCCACTGTATTGCGCTGGCTGTTTAATTCTGCAGCCCTTCCTCTGTCTGAGATTATTTTGTAGGAAGGATTCTAGACTTCCGTAGGACACCTCTCTTCCTCTCTTTGGTGGGTAGAGTTTTTATTCGTAGGGAATTAGCCTTGCCGCTTCCCGAACTCGATGAAAACTTCATCAGCCCATTCGCTGCTCACACTTGTTAAAACTTGACCGCTTGGGGCGCGGGCGTTCGGCTGATACAAAGGCCCTGCGATCCGGATATTCCCCTTTGTGATGTGTGGCATTTTCGACGGAGGAGTTATGGCTTCAAACAGCTTTCAAAATGAAGTGCCCAAGGCGCGGGTCAATATAAAACTCGATTTGCACACTGGCGGTGCGCAGAAAAAAGTCGAATTGCCGCTTAAATTAATGGTGCTCGGGGACTTCAGCAATGGCCGGGAAGACCGGCCCTTGTCCGAACGCACCAAGATTAATATCAATAAAAACAATGTCGACAGTGTGCTGGCAGAATTTTCCCCTGCCTTGAAACTCACTGTTGAGAACACCTTCGCCGACGACGGTTCCGACGCTTCAGTGGATTTGAATTTCGAAAGAATGAAAGACTTCGAGCCGGAACACGTGGCCAGACAAATACCCTCATTGCGCGCGCTGCTGGCGACTCGCAATCTGTTGCGTGACCTCAAATCAAACCTGCTCGACAACGCCACCTTCCGGCACGAACTTGAACGCATCGTCAAAGACGAAACGCTGAGCGATGAATTGCGCGCCGAACTGGCGATGCTCGCCGCACCCACAGAGCGTTAATCACTCGGGTCTCTGATAGCAGGTATCAAACATGTCCTCGAAACACTCTTCCGCAGTCTCAGGCGGTGGCACCGTTTTGTCCGAAGAAAGCACGGGCGTTTATAGCGCGCTGTTCTCCAAAATCAACCTCAACCCGGTGTCAGCCCTGGGCGACATCGAGGCGTTCCAGAACAACGAGGCGCTGTCGGAGATCTCCGCCGATGAGCGCGTGACCGCAGCCGTCAGCGTGTTCCTCAACCTGCTCAAGGGTTCGTCGCGCAAGGTTCAGCGCCTCGACAAGACCCTGCTCGACGAACACATCGCCTCGCTGGACGCGCAGATCAGCCGTCAGCTTGATGCCGTCATGCATCACCCGGACTTCCAGCGGGTCGAGTCGACGTGGCGCGGAGTGAAGTCTCTGATCGATCAGACCGACTTCCGCCAGAACGTGCGCATCGAGCTGCTGGACATCAGCAAGGACCATCTGGTCCAGGATTTCGAAGACGCCCCCGAGATCGCCCAGAGCGGTCTGTATATGCACACCTATACCCAGGAATACGACACGCCCGGCGGTGAGCCCATTGCGGCGGCTGTTTCCAGTTACGAGTTTGATCGCAGTCCGCAAGATATCGCGCTGCTTCGCAATATATCGAAAGTCGCAGCGGCGGCGCATATGCCGTTCATTGGTTCAGTCGGCCCGGCCTTCTTCGGCAAGGAAACCATGGAGGAAGTGGCTGCCATCAAAGACATCGGCAATTACTTTGATCGCGCGGAATACATCAAGTGGAAGTCATTCCGAGACACCGATGATTCCCGTTATATCGGGCTGACCATGCCCCGGGTATTGGGGCGGTTGCCCTATGGCCCAGACACCATTCCGGTGCGCAGTTTCAATTATGTGGAAAGTGTCAAAGGCACCGACCACAGCAAATACCTGTGGACCAATGCTTCTTTTGCCTTCGCTGCAAACATGGTGAAGAGTTTCGTCAATAACGGCTGGTGTGTGCAAATTCGCGGGCCACAGTCCGGTGGGGCAGTCACGGACCTGCCGATTCATTTATATGACCTGGGCACCGGCAGTCAGGTGAAGATCCCGTCGGAAGTGATGATTCCGGAAACCCGGGAGTTTGAATTCGCCAATCTGGGGTTTATTCCGCTCTCGTATTACAAGAATCGCGACTACGCCTGTTTCTTCTCCGCCAACTCGACGCAAAAGCCTGCGCTGTATGACACCGCCGATGCCACGGCCAACAGCCGGATCAATTCGCGGCTGCCTTATATCTTTCTGCTGTCGCGCATTGCGCATTATTTGAAATTGATTCAGCGCGAAAACATCGGCACCACCAAGGACCGGCGTTTGCTGGAACTGGAACTGAATAAGTGGATCAGCGGGCTGGTCACCGAAATGACCGACCCGGGGGACGATTTGCAGGCCTCCCATCCGCTGCGTGACGCGCGGGTGACGGTGGAGGACATCGACGACAACCCCGGTTTCTTCCGCGTGAAGTTGTACGCCGTGCCGCATTTCCAGGTGGAAGGCATGGACATGAATCTGTCGCTGGTTTCCCAGATGCCCAAAGCCAAAACCTGACGTCGGCCATAGGTGAGCACAACATGAAAATCGACCGACCTCTCTGGGCTGCCGGGGCGCTGCTGTCCCAGCAGCAATTCCAGCAGCAAGCGCGCTGGGAAGCCTGGACCAACGAATGCGTCGCACATCTGTCGCGGGTCCATCCGTGGGGCGTGCAGACAGCGACGTTTGATCTTGAAGCGTTGCGGCTGGGCAAACTGAAGGCGTCCACGCTGCGCGTGCGGCTGCCGGATGGCACGCTGATCGACACCGACAGCGTTGATCGGCTGCCCGCCGCGCTGGCCCTGGAACACATCCTGATCGAACCGGGGCAGGGCGCCACAGTGATGTTGTGTTTGCCCCTGGAGCAGGCCAATGGCGGCAACTGCCTGTTCGAGGGGGCTCGCGCTGACCGACCGGTGCGCTACCGGCAGGAGTGGCGTGAGGTGCAGGATCTGTACGGCGACGATCAACAGTCGATCGGCGTGCTCGAGCACCTGCTCAGCCTGCGTCTGGCCAGCGATGACAATGCCGATTACCTGACCTGTCCGGTCGCCCGGCTGGTGCGGGACGGGCAAGGGCGCGCGTGCCTGGACGAGGCGTTCGTGCCACCGCTGTTGAGCTTTGCAGGGCACGCGGGTTTGCTGGTGCAACTGGACAATCTGCTGACCCAACTGACGTCCAAGCGCCAGCGCTTGATGGGCATGCGCCGTGAGAGCAACCAGCGCATGGCCGACTTCGCAGTGGCCGATGTCTCGCTGTTCTGGCTGCTCAATGCGCTCAACACTTACCAGCCCGTGCTCGCCGATTTCAAGGCCTGCCCGGCGCGCCATCCCGAGCAGGTCTATCAGGAGTTGGTGAAGCTGGCGGGGGCGTTGCTGACGTTTTCCCTCGAGCACGACGTTGAGGCGATTCCGGCCTACCGTCACGAAGCGCTTGAAACGGTGTTCCCGCCCTTGATGCAGATGATTTCGACGTTGCTCGAAGCCAGTCTGCCGTCGCGGGTGATCGCTCTGGCGCTGGAGCGGGTTCTCCCCGGGCGCTGGCAAGTGACGTTCAACGACCCACGGCTGCGCGAGCCCGACGCCGCTGACTTTTACCTGTCGGTGCGCTGCCGCGAGGCGCCGGCGCAACTGCAGGCGCAGTTCCCGCGGCTGTGCAAGGTCGGCACGCCGGACGACGTCGATCGGTTGATCAACGCAGCCTTGGACGGCGTTCCGCTGCAGCCCCTCAGTCACGTGCCGGCGGCGATCCCGCTGCGTCTTGAAAACCAGTATTTCGCTCTCGACTTTGCTCATCCAAGCGGTCAGGCCGTGCTCGCCGAAGGGGTTTGCGCGTTCTACGTCCCGGCGACGCTGCCGGACGTCAAGCTTGAGCTGTTTGCGGTACTGCGCTCATGAGCCGGCCGATGAAAAGCCAGTCGGCTACCCAGCCCGTCAATGTCGATCAACTGCTGCAGGACAGTTACCTGCTGGTGGTCGAGTTGCGCCATGGCGCGGCCGCCCCGGACAGCGATGCGCTCTGGAACCTGTGCACCCGCCAGGTGGTAGAGGTTCGCGATGCCCTCAAGCAAGCCGGCGTCAGCCAGCGCAGTGTCGACTTCATCAGCCACGCTCAATGCGCGCTGCTGGATGAAACCGTGCTGGCCCATGCCGATGCCAGTGCCCGCGCCAAATGGACCCACGAACCGCTTCAGGCGCATTACTTCGGACGTCATCAGGCGGGGCAGTTTCTGTACGAAGAAATGCGTGAGGTGCTGCACGAGCCGTCTCCGGACCCGAGCGTGCTGAGGGTGTATCACCGCGTTCTGATGCTGGGGTTTCTCGGACGCTACAAGGAACCGAACCACCCCGAGCGGCAACAGTTGATGGCCGAGTTGACCGCCCGGGTAGCGCCGCTGACCCTGGATCAGCCGCTGTCCACCTGGATCGACGCCAGGGGACGCAAACCCTTGCCGGCCTGGTTGCGCGCGCCGCTGTTGCATCTGCTGGCGGCCGGATTGTTGCTGGCGGGCATCTGGTGGTTGCTGGATTCGCACCTGGCGGCGCTGGTCGCTTCCCTTGTGACCGAGCGGGTGTGACGCGCCCATGACACTCAAGTTGATGCGCGCGCTTGCCCTGTGGTCGGGATGCTTGGCGCTGATGGTGATCAGTGTTTTGCCGCTGAGCCTGGTCGCTCAAGCGGTCGCCGTCTTTGGCGCCGTAATTCTTGTGGTCGTTGGATGGCTGCTGGCGGGGCGGAGGTCGGCGCGTGTCGGTGGTTCGCTAAGTCTGGATGAGTTCAGAGCCCTTCCCGGCAGCGAACATCGGCTGCCAGTGGTGCTGGTGTGTGGCGAGGGGGCGACGGGGCTTTTTGCTGTTGATCCCGATGCTGATGCCGATATCGCCGAGCAGGTCGTCGTGCGGACGACGGCGAGCGGTTGTTACGTCAGCGTGCCGAGCCTTGAACGATTGCCCGGTGTGGCCGCTGCGCTGCTGGCCGCCCGTCCGCAATGGCGTGGGCAGCTCAGCGTCATGTTCGTCATCAATCCAGCCCAACACGCGGACAGCGCGGTGCTGGCCGGCCAGCTTCGTGCGCTGATTCATCAGCTGTCGGTGATCCGCAGGTGTGCGCAGGCGTTGCCGTTGTGGGTCGTGAGTTATCAGCACATGTCCCAAGGGCCGGGGGATGTTCGTGGGACCGGCTTCAGCCGGGAAGAGGGCGTCTTGCGCACCGAACCCGTCTGGTTCAGTTGGGAAAATGGCGAGCCATCCGCCCGGGTGCGAAGCAACGGCACTTGCGTCAGCGTCGAGGAGTGGCAGAGGCAAGACGCCGCCGCGCTCACTGACCGTATGCAGCTCGCCGTGCAGATGAACGCCCACGCCGCCTTGCTGGTTCAGTACGTCGCGCCGCACTTCACTGGCATCGGCCGGCATCGCGCGCCGTCGCCAGTGGCCTATGCAATCTGCCAAGTGGCGTGTCTGCCTGATCCGATGCCTGGCAGCGTCTGGCAGCACTGGATACAGGTAAAAACTGCGCTGGTGCCGACCCGGTTGGCGATCGACACGGGCGGTGCTTTGCCCGCGCCGGATCCTTTGCTGGAATTGCTGCCCCGACACACCGGCAACAGCGCCGCGCGGCGCGCCACTGTCATCGGCATCTGGCTGACGGTCTTCGCTGCCGTCGTCGCGGTGTCGAGCTCGGCCCGGCAGAACACCTTGTTGATCCGCCAGGTCGGTGACGACCTGCGCCGCTACGCTTCGATCAACCAAACCGATCGCCAGGACCAGCAGGCGGTAGCCCGGCGCGAAGCGGCGTTGACCGTTCTGCACGACGACGCCCGGCGGCTGGATGACTACTACCGCTACGGCGAGCCCTGGCCGCTGGGCCTCGGCCTTTACCGCGCCGAACAGCTGCGCACCACGGTCTGGCACGCCATCGGCCGTTACCGGCCGCTAACCGACACGGCGCAGGCGCCCGGGCCGGTGCGCCTGGACACGCTGTCGCTGTTCAACACCGGCAGCGCCGAACTCAAGGCCGAGTCGACCCAGGTGCTGATCAACGCACTGGTCGGCATCAAGGCCCGACCCGGCTGGCTGATCGTCGTCACCGGGCATACCGACGCCACCGGCAGCGCCGAGCAGAACCTGCGCCTGTCCCGCGAACGCGCCGCTTCGGTGCGCGACTGGATGCAGCGCATGGGCGGCATTCCCGGCAGTTGCTTCGCTGTGCAGGGCTACGGCGCCAGTCAACCGATCGCCAGCAATGACACCGAACAAGGGCGCAGGGCCAACCGCCGCGTCGATATCCGTCTGGTGCCGGAAGAGGGGGCCTGCGGGTCGCTTTCTGCCGGGGCCGGGCCGGCTACCCCCGTCGCATTTCGCGGCACTCGATAACCCAAGCAAGGAGTTTCACATGGCAATTCCCGTTTACCTCTGGCTCAAAGATGACGGCGGCGCTGACATCAAAGGCTCGGTCAACGTGCAGTCCCGGGAAGGCAGCGTCGAAGTGGTCGCCCAGGACCACAGCGTCTACATCCCCACCGACAACAACACCGGCAAATTGACCGGCGCCCGGGTGCACACGCCGTTCCTGTTCACCAAGGAAATCGATGCCAGCAGCCCGTACCTGTACAAGGCCGTCGGCACCGGCCAGACCCTGAAAAGTGCCGAGTTCAAGTGGTACCGCATCGACGACGCCGGCCAGGAAGTCGAGTACTTCAACACCCTGCTGGAGAACGTCAAGGTCGTGCGCGTCGCGCCGAAAATGCACGACGTCAAGGACCCGGCCAAGGAGAAGCACAACCACCTGGAGATGGTCGAGCTGCGCTACGAGAAGGTCACCTGGACCTACAAGGACGGCAACATCATCCACTCCGATTCGTGGAACGAACGCCAGACCGCCTGACGCTGCAAGGCCGGCAGACAGGCAGCTTTTGCACGCCTGTCTGCCGGCTGCGGTGTGTTGGGTGGAGCGTCCGTTCGCGGTCGCTGCGCCAAGCACATCTACACGGCACGTTTCCCGAGAAAAAACAGCGAGGCGTCGATCGCTCAACGGTCTCGTCGCCGCTTATTACTCCTTCCGTTCAAGGACGATGACCCATGGCACAGAGCTCCTCCCGTTTGCTTCGCCGCCTCAATCCTTTCTGCGCCCAGGCCCTCAGTGCGGCGGCAACGCTGTGCCAGAGCCGCGGCCACGGCCACATCACCGTCGAGCACTGGCTGCTGAAACTGCTGGGGCAGGGCGACGGCGATCTGGTGCTGATCGGGCGGCGTTATGAGTGGGACATCGAGGCGCTGTGGAGCGGCTTGCTCGACCACCTCGACCGCCTGCCGCGCAGTGTCCAGGCCAAGCCGCAGCTGTGTGACAACTTGCAGCGGCTGATCAAGAACGCCTGGGTGCGTGCTTCGATGGAAGAGGACAACGAGCAACTGCGCTCGGCCCACGTGCTGGGCGCGCTGCTCGAGTCTCCCGACCTCCTCGCATGCGTGGAGGCCTGGCCGTTGCTCAGCCTGAGCGAGGTGCAGTTGCGTCACTTGCTGCCGTTTCTTGACGAGCATTCCGATGAGCGCGCGGGATCGAGGCCTGGGCCGGGGCTGGATCTTGGGCCGGATCGTGCTGCGGTGGCGATGTCGTCCGCAGATTCAGCGGCGGAAAACCCTGTGCTGGCGAGGTTTACCCAGGACATCACAGACAAGGCGCGCAACGGCGAGATCGACCCCGTGCTGGGCCGTGACGACGAGATTCGTCAGGTCATCGACATCTTGAGCCGCCGTCGCAAGAACAACCCGATTCTGGTGGGTGAGCCGGGCGTCGGCAAAACTGCGCTGGTTGAAGGGCTGGCCCTGCGCATCGCCGAAGGCAACGTGCCTGCCAGCCTGAAACCGGTCAGCGTGCGCACGCTGGATCTGGGCCTGTTGCAGGCCGGCGCCGGGGTCAAGGGCGAATTCGAACAGCGCCTCAAAGACGTCATCGAGGCCGTGCAGCAGGCCGAGCATCCGGTGTTGCTGTTCATCGACGAAGCCCACACGCTGATCGGCGCGGGCAATCAGGCGGGGGGCGCCGATGCCGCCAATCTGCTCAAACCCGCCCTGGCCCGTGGTGAACTGCGCACCATCGCTGCAACCACCTGGAGCGAATACAAGCAGTATTTCGAACGTGATCCGGCACTGGAGCGACGCTTCCAGACGGTCAAGGTCGACGAGCCGGACGATGCCACGGCGATGGTCATGCTGCGCGGTTTGAAGGCCCGCTACGCCAGCCACCACGGCGTGCACATCGAAGACGCGGCGATACAGGCGGCAGTGGTGCTGTCGCGCCGCTATCTGCCCGGTCGGCAGTTGCCGGACAAAGCCGTCGACCTGCTCGACACCGCCAGCGCCCGGGTGCGCATGAGCCTGGATTGCGAGCCCCAGGCGCTGATCGCGAGCAAGGCCCGGCAGTCCGCGCTGGCGCAGGAACGCCTGGCGCTGCAAGACGATCAGCGCGTCAACGGACGCAATGCCGATGAGCGTCTGACGGCCATCGCCGCGCAGCTGTTATCCCTGGGCGGTGAGCTGGCGCGACTGCAGGACCAGCACGCCCACGAACTCGATCTTGCGCAGACGTTGCTCGCTGCTCGTCATGCCGAAGTCTTTCACCCCGAGACCTGCACGGATTTACAGGCGCAGCTCAAGGCGGTTCAGGGCGATGCACCGCTGCTGTCGCTGGACGTCGACGATCGCAGCGTCGCCCAGGTGATTGCCGACTGGACCGGCGTGCCCTTGAGCAGCTTGCTGAAAGATGAACAGGCCAGCCTGCTCACGCTGGAACAGTCCCTGGCCGCGCGGGTGATCGGACAGGACCGCGCGTTGACGGCAATGGCCCAGCGTCTGCGCGCCGCGAAAACCGGCCTGACCGAAGAAGACTCGCCGCTGGGCGTGTTCCTGCTGGTCGGCAGCAGCGGCATCGGCAAGACCGAAACCGCCCTGGCCCTGGCCGACACCCTGTTTGGCGGCGAGAAATCGCTGATCACTTTGAACCTGTCCGAGTACCAGGAAGCCCACACCGTCAGCCAGTTGAAAGGCGCACCGCCGGGTTACGTCGGCTACGGGCAGGGCGGCGTGCTCACCGAAGCGGTGCGCCAGCGCCCCTACAGCGTCGTGCTGCTGGACGAAGTGGAAAAGGCCCACCGCGATGTGCTCAACCTGTTTTATCAGGTCTTTGATCGAGGCTTCATGCGGGACGGCGAAGGGCGCGAAATCGACTTCCGCAATACCGTCATCGTCATGACGTCCAACCTGGGCAGCGACCTGTTGCAGGACTACCTGCTGGAGAACCCCGACGCGCTCGACGGGGAGGTCCACGAGCAACTGCGGCCGGTGCTGCGCGAGCACTTCCAGCCCGCGTTGCTGGCGCGTTTCCAGACGTTGATTTACCGGCCGCTGCAGGCGCCGGCGCTCAAGCGCATCGTCGCAATCAAGCTGGGCAAAGTGGCAGAGCGGTTACGCCGGCATTACGGGCTGGACTGCCGGATCGACGAGCGCCTGCATGATGCGCTGGTGGAGGCGTGCCTGCTGCCCGACAGCGGCGCGCGGAACATCGACAGCCTGCTCAATCAGCAGATTTTGCCGGTGCTGAGTCAACAGCTTTTGCAGCGTCAGGCGGCGCGATTGGCGACGCGGGGCGTGGTGCTGGGGCACTGCGAGGAGGACGGCATCACCCTTGAGTTTGTCGAGTCCCTGGCTTCGGTGGAGGGCGAATGATGAACGATGCCATCGGGGTGTTTTTCGACCATAGCCGTCACAAACTCGTCGTTCATAACCTGCCTGTGACACTCGACGTTTTAGCCTTTGAAGGTGAAGAACAGCTGAGCCAGCCGTTTCTTTATCGCGTGGAATTTACCTCGGTTGAGCGAGACATCGGCGCCGAGCGGATGCTGGGCCAGGATGCGCAGTTCAGTCTGCATGCGGCGGCCCACATGTTGCCTGTGGCGATTCCTGGGTTGCGGGTGCCTCGGGTTGAAGCCCTGCGTACGTTGCATGGGGTGGTTACCGGGTTCAAGCGGCTGTCCGGCTCGGCTGATGAAGCGCGCTATGAAGTGACGCTGGAACCGCGCCTGGCGTTGCTGGCCCGTGGGCGGCAGTTCCGGATCTATCAGCATCAGTCGGTGCCGCAGATTGTGGAGAGCATTCTGCGTACGCGCCATGACTTCCAGGGGCAGGACTTTCTGTTCACGCTGGTGCGGGAGTACCCGGCGCGCGAGCAGGTGATGCAGTACGGCGAGAGCGATCTGGCGTTTATTTCCCGGCTGCTGGCCGAGGTGGGGATCTGGTACCGCTTTAGCAACAATGAGCGATTGGGTATCGAGGTCGTCGAATTTCACGATGATCAGCGGCATTACGTTCGGCCGCGTGTGAGCTTGCCGTTTCGGCCGCAGTCCGGGTTGGGCAGCAGCGGCCAGGATGGGGTTTGGGGGCTGCAGGTCAGTCATGAGGTGGTGGAGCAGAGCGTTCACTTTCGTGCCTACCACCACCGTGACGCCGGTGCGTGGCTGGATGGGGATGTGGATCAGACGCGCGGTGATACCACGACTTATGGGGAGGCTTATCACTATGCCGAGCCGTACAAAGCGCTGGGTGACAAGCTCGATCAGGATGAAGATCTAGAGGGTGAAAGCGGGTTTTTCTTTGCCCGGTTGCGGCATGAGCGGTATCTCAATAACCAGACTCGGCTGACCGGGATTAGCAGCAGTGCGTCTTTGGGATTGGCGCAGGTGCTGGCGATTTCCGGTGGGGCGCCGCAGGCGTTTGAACCGGGAGCGGTGCTCACAAGGCTAGGGTTGCGTGCGGCGCGGGATCGCAGCTTTGAGTTGAGCTTTGAAGCGATTCCTTATTCGGATAACGTGTGTTTTCGGCCGCCGTTGCTGGCAAAACCGCAAATTGCCGGGACCGTTCCGGCGCGGGTCACCAGCTCGCTGGCCAACGATCCCTACAGCCACATCGACCGCGAAGGGCGCTACAAGGTCAGCTTTCTGTTTGATCGTGACAGCTGGGATATCGGTCAGGAAAGCCTTTGGTTGCGCCTCGCCCGACCTTATGCGGGCGATACCCACGGCCTGCACCTGCCACTGATCTGCGGCACCGAAGTGGCGATTGCCTTCGAGCAAGGCGATCCGGATCGACCCTACATCGCCCATGCCCTTCACGACAGCCGACACCCGGACCATGTGACGCTGCTGCGCAGTGATTACAAACGCAACGTGCTGCGGACCCCGGCCAATAACAAGCTGCGCATGGAAGATGATCGCGGCAAAGAGCACATCAAGCTGAGCACCGAACACAGCGGCAAGAGCCAGCTGAACCTCGGGCATCTGGTCGACAACGAGAAGGATAAGCGCGGCGAAGGATTTGAACTGCGCACCGATGGCCGGGGCGCGATTCGGGCCGGGCGCGGGCTGTTTATCAGCGCGGATGAACAGACCAGAGCCCACGGTCAGCAGCTCGACATGGACGCTGCAATCGAGCAGCTTGAAAGCGCGTTGTCGTTGGCCCGGTCCATGGCTCAAGCCGCGCGGAGTGCCCAGGCCATTCCCGCCGATACCAGCGGCCACGAACAACTCACCGCGGCCCTGACCAACCTGACCGAGCCCGGGCTTCTGCTGCATGCACCGGCCGGCATTGGCGTGGTCAGCCCCGAGGCTGTTTTGCTGTCCTCCGGCCGTGACAGCGTCGCCATCACGTCGTCGCGCTCCACCAACATCAGCGCGGGACATGACATCACCGGCACCGCCGAGGGAGCGATCAGCCTGTGCGCTGTGACCAAAGGCCTCGACCTAAAAGCCGTGGACGGGGATATGCAGCTCCACGCCTACGGCGGCGCGATGCACGCGCTGGCGAATGACCAGATAAAAATTGAAAGCCTGGCCGGCCGTGTCGAGATCAGTGCGCCCGAAGAAATCGTCTTCAGCTGCGGCGGCGCGTTCATCCGCATCAAAGGCGGCGAGATCGAGCTGGGCGCGCCAGGGAACATCCATCACCGGGCCGCTTACGTCCTCAAGGGCGGTGCCACCACGCTGACCACCCCGGTGACACCGATACCGCCGGGCTATGCCGCGGGCTACACCCTCAGCGAACCCGATAAGGGTTACGCGCCCTTCGCCCGTTACCTGATCACCACCCAGGAAGGCGAGCGGTTCCCCGGCGTGACCGATAAGGACGGCAAGACCATTCCGGTCCACACACTGTTGCCCGGGAAGGTAGTGATCGAGTTCCCCAATGACAAGCACGATGAGCAGTGACCACCGCTCAGGGGGCCCGTCGCCCGGATGGGTCGCGATCTGCATCGCAACGGCTACCGACACTGCGCCTGCCGCCAAGCAATCGACCGCAATGTTTTATCACCGCATCAAATCTTCAATCAGGAAGGACCCGGCATGAAAGACAGACAGCACCAGACGGACATTTTTTGCACCTACAAGCCTGTGGCCATCGGCCCTCAGAAAACCCATTGGGTTGAATTTCAACTGGTTGACGAACTCGGCGAGCCGCTGGCTAATCTGCCGTGGCGGGCGACCAATCAGGCGGTGCGTGATGGCTGCGTTGCTGAGTACTCGGGGAGCACCGATGCCCAGGGTGTCATTCGAGTTGAGGATCTTTATCCGCTCGACGTAACACTGCTAATGCCAGCGGCGCCGTTGGCTGAAGTCCTGCAACAGCGGCGGTTGCGAGCTGTGAGGCCTGAGCCCGAGCGGCCGGGTGCAAGTGACAGCAAGCCTCTGTACGGAAAGCAGCGGCCAGGGTTTTCGCCGGTGGAACAACAGGCACTTGAGCAGGGGCATGCCTATCACTATCTGCGAATAGGACAGTTGTGCGATGAGCTGCCGAAGTTCAATCCGCCATGGCCAGAGCTGGATCCGCCACCGGCTTATCATTTTCCGGACGCTGAGTTTTCAGGGTTAACGGTGCAATACGAAGCGCTGAACTGCCGGCATGTATTGGAAGTTTGCCCACTGCGGGCTTGGTCGTTGGTGTTGCATGATGAGCAGAAGTACAGCCTCGCGAATGCCTACAACCTGGGACTGATGAGCATCTTGTCGTACAGCAACCGCGCGGAGAATTTGTACGGGTCACCTGAGTATTTTTTTGCCGAGCAGTGCCTTGATCTGTCGAGAACTCCCAGGGTTTGGGACGGGGGGAAGAACTGGCCCTGTCTGGTCACCGACGTTTCATTCAATGACCGATACGCCTCCTGCGTAAAGATGAACACCGCGACGGCAGTGCCTCCCCATGGTGATACCCAACTTTTTTCAGTCGTAAACGCCACTCAAGTGCTGGTGGCATGGCGCGGCACCGACTTTGACCGCCTCCATGCACCTGATCTTGCTACAGACCTAACCTTCCGTCCTGTCCTGCCTGAGGTGAAAGCCGGCTGTGCGCCATCGATACCCTGCGTAGATATAGCGCTTGAAGGTCGGGTGCACTTAGGATTTCAGGAGGCTTTCAAGGCTGTGCAGGCCGTCTATGGTGGCCGGTTCGAGAAGGAACTCCCTTACAGCACCATTGGTAAGCAGCTTTTCATCTGTGGCCATAGTCTTGGCGGTGCGCTGGGGTTGATTCACGCAGCATCGCTCAGGGCTCACAACCCGCTTCTTTACACTTACGGCATGCCGCGCACCTTCACCCTGGCCGCGTTAAAGGCGTTGAGCGAGATTCGTCATTTTCGTCACGTCAATGACACCGACACTATACCCAGCGTGCCGCCAGAGGCAGATCTGGATAACCATCTCTATAGGCTTTACGGCCCTTTAGGCACGACATTAGGTTTCGCTTGGTCGATGGGTCAGGCCCTCGCAACTAATGTGATCGAATTCGGTGATTCATACGGCCATCATGGCGAACTTGCCATGTTTTATCGTGTAGAACAGCACATTCAGAGCAGTGGCTCTTCCTACCCTGCATATCGGAATAAGGATGGTCTCGGCGCGCCGTACTACAACACCATAAAGACCCGATTGCCCGTGCGGTCAAACCTGTACTTGGTGCCGAGTATTAATAAAACGTTAAGTGAGAAAAGCGGAAAACTACAACACCTGTTCATAAGCAGCCTTGACAAGAAAACGCTAGAGCGAATATTCCCACGCTACAAAAACCCCAAGCCGGGAGGGTTGCTAGGTATTGGGAATCACATGATGGGCGAATATATGGCACACATAACCCATCGACTCCTCACAGCCATCGAACCTGATCGGAAGCCGCCGCTTGATGCACAGGACGAGATCAAGCGCTTCGCGGAACAGATGACAAAGCATGGCGGCACCTCGCCGAAAGATGAATATGAGCGGAATGACCTGTTTCTTAAAATGCATAAGCAACTAGAAGCGGCATTGGAGGCAACAGTTCAGTCGGAGGGTGGGGCTGAAGCGCTGCAGCGGTTTGGCGCAGTTACAAAGTCGTCGGGTGTTTGAGATGAGCAAAGAAAGTTTGTGTATGAGAGCATTGCTGCTTTCCATTGCGACGGTCATCTCCACTAGTGGTTGCGCAAAAGACTACAGCATGGCTCCACGGCCAGATGGTGAAAAGGTTACTCTCACGATGAAGGTTTCTGATGAGCTGGAGCCGGATCCAGTAAGTGTGATGTACCGCTCAGCTCTCTGCCAAAGTGTGTTCCGTGACGGAGATGAGCGGCCTGAAACGCTAGATGGACACAAAGGATATGAGGTGAGACCCCTGCCACAGACAGATAGCGGTCTGTACAAAACTGAGCTCTTTATAAATGGTGGTGGTCCATGCGACTGGCGTCTGAGCAGTGTGGTATTCGGCATCAATTATCGAGCACCAAATCGCTTTGGAAAAGACGTGGCATCAGGCACAGGCGGTACAGTTATTGTTCGGTTCGATGAAAACAACCCACCTCTCAGCGTCGGGCGGGCTAGGGATGTAACGGGCTCGAACCTAAGAATCGTTACAGATTACTATCCATGGGTGAACGAGAACTTTATAGGCGGGTACACGAAGCGGGCGAGTCTTTCGGGCGAAGGTCGCGGTTATCTAACATATAAAGCTCACCAGGCGCGGAATATATATTTTGAGCCGGTACTGCATTCAGATTTGGTAGTAACATCCGTGTCGCCAAAGAAACAAATAATCGGAGATTTCATAAGGTTTTACTACCCCGATGGAACAATAGAATCCAATGGGCAGTCGATGCCAGATTTTAAGAAAATGCAAAACATTCGCTTGTCGGCTGAAGCAAAAAAATGAAGTCGTTGGCTGCGCTGAAGAATGTGCACGGGAGCATTAGGTGATTGACGTGAAATCAAATCTAAAAATTCCATTTCTGTGCTTCGTATTGCTCACCTTCCTCAGTGGCTGCGCGAAAGACCGCAGTATGAATCCGTCGCCAGATGGTGAGAAAGTCAAAATCTATATAAAGATGCCCGAAGATCTTGAATTGAGATCCATGCGTGTCATGTACAGATCTGCCGTTTGTCAGCGTGTGACCTATGATGGGGACGGTCGGCCGGAGAGGGTGGACGGGCATAATGGTTTTGAAGTCCCACTACAGAGGCGCGAGGGGGATCTCTACGGAGCAAACCTGTTTGTCGACGGAGGCGGGCCGTGTGAATGGCGTTTAAGTAATGTGATGTTCGGAGTGACCTACCGTGACCCCAGTCGCTTTGGCGAAAATGTTCTAGTTGGCGGGGGAGGCGGAGTAATAGTCGTATTCGATCATAACAATCCACAGCTTAGTGTGGGGAGGCGTGTGGCAGTTGAGGGTTCAGAGTTGAAAATCGTCAAGGATTACTATCTATGGCTAAACGAGAGATATACCGGAGGATATGTAAAGCGTGCCAGCTTGTCGGGATGCGGGAGCGGTTATATTACGTATGAAGCGAGGCAAGCAAGAAATGTTTATTTTGAACCGGTGTTTCATCCAGAGTTTGTGGTGACGTCTGTAGCGCCAAAAAAACACGCAGTCGGAGACTTCATTAAGTTTTTTTATCCGGATGGGACAGTCGAGTCCGATTCAGAAGGAAGGCCCAACTTTAAAAAAATGCAGGAAATCCGACTGAGAGCGGAAGCAAAAAAATGAAGTTACTCAATGTGGCGCAGAAAACCGTAAGGAGGGCTAAATGAAGAGTGCGAAGTTATTCGTAAAAAAATCAATTCTGTGTTTGGCGCTGCTCGGTTCCATCAGTGGATGCGCCAAAGACTACAGCATGGCGCCGTCACCGGGCGGCGAGCAAGTCAAGATTGCTATTAAGGTCCCCGAGGAATTAGAAGTAACACCCCTGAGGGTGATGTATCGATCAGCGATCTGCGAACGTGTCACCCATGACGGAGATGGAAGACCCGAGAAGCTTGAAGGTTACAACTCGATTGATGTGAAATTGTCACCCCAAAACAATGGGAGCCTCTATGAGGCAGATTTATTTGTAAACGGCGGTGGGCCCTGTGAGTGGCGCTTAAGTAATGTTTTATTTGAGGTGAGCTATCGCGTGCCTAATCGTTTTGGAGAAAACGTGGGCTCAGGAGGGGGTGGTGGGGTAATTGTGATATTTGACCATAACGATCCACAGCTTCGGACATCTGGCTTGATGAAAGTTAAAGGGGCAGACCTTACTATCATCAAGGACTATTACCCTTGGGTGAAAGATAGTTACTCAGGCGGTTATATCAAGCGAGCGGGCCTGGCAGGCGAGGCGAGAAGTTATCTAACCTACGAGGCCCGTGAAGCCCGCAGCGTGTATTTCGAGGCGGTGTTGCATTCTGATTACGTGGTGTCATCGACAGCACCAAAAAAACACAAGGTTGGTGAATTCATTACGTTTAAATACCCTGACGGAACAGTAGAGTCTGATCGGCGGTCAGAGCCCAACTTTAAAAAAATGCAGGAAATCCGCTTGGCAGCTGAAGCAAACAAATGAAGTCGCTCGGTGTGCTGCACCTGTTTTTAAGGAGTTTTAGATGAGCAACGCGACGCTATACGCAAAAACTACAATCTTATGCCTTGCGCTGCTCGCTTTCTTAAGCGGTTGCGTAAAAGACTATAAAGTTCTGACTCCACCGCCCGACAGCGAAAAGGTAAAAATTGTTATAAAAGTGCCTGCAGAGCTTGAGCCCAAAACTTTGGTTGCCAAGTACGAATCGGCCAGATGCCGAATGTTCGTCGACTTACCCACTGTGAGCCGTATGCAGTTTCCAGGATCAAACTTCCAGAATTCGAAGTTCACCAGGCAGGGAGAAACTAATTTCTACGAAGCAGAGGTATTCGTTGATGGCGGCGGTGAATGTGAATGGCAACTAGATAGCATCGAGTTTGGGGTCGTGTATCGTATTCCTAATCGTTTTGCAAAAAAAGTAACGGCTTATTATGGTGGGACAGTTATAGTTAAGTTTGACGGGCAGCACGCACCCTTTAATACGGTTGATCAGTTTATCGAAGGGCCGGACCTGACAATCGTAAAGGATTACTATCCATGGGTAAGGGAAGCCTATGAACTCGGTTACTACGATAAGAGCGTAAATCTGGCCAGAGAGTATGAAAGTTATCGTACCTACAGGGCTCGGGACGCAAGAAACATCTATTATGAACCGGTACTGCATTCAGATCTTGTCGTGACGTCGACTTCCCCGAAGAAACGCGTCGCTGACGAAATCGTAACTACAACATTTCGCTACCCCGACGGAACGGAAGAATCCAATCGGGAACTTGAGCCAGACTTTAAGGAAATGCAGGAAATTCGCTTGAAGATGGAGGCGAAATAATGAACTTGCTCAGCGCCGCGAGATATCTTCAGGGCGATCAACCGAATCCGAAAGCTTCAAGCTTCAGCGCTTTACTCATAATCATAACGGTGTTTGCATCGCTCAGTGGTTGCGCACTTGACTACGAACTCCATCCGGACACGGAGGGGGAGAGAGTCACGATGACGATTAAAGTATCGGAAGGGTTAGTCCCGCTGCCCATGGCCGTGGGTTATCTGTCGACGATCTGCGAAAACGTTTATGAGGGGCCTGATGTATTCGGCAGTATCAGGGAGCAGCGTGTAGCGTTCAAACGGCGCGGGGCGGGCGATTTCTATGACGCCGATTTCGCTGTTGACGGTGGCGGTATGTGTAGGTGGCGCGTGGCTTACGTGAAGTTTGGGGTACGTCCTCAATGGCCTGAGCGCATTGGCGAAGGTGCGGTAGTGGGAACGGGAGGTGATGTCCTGGTCGTGTTTCAGCATAACAATCCGGATTTTCCGTCTGAAGGGGTTAAAAACGTGGTGGGCACCCATCTTGATATAAAAAATAATTACTACCCATGGTTAAAAGATGTCCTAAAGAAGGATTACGTCAAGAGGCTTAATCTGGTGGGTGAAGCGGTGCCTTACCAGACTTACCTGGCTCCCCAAGTGCGAAACATAAACGCTGAGGCAGTGCTTCACGCCAAGTATGTCGTGACATCAAAACAGCCAGAGTACAAAGGCATCGGAATTCACCCTGCCTTTATTTATCCAGACGGGACTTCGGGCCCAGCTGACAGCGATACGCCAGATTTTCCCACGCTTGAGGCCATTCGTTTGAAGGCTGAAGCCAACCGATGGGGATATCAAACGACGTAAGTTCCCACGCCTGATCTTTATATCGGTCATCAAGTCGGTGAGTTCAGGCCCGCACCGTTAAAACCCGGCACGTATGACACGCACGCGCAACCCATGAGCTCGCCCAGGCATCCGCTCGCGCGGAATAAATACACGGCTTCATCAATTCATTGACAAAGGATCTTTCAATGTCACAAGGATTCGTATTGTTGGGTGACAAGACCACCCACGGAGGAGCGGTAATTTCCGCGTCGTCCACTCATATCACTCAGGGCAAAGCAGTCGCTCTGGTGGGGGATAGGGTCATGTGTCCCATACCCGGACATGGCGTTAATCCCATTATTGAGGGTTGTGCCGACTGTTTAGAGGATGGCCGTGCGCTGGTGGTCGATGGTTGCCACTCGCTGTGCGGTTGCCAGGTCATTTCCAGCGCACCTGACTGGGCGGTGGATTGAAGATGGCGTGGCAACGTGAATACGTGCAAGCAGGGCTCGCACCCAAACCGCCTTCACCGGTTCGCTGGCTGCTGATCGTGGTTTTAGCGGGGGCAGCGGCTGTGCTGATGTTCCTGCTCTACGTCGTGGTGCCTGAATTGCAGGCGTTAAACGTATGGGCGCTCACCGCCTCGCCGTTGGTGGTGGCGATTCTCGCGCTGGCGGCGCGGGTGCACGCCTACGGTGGCGCTCTGGATGAGTACAGGCTGCTGCAGGAGCGGTCCCGGCTGGCACAGGTCGCCTGGGGGGAATGGGGGCAGCGTTATATGGCGGCCATGGCCGGTCTGGTTCTATTGCCCGAGCATTTGTCTGCGGTGGCGATGATGAAACCGCCCCACACGCCTGTCCCACACTCAGGCAAAGCCCGCCGCATCGTTGGCCTGCCGAAGGGCCAAAAGGGCCGGGCCGTGGCAGGTCTTGCCCAATTGATGGGTTCGCTGTCGACAGTACTGGCACCGCTGCCACCGAGTGAAAGTCTCAGTGTCACTGTCCTGACCGATGCGCCACAGGATGAGCATCAAGCATTGGCCGTCGCCTGCCAGCAGCACCTGTCCGATCTCACCCCGTCATCCACCCTCACCGGCGTCCACGTAACAAGCCAGCTCTCCTTCGCCTGGATGGAAGAAACACTTAAAACCCCAGGCGACGGCGTCGAGCTCATCCTCGTCGTCCAGGCCCACGGTAAAGAGGCTTACTCCGACGGACTCGCCGCCATCCAGCTCTGTCCTGACACAGTCGCCAAAGCCCACATGCTGCCCATCGCCGCGCGCCTGTTGCGCCCGATGCCCCTCGACGTCGATTCCCTGGAAACCGACTTCACCACTCTCCTCCAGATTCAGGCCAAAGCTCGCGATGCAACAGGCGTTCTGGCCGACGGCGCCGACTGGCACCCGGAAACCACCCCATTACTGGCGGCAGCCGCGCGAGAGGGTGCAGCGCTGTCGGTGGACCACCGCTGGATTCTGGAACCCGTAAACGGCGTGCCGGGCCCCTGCGGTCACTGGCTGCTGGCAGCCCTCGGCATCGAGATGACCAGGCTCGCGAAGGAGCCCTTGTTGCTACTGGCCAGCGAAGACAAAGGCCGCTGGATCAACACCGTCACACCGGGAGACATCGCATGAAATCCATGATCGGCAATGGCTGGCGTCGCGCGGGTGGCGCGGTATGGCTTGTCGCCTTCGCAGCGGCGCTGGGCTGGCTTGTTTACACCTATGGCGCAACGGTCGGACTGACGGAGAGACATCAGCAAATCACGGTGTTCCTGTTGCTGATGGTGATCGCGCTGTTGGTGCAGACCCTTCCTCGTGCGCTGGCGCTGATGAAGGCCCGCCGCAGCGTCGAGCGGCGGCAGGGTGACGGCGTATTCCCGCCGGAGGAGTCGTCATCCAACCCGGAAACCAAGAAACTCCCGGGCGTCGCTGAACTCCAGGAGCACCTCGACCACCAGTACAGCGCCTTCCAGCGCACCCGCACCCGGTTCATTCTGGTCGTCGGCGAGCCCAAACAGATCGAGGCCATCGCACCAGGCCTTGCCGATGCCCAGTGGCTCGAAGGCCAGAATACCGTGCTGCTCTGGGGCGGCAGCCCGCAATCCCAGCTCTGCAAAACCGCCACCCGCTGGCACGCCGTAACCCAGCGGCGGGGTCTGGACGGCGTGGTCTGGGCCCTTGATAAGCAGCAAAGCGCCAACGCCGCGACGATGGGCAGTGGCGTCGCCGGTTTGCAGCAACTGGCGCGAACCCAGGGCTGGCAGTTGCCGCTGCACCTCTGGGAGGTCTGCGAGAGCCAATGGCCGCAGCACACCCGTCCGCGTGAGCCGGTTGGATCGTTGCTGGCCGCGCGCGTCACCGTGTCGCAGCTGGAAACGTCTCTTGCCCGTCTGGACGAGCCGCTGCGCAAACACGGCCTGGACCAGATGGAAGAAAGCGCGGACCACGACTTTCTCTTGCGCGTGTCCCAACAGCTGAAAGTGGAGGGCATCGCCCGCTGGCGTCAGGCGCTGACGCCGTTGCTGGGCAAGTTTGCGCGTGGAGTGCCATTGCGCGGGCTTTGGTTCAGCTTGCCGGCGCAACCCACCCACGCCGCTGACCATTTGTGGCTGCCCGATCCAGCGTGGGGGGGCGTCCTCCAAAACCAGTCACGCCAAACCCGCCGGCTGGGATGGCCCGTCACGCGCATCAGCTACGCACTGGCACTGGGTGCCGCGCTGATCTGGGCAGCAGGCCTGCTGCTGTCGTTCTCCACCCACCGCGCCCAGATCATCGACATTCAGTCGTCCCTCGCGGCCGTGCAGCCTTCGGGCAACGGCGATGAGCCGTTGCTCGCCCTCAACGCGCTGATCCTCGAAATGGGCAGGCTGAAGGACCGAGCCCGGCGTGGCGAACCGTGGTACCAGCGCTTCGGGCTGAGCCAGAACGATGCGCTGCTCGCGGCGATGTGGCCGCGCTATGTGGAGGCCAACAACCGGCTGATGCGCGACCCGGCGGCGGAGAATCTGAAGCGCCAACTGGCATCGCTGGTGGCGTCGCCCGCCGACAGTTCGCGGCGGGCGAAAGGCGCCCACAACGCTTACGTACAGCTCAAGGCCTACCTGATGATGGCCCGGCCGGAGAAAGTCGATGCGGCGTTTCTGGTGACCGCACTGGGTCATGCCGAGCCAACGAGAATGGGCGTGGCGCCGGGGTTGTGGAAAGGACTTTCGCCCACGCTGTGGCAGTTTTACGCCGCGCAACTGGCGGCCAATCCGCAGTGGCGCATCGAGCCAGATAACGCACTGGTGGCCCAGGCGCGGCAGGTCTTGCTGGTGCAATTGGGCCAGCGCAATGGCGAAGCCAGCCTTTATCGGCAGGTGCTGGAGGCCGCCGCGACCCACGCTCCCGATCTCGGGGTTGAGCAGATGGTCGATGACAAAGAGGCGTGGCCGCTGTTTTTCACCGAGGCGAGTGTGCCGGGGGTATTTACGCGGCAGGCGTGGGACGGGCAGGTGCGTCAGGCGATCGATGACATTGTCGAAGCCCGCCGCGAGCAGATCGACTGGGTGCTCAGCGATCGGGAAAGCAGCGCCGTTGTCGACACCTCGCCCGAGCAGCTCAGGGCGCGCCTGACCGAGCGCTATTTCCATGATTACTCCGGTGCCTGGCTTGAGTTTCTCAACAGTGTGCAGTGGCGACGGGCCGACAGCCTGGCCGACGTCATCGACCAACTGACGCTGATGAGCGACGTCCGTCAGTCACCGTTGATTGCCTTCATGAACACCCTGGCCTGGCAGGGGCAGGCCGGCAATCGCAGTCAGGGGCTCAAGGACTCGCTGGTGCAGTCGGCGCAGAAGCTGATGGGCAGCGAACGCTCGACCCGGGTGTCTGCCATCAGCCAGCAGCTCGACACGCCGGCCGGGCCGCTGGATCCGACCTTCGGCCCGCTGCTGGGGTTGTTGGGCAAGGACCCGGAAGGCAAGGGCGGCGATGACGACCTCAGCCTGCAAGCGTTCCTGACCCGCGTGACCCGGGTGCGCCTGAAGTTGCAGCAGGTCAGTCACGCCGCCGATCCCCAAGGGATGACCCAGGCCATGGCGCAAACCGTCTTCCAGGGCAAGAACATCGACCTCACCGACACCCGCGCCTACGGCGAGCTGCTCGCGGCCAGTCTCGGCGAGGAATGGGACGGCGTGGCCCACGCGCTGTTTGTCCAGCCGCTGGATCAGGCCTGGCGCAAGGTGCTCGAGCCATCAACGGTGGCCCTCAACCGGCAATGGCAGCAAGGCGTTGTGGATGAATGGGACCAGGCGTTCCTCGGTCGCTACCCCTTTGCCGCCACCGGCAGCGACGCCTCGTTGCCGATGCTGGGCAAGATGATTCGGGCGGATTCAGGGCGTATCGAGCAGTTCCTCCAGCGGGAGCTGACCGGGGTGTTGCGCAAGGACGGCGGTCGCTGGGGGGTGGACCCGGCCCACGGCCAGGGCCTGCTGATCAACCCGAAATTTCTCGCGGCCGTCAATCAGCTCAGCCACCTGGCCGACGTGCTCTACACCGACGGGGGCATGGGCATCAGCTTCGAGCTGCAGGGCAAGGCGGTGCGCGACGTGGTGCAGACCACCTTCGTGCTCAACGGCGCGCGGCATCAGTACTTCAATCAGAAAGAGAGTTGGCAGCGATTTGCCTGGCCCGGCAGCAGCGATTACCCCGGCGCCAGCCTGACCTGGACCAGCGTGCGCAGCGGCGAGCGTTTGTATGGCGACTTTCAGGGCGCCTGGGGGCTGATCCGTTTGCTGGACACTGCCACCGTCAACGCACTGGACGACAGTGACAGCCGCTACCGCATCACGGTGCCGGCGCCGGATGGCCTGGACCTGACCTGGCACATGCGCACCGAGCTGGGCGCGGGGCCGATGAGCCTGCTGGCGCTGCGCAATTTCAAACTGCCGCGACAGATCTTCCTCAACGGGATCGCCAGCGCACCCACGTCATCGCGCGCCGAGGTGATGGAATGAGCCTGCAACGGTTGATTACCACCACCCTGGGCGATCGCGACGCGGTTGAGATGGCCAGGGCCCACGCTGCGGAGTGGGCGTCATGGCTGAAACCGATCAGCGATCAGTCTCCCGCTGGCCAGGACCCGGGCTATGACGATGATTTCCAGAGCATGCGCGAGGAGGTCAACAAACTGTCCGGAGCGGACGCCGATCGGGTCGTCTCGCTGGCGGAGAAGCTGCTCAACGTCACGTGCAAGGATTTGCGCGTGCTCACCTATTACCTGTGGGCGCGCCTGCAGCGGGACGGCGAGTCCGGGCTGGCGGAAAGCCTGAACCTGCTGGCCGCGATCATCGAGCGCTACAGCGCCGACGTGCTGCCGGCGCGGCCCAACAGTCGCAAGGTGGCGCTGGAGTGGCTGGCGAGCGCCAAGGTGCTGGACAGCCTGACGCTGTACCCGGAAGTCGCGAAAGCCGAGGCCGAGCGCACAGTCGCCGCGCTCGCGTGGCTGGATCAGGTGCTGCAAGGCTGGCCTGCGCAACAACGCCCGGACCTGGGCGCGCTGTACGCGGCGCTGTCGGCACGACTGGCCCAGGCCGGCGGACTCGACGCCGTGGTGCCGCAGTTCAGCGCCAGCCATGACGCTGCGAATCCTCAGGCCACCCACCACGCCGCCACCCATGGCGTCGGCCCCGCGCCAAATACCATCCGCTCTGGCCGTGATCTGCTGGACAACGGCCGCACGCTGGCCAGCTATCTGCGCGAACAACCCCAGGGCTGGCTGGCGGCCCATCGGCTGATGAAAAGCCTGCGCTGGGACACCGTGCACCAGTCGCCGCCCCACGACGCGAGTGGCCGAACACGACTGGCACCGCCCCGGGGCGAATACCGCGCGCAGCTCAAACGGCTGTACCTGCAACAGAGCTGGAACGAGTTGCTCGATCAGGTGGAGCGCATGTTCGCCGAGGGCGTAAACCATTTCTGGCTCGACCTGCAGTGGTTTCTGTATCAGGCGCTGAGCCGGCAACCTGCGCCATTCGAGGGCTGGGCACGCATCGTCAAGGAGGACCTGGGCCTGCTCCTCGAACGCCTGCCGGGCCTCGAAACGTTGTGCTGGGACGACGGCTCGGCCTTTGCCGATGAGACCACCCGCGAGTGGATCGAACAGCACGTCAGCACCCAGGGCGCTGCTGCCTGGTTGCCCGCGCCGGCCGCGTCCAACCCAGACGACGCCGACATTCTGGCCCTCGAAAGCGAGGCGCTGGCCCAGGCCGACCGCGACGGCGTCGAGGTGGCGCTGGCCTGGCTCGACACGCGCCCCGACATTCACAGCGGCCGGCAGCGCTGGCTGCTGCGCCTGCTGATGGCGCGGGTCGCCGAGCAGTACGGCAAAAGCGAGCTGGCATTGCACCTGCTCGGCGAACTGGACGCCACGGCCCAGCGCCATGTCCTGGCCCAGTGGGAGCCGGCGCGGGTGTTCGAAGTCAAGGCGCGGCTGCTCAAGTTGTTGCGCCTCAAAGCCCAGCGCAGCGACGCCGACAGAAACGCGCTGAGTAAACGCATGGAGCCGCTGCTGGCGGCTCTGGTGGCCATGGACCCGGTCCGCGCGGCAGTGCTGTGCGGCTGACACTTTCAACCAGGAGGTTCCTTTGAACACGGACAATCTGACCCTGCGCTATTTCGATGCCGAAATGCGCTACCTGCGCGAGGCCGGCAAGGAGTTCGCCCAGGCGTTTCCCGACCGCGCCGCCTCGTTGAATCTGGACAAGCCCGGCGCCCACGATCCCTACGTCGAACGGCTGTTCGAAGGCTTCGCGTTTCTGATGGGGCGCCTGCGGGAGAAGCTCGACGACGACTTGCCGGAGCTGACCGAAGGCCTGGTCAGCCTGCTGTGGCCCCATTACCTGCGCACGATCCCCTCGCTGTCGATCGTCGAGTTGCAGCCCGACGTGCACCAGATGAAGCAGAGCGAGGAGGTCGCGACGGGCTTTGAAATTCAGTCGCAACCCATCGGCCCTCAGCGCACGCGCTGCAGTTACACCACCACCCAAGCGGTGACCCTGCGTCCGCTGGCGCTGGATTCGGTGCGCCTGGCCCAGGAGCCGGACGGCCGCTCGCTGATCCGCCTGCGTTTTTCCTGCGGTGCCCTGAGCAACTGGAGCCAACTGGACTTGCGCCGCATCCCGCTGTACCTCAACGCCACGCCGGCGGTGGCCAACGCGCTGCACCACGCGCTGACCCTGGGCACCCAGGCCCTCTACGTGCGTCAGCCCGGGGACGCCCAACGTCAACCGCTGCAGGGGCGCTTTGCGCCCAAGGGCTTCAGCGATGACGACCGGCTCTGGCCCAAGGGCGACAGCGCCTTCAGCGGCTATCAGTTGCTGCTGGAGTACTTCAGTTTTCGCGAGAAATTCATGTTCGTCACCTTGCACGGGCTCGAGAACATGAGCATCGCGCCGGACGCGCCGTGGTTCGAGCTCGAGGTCGTGCTGAATCAGGCGTGGCCCCACGGGCTTGCCCTGAGCGCGGAACAGATTCGCCTGCACGCCGTGCCGGTGATCAACCTGTTTGCGCTGGAAGCTGACCCGCTGTCCCTGGACCCTTTGCAGACCGACTATCTATTGCGGCCGATGCGTCTGCAGGACGGCCACACCGAGATCTATTCGGTCGACCGGGTGACAGCGTCCCGGGGTTCCGGGCGGGAGGCCTACGTGCCGTTTTCCAGCTTCCGGCACAAGGGCGGCATGCTCCGCGACGAGGCGCCCGAGCGCTATTTCCACACCCGCCTCAAGCGCGCAGCGAACGGGCTGCATGACACGTGGCTGATACTGGGAGGAGAGGGCGCCGACGTCGATCGGCTCGCCGAGCGCGCGTGTCTGTCCCTGCGGCTCACTGGCACCAACGGCCAGTTGCCGCGAAAAGCGCTGCAAAGCACGATCCTCGACACGCCGTTGCACGCCACCCAGGCAGGCCTGCGGGTGCGCAATCTGTGTGCGCCGACCCTGCCGTGCTACCCGCCGAGTCGCGACCGTTTTCACTGGCGAGTATTGAGCCACCTGGGCTCGAACTTCCTGCCGATGCTCGACAGCGCCGAAGTGCTGCGCGGCACCCTGGCGCTTTACGACTGGACCGGCAGCGAGCTCAATCGCCGGCGTCTGGAGGCCATCGTTGACGTCCGTCACCACCTCATTCAGCGCTTCGAAAAAGGCTTCCTCCTGCGCGGGGTGGACATCGAAGTCACCCTCGACGCCAACGGTTTTGCCGGCGAGGGCGACATCTGCCTGTTTGGCGAAATGCTCAACCGGTTCTTTGCGCTGTACGCCGACATCCACCTGTTCACCCAGATCACCCTGATCCTGCAACCGACCGGGAGGAGCCTGCGATGGAGCGAAAACCACAGCCAGCGGATTCCCGGCTAAGACTCGTCGAATGGCTCGATGCCGTGCAGGGGCGGGTGGCAGAGGCGAGCGTCTACCGTTTCTGCCAGTTGCTGGAAAGCGCTGCGCCCGGCCAGCCGTCGTTGGGCAGCACGGAAAACCCGAAGGATGATCTGGTGCGTTTCCGGCCTGACCCCGGCATGGGCTTTCCGGCCAGTGAGCTCAAAGCCGTGGAGTGGTCGTCTGAGGATCAGCCACTGCCCGCGACCGTGCGCACCCGCTTGCTCGGCCTCTATGGCGTGGATTCACCGCTGCCGACGCGCTACCTCGACGACATCGCGCAAAAGCGGGAAGGCCACGAGGCGCTGGAGGGGTTTCTCGACATCTTCAACCATCGGGTCTTCACCCAGTTTTACCGGATCTGGCGCAAGTACTCGTACCCGGCCTCATTTGCGCCCGCGGGTGCCGACCCGACCTCGCAATGCCTGTTCGGGCTGATCGGGCTGGGCATCCCCGGCACGGCAAAACGTATCGCCACGCCGCTGTCGCGCTTTCTGGCGCTGCTCGGGGTGATGCGTTTGCCGACCCGCAACGCCGAAGGCATTTCGGCGCTGGTGCATTTACTGGCGTCTCACACCCGGGTGTCGATCGCGCCGCACTGGCCGCGAAACATCGCCCTCGCCACGCCGGCCAGCCTGTCCTCCGCACGGCCGGTGAACCTGTCCCAGGGCACGCCGCTGGGCAGCGTCGGTCGCGACGTCAACAGCGAACTGTTGCTGACACTGTTCACCGCCGACCACGACGAGGCGCGGGAATGGCTGCCCGGCGGCGGCTTGCACAGCGACCTGCGGGTGCTGCTGCAGGTGTATCTGGGCTGGCGCTGTACGGCGCGGTTGCGCTTGTCGCTGCCGATTGAGTGCCTGCCGGTGTCAGCGCTGAGCGGACGCGGCGTGCTGCTGGGCATGACTGCAGGGCTCGAGTTGAAGGGCCGCGCTGCCGGGGAAAACGACACAATCACTATCCATTTGGGCCGTTATCAAGGGCTCCACCTCAACCCTCAGGAAAGAGAAACCACCCATGTCGCCTATGATTTTTAGAGCGTTGACCCTCTGCGCCTTCGGGCTCCTCGTCAGCGGCTGCGGGGTCACGCAGAGCGTGTCGGAATCCACCGCGTCCATGACCCGGGCGATCTTCTACAAACAGGTCAGAACACTGCGTCTGGACTTCGACGGCCGCCAGGCCCTGAACAACGACGGCACGGACATGCGCGCCTTGTCGGTGCCGGTGATGGTGCGGGTGTACCAGCTGCGCGACGGCAAATCGGCAAGCAAAGCCACCTACGACGACCTGCTGCGGGACGCCGACCGCCTGCTCGGCGCTGACCTGCTGGATCAGCGCTCACTGGTGATCAAGCCGGGGGAGGGTGCGCAGCTGGATGTGCCGCTGGACGAAAACGCCGGGGTGGTCGCCGTCGTCGGGTTGTTCCGCGAGCCCGATTCACAGGCCAACGACTGGCGCATGCTGCTCAACCGCGACGACCTCGACCCGGACCGGCCACGGGTTATCGAACTGGGAGAAAGCCGGCTGACGCTGCGCCCCCTGGCCGAGGGTTGAGCCATGACCGAGCTCAACCCGTCGCTCTACGAAACCCTGCTGCAGAATTTCACCGGTGAACTCGATCTGGCCCGGGTGGCGGAGGACGACCAGTACGTGCTCTCGGTGCTGGACAACCTGCAGCGCATTCTCAACAGCCGCGCGGGCACCCTCGCGCACCTGCCCGATTACGGCCTGCCGGACATGGGCGCCGTGCTCGAAGGATTGCCGTCTGCCGCCCATGGACTGATGCGGACCATCGCCGACACGCTGCTCAAATACGAGCCGCGCCTGCTGTCGCTGCACATTGAGCTGTTGCCGCAGACCGAACCGGGCCATCTGGTCTACGCGCTCGACGCGACGCTGGAAGGCGAGCGCATCGCGACGTTCGGCACGACGTTGAGCCCGGAGGGAAGGGCGGTGGTGCGTCATCTCAAGCGCCATGATGTGCGGGCCCTCCCATGAGGCTGACAGCGCGCGCGATGACCCAGGGCTTCGCCATGGGGATCAAGGCCGGCGGCGATCCGCGGGAATTGCCGGACTACCGGAGGTTGTGCATTGAAATGGCCCGAATGGGTCATCCGGCCTGCCCTGATGTGGACTGGCAATCCATCGAACAGTGCTGCCTGGCCTTGTTTGCCAGCCATGGCGCGGACCTGCAAACAGCGGCGGCTTATGCCCTGGCGCGCAGTCACCTGGCCGGAGTGGACGGGATGTTCGAAGGCGTGGCGGTGCTGGAGAGCCTTTTGCGGGCAGACGCCAAACCCTGGCCCCGAGGGGTATCGGCGCGGGCGGAAATCCTCGGCGGAGTGTTCGGCTCGTGGCAAGCGGTGCTGCGGGAACTGGACATCAACCCTTGCGATCGGGCAGGCCTTAACCTGCTGAGCACGCGGCTTGGGTCGCTGCGCCAGACGCTGGTTGAGCAACATCCGCAATCCCTCATCGCGCTGGATCGGTTGCACGAGCAGATCGGACAGCGGGTGTCACGTCTGGAGCGCGATGCCCAAGCCCTTGGCGTTATCGGGCATCAGGCAGCGCGAGCTTCAACGCTGCCCACCTCAGCGGACTCCCCGGTGCAGCGCGCAGTGCACGGCTCAACGCAGCGCAACCGGCCCGGCACGCAAAGGAAGGCCACGCCCCCCAATCCGCCCCTCCAGCAGCGTCGAGCGCTCCGTATCGGATGGCTCGCTGCCGCGCTGTTCGGCTGTCTCATCGTTCTGGCCGCAGGCTATTAATGTGCGTTGACCCCACACTTTCCGCGGGGTCGGTCGCGCACGGAATGTACCGCCCGGCTGAACCTTGGCATTTACCCGTCGGCCATATTTACAGCCGGGCACTGACTCCATTAGTGTGCGCGCATCATCTGCCTCAACACCGCGGCTGCCGCATGTTCAGGCACGTCCGCTCAGACCGGACACTTTCGCCCTTGGTTGAAATCACCCCTGCGTTGCGCGACCCCTGCGTCCCGGCCCCCGTTGCCAGCGTCCTTCAGCAATTGCGAACGGCGACCGCTGTCCAGCACACGGCACTCGAAGCCCGATTGCCACTGACCCACCCACAGCTTGATCTCGACACCTACAAACGGATCATCGCTGCCTATTACGGTTTTCATCTGCCCCTGCAACAGTCGATTGAGCGTTTTCTGGCGCCCCAGGCCGTTGATCCTGCGCGGCAGAAAATCCCGGCGCTGATCAAGGATCTGCACGCCCTTGGCCTGGACGACCTGCAGATTGAGGCGCTGCCGCTGTGCACCGAGCTGCCCGCCATCGACAGCGTCGCGCAGTTACTCGGCGTGATGTACGTCATGGAAGGGGCGACCCTGGGCGGGCAGGTGTTGCGCCGCATCATCGCCGACAGACTGGGCGTGGACGCCGACAGCGGCGGCGAGTTTCTGGACGTCTACGGCCGCAACACCGGTCATCTGTGGAAAGCTTTCCTGAAACAATTGGCCGAGTTCGACACCCCGCTGTACAACACCGAGGTGGTGCAATCGGCCCGCCTCACCTTTGAATCCTTTCAAACCTGGCTGGAGCGAGCGGGAGTGCTGAACAATGCTTAACAACATGCAGACCATGGATGACCTGCTGGACACCTGCGCCAACGAACCGATTCGGATCCCGGGCGCCATTCAGCCCCACGGCGCTCTGCTCACGCTGCTCGAAGCCGACTGGTCCGTGCAACAGGCCAGTGCCAATGCCTGGCAGATGCTGGGCATCCCCGGCGACGTGCAGGCCGGCGACTCGCTGGCACGCTGGCTGGGCGAGGCGCAGGCCGACGCCTTGCGCGACGCCGTTCGGGACGCGGATCTGCACAGCCTCGATCCGTTGCCGATGCAGTTTGCCGGGCAGGCATTCGATGGCCTGTTGCATCGCCATGACGGCCTGCTGTTTCTGGAGGTGGAGCCCGTCGCCACCCAGGCATCGATGCAGCACTTGGGCCCGCGCCTCACGCGCACCTTGCGTCGCCTGCAATCGGCCAAATCACTGGACGATCTGTACGCCATCAGCGTCGCGGAAATCCGCGAACTGACCGGCTACGACCGGGTGATGATCTATCGCTTTGAAGAGGAGGGCCACGGGCAGGTCATTGCCGAGTCGGCAACGGCCGAACTGGACGCCTACCTGGGGCTGTTTTTCCCCGCCACTGACATTCCGCAACAGGCCCGCGAGCTGTATCGCCTGAACTGGCTGCGCATCATCCCCGACGCCGCGTATGTGCCGGCGCCTATGGTCCCGGCCCTGCGCCCGGATACCGGCGAACCGCTGGACATGAGCCACGCGGTGCTGCGCAGCGTGTCGCCGATCCATTGTCAGTACATGCATAACATGGGCGTGCGCTCATCGATGAGCATCTCCCTGCTCAAGGATGAACGCCTCTGGGGCCTGATCAGTTGCGGCAATCGCGAGCCGCTGCAGGTTCCCCACACCCTGCGCTCAGCCTGCCAGACCATCGGACAAGTGCTGTCGATGCAGATCAGCCTGCTGGAAGATCAGCACACTCAGCGCCAGCGACTGGCCAAACATCACATGCTGGACCGGCTGTCCAGGGCGATGAACGAGTCCGCGGCCGACGTCTACAACGGGCTGCTTGAACATTCCCAGGCGCTGCTGACACTGGTCGACGCCAACGGTGTGGCGGTGATCATCGACGGTCAGGTGCACCTGATCGGCCAGTGCCCGAGCACCGAGCAAGTGAGCGCGTTGCAGCAATGGCTGCAGAACCGGCCCGGAGCGGTGTTCGAGACGTCCAGCCTCGGCGCCGTGTTCCCCGACGCGCAAGGCTATCCAGACGTGGCCAGCGGACTGCTGGCGTTCAGCTTGCCCAAGCCGGTGGCCAACGCGGTGCTGTGGTTTCGCGCAGAGGTCAGGGGCAGCGTGGAGTGGAGCGGTAACCCACAGGAGGCCAAACGGGTCGTCAATGACCGCCTGCAGCCACGGGAATCCTTTGCCCTGTGGGAACAGCAGGTCGAGGGCAAGGCCAGGGCCTGGAGCGCCGGCGAGGTCTACGCGGTGTCCGACCTGCGTCGCTCGGCGCTGGAGGCGGACCTGTCACGGCAGGTGCTGCGCGAAAAAGAGGCCGTGCGTGCCCGCGATGAGCTGGTGGCCGTGGTGTCCCACGACCTGCGCAGCCCGCTGACCGTCATCGTCATGCAGTGCGCCATGATGCAGCGGGTGATCAACGCCGACGCCACGGCGTCTACCAAACGGCTCAACTCGGCCATCGACATCCTGCAGCGCGCGTCCACGCGAATGACCAACCTGCTGGAGGATTTGCTCGATACCTCAAAGATCGAAGCCGGCCGCTACTTCATCGACGCCGAGCGGCTGGAAGTCAGTCAGTTGTTCGAAGACGCCTGGTCACTGCTCACGCCACTGGCGCTGAACAAATTCATCGACCTGACGTTCGACGCTGATCCCGACCTGACGATTTTCGCTGACCCGGAGCGCATGTTTCAGGTGCTCTCCAACCTGGTGGGCAATGCCATCAAATTCACGCCCAAGTCCGGCAGTGTGAAGGTGACGGCGTCAGCCGCGGGCGACAATGTGGTGTTCGCCGTGGCGGACAGCGGAGATGGCATTCGTGGCGATCAGTTGCCCCACGTGTTCGAGCGCTATTGGCGCAGGCGTGAAGGCAATCCGAGCGGCACGGGCCTGGGGCTCTACATCTCCCAGGGCATCGTCAGGGCCCACGGCGGCGAACTGACCGCCGCCAGTGAAGAGGGCGTCGGCAGCGAATTCCGCTTCACGGTGCCGCGCGCGTCCATGGCGTCCTGACCCGGACGCGAGCGCCCCAGTGGCCGGGGGCTATTCCTGACTGGAATCCCCCGCATGAAAAACATGAATTTTATTTATGCCTGTCAGCCCTCTACCGTGAGCGTGTTCCGTTCACGGTAGAGCCATCATGATCGCACACCCCCAATCCCAGGCTGAGCCCCTGCCATCCATCGTCGAAGAGCACTGGAAGCGCAATCTGGCTGTTTGTGTGTTCGGCGCGTTCACCACCATCGTCGCCATGACGCTGCTGCTGCCGTTTCTGCCGCTGTATGTCGAACATTTGGGCGTCAGCGATCAGGCCGCCATCGTGCAGTGGTCGGGGGTGGCGTTTGGCGCGACCTTTCTGTCTGCCGCGCTGACGGCACCGCTGTGGGGGCGGCTGGGCGACCGCTACGGGCGCAAGCTCATGCTGATTCGCGCCAGCCTGGGCATGGCGGTGGCGATGTCGCTGATCGGGCTGGCGGAGAACATTTACCAGTTGGTCGGGCTGCGTTTGCTGGCAGGGTTGCTCGGCGGCTATGCCTCCGGCGCGACCATTCTGGTGGCGACGCAGACGCCCAGGGCGCGCACCGGCTGGGCACTGGGGATGCTCTCTTCGGGGATCATGGCCGGTAATCTCGCCGGGCCGTTGATTGGCGGACTGTTGCCGCCGCTGATCGGCATCCGTCACACGTTCTTCCTGGCCGGGGGCGTGATCTTTCTGACCTTCCTTGCGACGCTGTTTCTGATGAAGGAAGCGCCTCGGCCCCAACGTCAGGCGGGTGCGGCGAAGGCGCCGGCTGTGCGGGCGTGGGACGTCATCGCGGACAAAAGGCCAGTGCTGACCATGCTGGTCGTGGCCTGTCTGGTGATGTTTTCGATCATGTCCATCGAGCCGATCATCACCGTGTACCTGACCCAGTTGCACAGCGAAAACGTCACGCTGATGGCCGGGCTGGTGATGTCGGCTACCGCCCTGGCCAGCGTGTTGTCGGCGTCCCGCCTCGGCAAGCTGGCCGACCGCATCGGCCACTGGAAAGTGGTCATCGGCTGCCTGACGGCGGCCGCTCTGTTGCTCATCCCCCAGGCGTTCGTCAGCCATGCCTGGCAATTGGTGCTGCTGCGTTTTCTCATGGGCATTGCCCTGGGCGGCCTGTTGCCGTGCATTGCGGCGATCATCCGCCATTCGGTGCCCGACGCCGTGGCCGGCCGCATGCTGGGCTATTCCACGTCTTGCCAGTACATCGGCCAGGTGCTGGGGCCGCTGACCGGGGGGTACCTGGGCGGGCATTTCGGGATGCCGGTGGTCTTCATCGCCACCTGCCTGCTGATGGGCGGGTGCGCGGTCGGGATGTTGCTGATGCGGCCTCTGATGTCCAGCGGGACCGGCGCCAGCCGGGCGGAGCGCGGCATTTGACAAAACCATGACATCCCGCACCCGATAATCGCCGCAGGAGGGGCGACGCCCCGGATTCGAGTACCGCCATGCACGGACCTTCATGGACATCAAACACAGCCTCAAGCAACGGATTGTCATCGTATTCGCCTTGATGAGCACCCTGGTCGCCGGGGTATTCGCCGCCGGTATCATTGCCACCGTGCACGTGGTCGAAAAGCGCCTGTCGATCATGAGCCTGAAGGGCAACATGCACCGTCTGCTGGCGGTGGACAGCATCAACGACTGGCGCCACCGGCCTGAAAAAGACGAATTGTTCTACGCTGAAGAGGGCGTTGGCGACCTTGCCATGAGCGATGACCTCAAGGGCCTGCCCCTGGGATTTCAGGAGTTCTTTCGCGGCAAGAAAGCCTATTACGCCATGGTCTCGGAAGTGAACGGGCGCCATTACGTGTTGTTGCGGGATCAGCGCAAATTCCAGAAACGTGAACGAATTCTGTTCGGGGTCGTGCTGGTCGGCTTCGTCCTCAGCGTGCTGTTGGCGGTGTTGCTGGGGCGGCTGCTGGCGTCCCGGGTGATCACGCCGGTGTCGCGCCTGGCCGGTCAGGTGCGTCATCGCGATCAGTTGCTGGAACTGGCGCCGGTGCTCGCCAGCGATTACGCCAATGACGAAGTCGGCGTACTGGCCCGATCCTTCGACGAAACCCTGGGCCGGCTGCGGGCCGCGCTGAGTCGCGAAAAGCTGTTCACCAGCGACGTCAGCCATGAGCTGCGCACGCCGCTCATGGTGCTGGCGACGTCCTGCGAACTGCTGATGGAATACCCGGCGCTGGACGACCGTTCCCGCACGCAGGTCAAGCGCATCGGCAAGGCGACCGCGGGTATGAACCAACTGGTCGAAACCTTCCTGCTGCTGGCCCGTACCGAAGGCAAGAACACGCCTCATGGCCAGCGGTCGTCTCTGGTGCTGATCGCCGACGAGCTGGCTGACACCTGGCGCACGCCCATCGAAGCCAAAGGTTTGCGCTTCAGCTATCAGCGCCTGGACGGCGACGACGAGGCTTACAACGCGCCCTTGCTGCGCTCGGTGATGGGCAATCTCTTGCGCAACGCCTGGCACTACACCGATCAGGGATTCATCCAGTTGACCCTGCGCAGCGACGGGTTCAGCGTCGAGGACAGCGGCATCGGCATTCCGCTGGAAAAACAGCAGGCCATGTTCCAGCCCTTCGTGCGCGGCGACGAACAGCGCGGGGAGGGGCTGGGCCTGGGGTTGTCGCTGGTCCAGCGCATCTGCGCCAACCAGCACTGGACAGTCAACCTGACCAGCCGTGATGACGGGGGATGCTGTTTTACCGTGTCGCTGAAGCCGACCCATGAGATGTTGGTGGCCACGAGCCCCAGCGCCGACATCAGCGATTAATCCGACGCTTTTCCGGCTGAAGCCGGTCCTGCAGCCGGTCCTGCAGTCGAGGTCAAACCAGTCCAACCGCGGCCGGTCCACAGGGCGCAGGCGACACTGCGCACGCCACTGGTCCGGTGCACCGCACGAGGGCTCGACAGTGCGCTCCAAGGGTTGCCTCCCTTATGGACCCGCGACCATGCATCCTTCCAGCCCATCACTCATTTGCATGCCTGCCGACGATCCCGCGGTAGGTACGGATGACACCCCTGAATACCCCCTGTCTGCCCCCATCAAACCCGACGATCCCGAGCGGCGCAGCGAGCAGTCCCAGGCCGAGACCGATGGGTGCACCCCCGAAACCGGGGCCGATCCGGCCGAGTGATTATCATTCGTTCGGATGGGGTAATCGCTGCGTCTGTCGGCAAATGCGTGTGCATCTGTCATTAGAATTGATGATTGTGCTTGGAAAGCTTCTTCAAAAACGGAAGAATGCGCGATTATTCGCGCACCTAACTCGCAATATTCACCACGCCAATACCGTGGCGGAGGAAGCAAATTTGAATCAGCTAAAACGCCTTCAGAGCGGAATTGAAGGGCTTGATGAGCTGCTAATGGGCGGCTTCGTTGCCGGGTCCTCGTACATCATTCAGGGTCGACCGGGCTCCGGAAAAACCATTCTGGCCAACCAGATCGGTTTCAATCACATCCGCAATGGCGGCCGCGTGCTGTTCGCGACCCTGCTTGCCGAGCCCCACGAACGGCTGTTTCAGTTCCTCTCCACCATGAGCTTCTTCGACAAAGACCGGGTCGGCGACCAGATCCAGTTCGTCAGCGCGTTCGACACCATGGAAAACGACGGCCTTGATGAAGTCGTCAAGCTGCTGCGCCGGGAGATCGTCCGCCAGAAGTCCACGGTGATGATCCTCGACGGGCTGCTCAATGCCCGCTCCAAAGCCGAATCCACCCTCAACACCAAACGCTTCATCTCCGAACTGCAGGGCCACGCCGCTTTCGCCGGGTGCACGGTGTTCTTCCTGACCAGCTCACAGCTGGACGACGGCAGCCCCGAACACACCATGGTCGACGGCGTGCTGGAAATGGGCGAAGAGCTGGTCGGCAACCGGTCCGTGCGCCGTATCAAGGCGCGCAAGACCCGTGGCAGTGGCGCCATCCCCGGCGCCCACGAATGCGAAATCACCGAAAACGGGCTGGTCGTCTACCCGCGCCTTGAAAGCACCATCACCCACTCGGCGCTGCGCGACAGTGCTGAATTCAGTGTCATCGCCAGCGGTATTGACACGCTGGACCCGCTGATCGGCGGTGGCCTGGTGGAATCGTCGGTGACCTTGCTCCTCGGCCCGTCGGGCACAGGCAAGACCACGTTCGGCCTTAACTTTCTCGCGCGCTCGACGCCCGATGAACCGGGGCTGCTGTTCGGCTTCTACGAGTCGCCACAGCGCCTTCGGGTGAAGGCGGCGGCGCTCGGGCTGGACTTTGAAGCGCTGGAACGCGCCGGTGCGCTGCACATCGCCTGGAAATCACCGACCGCCGAGTTGATCGACAAACTCGCCCTCGACCTGCTGCGGATCGTCGAGCAGCACGGCATCAAGCGCGTGTTCCTCGACAGTCTCGGCGGCATGGCCCGAGCGTCGTGCGACCAATCGCGGATTCTCGACCTCTTCAGCGCCCTGATGAGCGAGCTTCGCGCCCGTGGCGTCACGGTGGTCTCGAGCTGGGAAATCCGCGGCCTGATCGGTGGCAAGATCGACGCACCGGCCCCTGACATGTCGGGCATCGTCGACAACCTCATGCTGATCCGCTTCGCGCAATCGACGGCGGGGCTGACCCGGCAACTGTCGATCCTCAAAATCCGCGATAACCCCTACGACCCGGCCCTGCTGGACGTCTTGATCGGCGAGCAGGGTCTGACTGTGAAAAAGGCTGCGTTCCATGCCCTCGACGATTCAGGCAATGCAACGGCGTAGAAGTCGTCATCGAGCCGATGATCGCTCATTGGCGCGGAGGGCTGCATGACCACGATTCTGATCGTCGACGATGAATACCTCATCGCTGACATCCTCAGCTTCGCGCTGGAAGACGAAGGCTACCTGACGGTCACCGCCGGCAGCGGACTGAAGGCCCTCGGCATTCTCGAACGCGAGCGCCCGCAGCTGATCATTACGGATTACATGATGCCCGGGATGAACGGCATCGAGCTGGCGGAAGCGGTGCGCGTGAATCAGAGCCTGGGGCAGATCCCGATTGTGCTCATGAGCGGTGCGCAGTCGCATCTGGGCATCGCCCGGCCAGACCTGTTCAGTAAAGTGTTCGACAAGCCGTTCGAAATCAGCGCAGTGCTGGAAGCGGTACGGTCGCTGCTGGGCACGTAGGACTGGCTTCAGCCGGGAAGAGGCCGATGTGGACGCCAGCAATTTTGCGGCGCGGCTGCCGGCGCATTCCCGGCTAAAGCCGGACCCACGGTCGAGGTCATGGCTGCTGGCGAAGTCCGGGAGCAAGTCTCACTGGACGCTTGGGATGCTTTTTATGGGACCGGCTTCAGCCGGGAAGAGGCCGATGTGGACGCCAGCAAATTTGCGGCGCGGCTGCCGGCGTATTCCCGGCTAAAGCCGGTCCCACGGTCGAGGTCACAGCTGCTGCCTAGGTCGAGGCGCAGCAGGTCTCACTGGACGCACGGGATGCTTTTTGTGGGACTGGCTTTAGCCGGGAAGAGGCCGGTGTCGACGCCAGCAAATTTGCGGCGCGGCTGCCGACGCATTCCCGGCTAAAGCCGGTCCTACGGTCGAGGTCACAGCTGCTGCCTAGGTCGAGGCGCAGCAAGTCTCACTGGACGCTTGGGATGCTTTTTGTGGGACTGGCTTTAACCGGGAAGAGGCCGGTGTGGACGCAAAAATTCTACGGCGCGGCAGGTGATGCCGGGCGTGGATTGAAACTCGGGAAGGCAGGGCGGCCATGACGCCGCCCTTGGTGAATCAACGTCCGTCAGCGACCTTGCGTTCGATCTCAGCTGACTTTTTGTTCAGCTCCTCGGCGTCCTGTTCCTTTTCCCGAATGGAGGTCGGGGTGATGATTTCGTCCACCGCGCGGGTGTCGTTGTCAGGGTCAGTGAGGTCTCGCTGTATCACGTTGACGGGTTTGCCAGCGCTGTCCAGGGTTGGCGCTTCGGGCTGGGTGACGTTGCGTGGGTCGACCGGGGTGTCGTTGCTCATGGGTTCATCCTCGCTGTGGGGTATGAGGGTTGGATGTGTCGACGGTCGCCGAGTTCGGGTTTTTTTCGGCCGCATGCCAGGCGGGGCCGGAGCCGCTCAACGCTGCTCCACCAGATTAAGGAAGCGCCGCGTGCGCTCGTTGTCCGGGTCGACCAGCACCTCGGTCGGCGAGCCATCGGCGACGATGCGCCCGCCCTCCATGAACAGCACGCGGTCGGCGATGTCCTGGGCGAAATTCATTTCGTGGGTCACCAGCAGCATGGTCATCTGCTGCTCGTGGGCGATGGCGCGAATTACGGCCAGCACTTCACCGACCAGCTCGGGGTCCAGCGCAGAGGTGACCTCGTCGAACAGCATCACTTGGGGCCGCATGGCCAGCGCCCTGGCAATGGCCACGCGCTGTTGCTGGCCGCCGGACAGCTGCGCGGGATAGGCATCGGCCTTGTGGCTCAAACCGACCAGCCCGAGGTATTGATGGGCGCGCTCCAGAGCCTCTTCGCGGCTCAGCTTGAGCACCTGAAGCGGGGCTTCGGTGACGTTCTGTTGCACGGTCAGGTGCGGAAACAGGTTGAACTGCTGAAAGACCATGCCCACCCGATGCACCACCGGCGGCTTCTTCGCACCCGGCCAGTGCCAGCCGCCGGATTTGGCCGGCACCGGCGAGCCGGCCACCTCGATACTGCCGTGCTGATAGGCCTCCAGGCCCTTGATCAGGCGCAGCACCGTGGATTTGCCCGAACCGCTGGGGCCGATCAGGGCGACTTTCTGACCGGCGGGGATGCTCAGGTCGAGGTGATCGATGACCCGGGTCGCGCCAAAGTTTTTCACTACTTGCTTGAGGATGATCTGCGGCGATGCGCCGGGCAGAGCGTGTGCGAGATCAGACATGGCTGCGCCTCTCGAAATATTTGAACAACAGGGAGGTCGGCACGCTGATCGCCAGAAACATCAGCGCCATCACCGTGTAAGGCTCGTTGTAACGGTACGTCATGCCGGCGATCTGCTTGGCCGCCTGGAACAGCTCGGGAATCGTGATCACCGCCAGCAGCGGGGTTTCCTTGAACATGCCGATCAGGTAATTGCCCAGCACTGGCAGCATCGGTTTGAGGGCCTGGGGCAATACGATCCGCCGCCACGTGGTGGCACCGTCGAAATCCAGCGCCTTGGCCGCTTCCCATTGTCCGGCCGGCACGCCTTCGATGGCCCCGCGAAAGGCTTCGGCAATGTAGGCCGCGTAATACAGGCCGAGCCCGATCACCCCGGTGGAAATCGCCGGCAGGGTCAGGCCGGCCAGGGGCAGGGCGAAAAACAGCACGTAGAGCTGCACCATTAGCGGTGTGTGCCGAAAGAAACTCAGGTAGCCGGCGCTCAGCCGTTGCACCAGCGCGTTGTTCGAGCGCTGGGCGATGGCCAGCAGCAGACCGAGCAGCACCGCCAGCAGAAACCCCAGGATCACCACTTGCAGCGTCACCAGCAGGCCCTGAAACAGATCGGGGACGATGGACCAGGCGAAGGCGTAATCGAAGTTCATGGGGCCACCCCGCGACGCCAGTGGGTGACCCGCCGCTCATAGCGCTTGACCAGCCAACTGAGCGGCCAGGCCATGACGAAATAACACACCAGCACGATGCTCCAGATCAGCGTCTGCTGGCCCAGGGTGGTAATCAGCTGACCGCCGGAAAACGTCAGGTCGCTGAGGGTGATCAGTGACACCAGCGACGTGGTCTTCAGCAGCTCGACCAGTTGATTGCCCATGGGCGGCAGCATGAAGGGCAGGGCCTGGGGCAGGATGATTCGGCGAAACGCCGTGATCGCGTCGAAGTCCAGGGCCTTGATCGCGTCCCGCTGGCCCCGGGCGACATTGCTCAGGGCCGAGCGGACGATTTCCGAACCATAGGCGGAGAAGGTCAGGCCCAGGCCTAGAATGCCGGTGGTCATCGGCGCCAGGGTGATGCCAAACAGCGGCAGGATGAAGAACAGGTAGAACAGCAGCACCAGGGCGGAAATGCCCCGCAGGATTTCGACGTAGACCGTCGCGATCCAGCGCAGCGCGCGCCATGGCGACAGGCGCATCAGCGCGATGACAAACGACATCACCACCACAACGACTTGGGCGAAGAAGGTGATTTCCAGGGTGACCAGTGCGCCGTTGGCCAACTGGCGAGCGATGAAGCGCGCGGTGTCCAGGGTGGAAGCATCAAAAAGCATGGGCCGTACTCGTATGGGCTGGGGCCGTCATGTCGCGGGTGAAAGATCGAGAAGCTTCCCGGCTGAAGCCGGTCCTACAATGGCGCAGGCATCAGCGCAGGCATCATCGTCGGCATCGGCATCGGCATCGGCATCGGCATCGGCATCGGGATCAGCATCAGCGGTTGCAGCGTTGCTCGGCGGTGACGTCGGCGGGTGGCAGTTCGTTTTCGGTGTAGCCGTATTTCTGCAGGATCTTCAGCAGGTCACCGGACGCGCGCAGTTTCGCCAGTTGCTCGTTGAACGCCTGGGTGAACGCCGGATCGTTTTTCGGCAGGCCGTAGGCGTGGTAATTCCAGGTCGGGTTGCCGTCGGCGTCCGGGATCTGCTCGAATGGCAGCGCCCGCTCAACCGGCGTGCCGTCGGCTTTTTTCAGCAGGCCGATGATTTCGGCATCGGGGAAGTACACCACGTCGACGCGATCGGCCTGCAGCGCGGCGAGGGCTTCGGTGTCTTTGTCGAAGAGCACCACGTTGCCATTGCTGATGCCGCTGTCCTTGGCTTCCTGCACCTGATTGCTGCCGGGCTGGGTCGCCAGCCGCGCCTTGCCGTTGGCCGCGACGTCCTTGAGGCTGTGCAGCTTCAGCGGGTTGCCGGCCTTGACCAGAAACGCGCCACCGGAGCGGGTGACCGGGTTGGAATAGCCAATCACTTTGCAGCGTGCCGGGTTGATGAACAGGCCGGCACCGATCAGATCGAAACGACCTGCCGCGAGGCCCGGCACCAGCGAGCCGAACTCGGTGATGGGCAGTTCAACCTTGCTGATGCCCAGCGGTTCGAGAATGGCCCGGAGGATCTCGACGTTGGCGCCGACGATGTTCCCGTCGGTGCCCACGTAGGCATAGGGCTGCTCGTTGGCGATGCCGGCGGTCAGGCCCTGAGTGCGGCCCTTTTCCAGCAGGTCGGCGACGGCGGAGAACGAAACCACGGCATTCAGCAGCAGGGCGGAGCCGAGTGCGGCTGACAATGACAGGGATTTTCCAGCGATTGTGCGAGGGAAGGGCATGGCGGACTCGTGGCGTCAGTGGGGGCAGGAAAGCGGAAGCCGCGAATCATAAGAGTCTAAAAAAGATTAGATAAATATCGTTTAGTTATTAGTTTATGCACTTGGGTCCGATGGATTCGGCCCGTGCCACGGCAACCGTATCCCCCTTGGACCGCTCTGGCAAGGCGGTCCGGGGGAACAGTCCGTGTCGATCAGGCCGTGGTTGAGGTTTCGCGGTGCGGCAGTTTCCAGCCAGCGCGAATAAAGTGGCAGGTGTAGCCGTTGGGAATGCGCTCCAGGTAGTCCTGATGCTCCGGCTCGGCTTCCCAGAACGGCCCGGCCGGGGCGATTTCGGTGACGACTTTGCCCGGCCACAGGCCCGACGCATCGACATCGGCCACGGTGTCCAGCGCCACGGCTTTTTGCTGGTCGTTGAGGTAGAAAATCGCCGAGCGATAGCTCACGCCCCGGTCATTGCCCTGGCGATTCGGGGTCGACGGGTCATGAATCTGGAAGAAGAATTCCAGGATCTGGCGGTAGGAAATCTGTTCGGGATCGAAGACGATTTCAATGGCTTCGGCGTGGGTGCCGTGGTTGCGATAGGTGGCGTGGTCGACGTCGCCACCGGAGTAGCCGACGCGGGTCGAGACGACGCCGGGGTAGCGGCGCAGCAAGTCCTGCATGCCCCAGAAGCAGCCTCCGGCAAGCAGCGCGGTTTCGGTGTGGGTGGTCATGGGCAAGTCCTTCCAGCTGTTGAGCGGTGTGTGTCAGACAAGCGCCGCAGTGTGCGTGTCTGCGAGCTTGTTGGCGAGTGGGCGGCGCAACGGCCGCCCTTGAAGATCAGAGGATGGAGACGCGCACTCGTTCACTCGCCGCCGAACTGCTGACGGTATTGGCCGGGCGTCACGCCGATGCGCTCATTGAATGCCTTGCGCATGTGCCGCGCGCTGCCGAAGCCGCAGCGACTGGCCACCACCTTGAGCGGCAGGTCACTGCCTTCGAGCAGTTTGCGTGAATGATCGATGCGCGCGTTGAGCAGGAATTGCATGGGCGTCAGGCTGGCTTCGCGCTGGAACGCCCGGGCGAAATTGCGCGGACTCATCGCTGCCAGGTCGGCCATGCGCTGCACGGTGTACGCCTCATTGATGTGATCGACGACGTAGGCCTGCACCCGGGCGATCGCGCTGTCATCCCGGGGCACCGCCGCCAGCAGCGGGCCGTAGGGCGTTTGCCCGCCCTGACGCTTCATCACCACCAGCAGCACTTTGGCGACTTCGAGGGCGATCTCCTTGCCGTGGTCTTCGGCGACGATGGCCAAGGCCATGTCGATCCCGGCGGTAATCCCACCGGAGGTGATCAGGTTGCGGTCGACGACGTAGATTTGCTCGGTTTCGACCCGGGTGGCGGGGAACCGCCGGGCGAGTCGCTCGACGTAGTTCCAGTGGGTGGTGCAGCGATAGCCGTCCAGCAGGCCAGCGTCCCCCAGCAGAAACGCACCGGTGCAGATCGCCCCGAAACGCCGGGCGCCCTGGACGGCGGCGGGTAGCCAGGCGGTGAGCTGAGGATGGCCGACGCCGTACGCGCCCGGCCCGCCGGGGACCAGCAGCAGATCGATGTCGGCGGGCAGATCGTCCAGCGCCACATCCGCCTGGACCTTGAGCCCGCAGGAGCTGCGGATGAGCAGCGGTCGCTCGGCCACCGTGATCAATCGGTACTGTTCTTCCGGTGCCAGCAGTCGATTGGAAATCGAAAAGACGTCCATCGGGCCGGTCACGTCGAGCATGAGCACGTCGGTGAACAGCACCACTGCCACTGTTCTTTGCCTGGAAATGTCGCGCATGCCTTGATCGCCTTTCTGTTACCGCCACTGCCAGCGCAGGGGGCACGAGCCTGAAACCAGGCGGCATTCTAGGGGATTGTGCGGACGGATGTGAATGATGGGCGTTGGTTGACGTGCTGCCTGTTCAGTGCGGGCGATCGTCCCACTGAATGCGCGCGGTGTTTTTAGTGGGACTGGCTTTAGCCGGGAAGGGGCCGGTGCGAGCAGCCTCGATTTTGCGGTGTGGCTTCTGGCGCTTTCCCGGCTGAAGCCGGTCCTACAGTCGATGTCAGCGCCGGTCCCACCGGGGATACGCAAAGCGCAAGATTCTGCGAGTCCGCCAGTCCGTAATCAATGTCCGGAATCATTGCGGATCTGACATTGCCGGCTCTGCGGGTGCGCTTTAGACTCCCGGCCATCCACTAGACGACTGGTCTACGCCAGTTGATCCGGTCACCCTCTTCAACGCCTTGAACGGAGTTTCACCCATGGCTACGCAACCCTTGCTCACCCACGTCACGCTGGGTCGGCACGTGCTGAAAAACCGCATTGCCTTCCCGCCCTTGACCCGCCAGAGAAGCCTGCAACCGGGCGATATCGCCTCGGACCTGATGGCGACGTACTACCAGCAGCGTGCGTCCGCCGGTTTCATGATCACCGAAGGCACCCAGATCGAGCCGCGCGGCCAAGGCTATGCATGGACCCCGGGCATGTATACCGCCGAGCAGGTCGAAGGCTGGCGAAAAGTGACCGACGCGGTGCACGCGGAAGAAGGCGTCATCTTCGCCCAGCTCTGGCATGTGGGGCGCGTGTCCGACCACGCCTTGCAGCCTAACGGCGAAGCGCCGGTTGCCCCATCGGCGATCCCGGCGGTCAACGCCAAGGCGTTCATCGAAACCGCGCCGGGCGCAGGGCAACTGGTGGTGCCGCCGACGCCTCGCGCGCTGACCGTGGAAGAAATCCGCGAGTTGGTGAAGCTGTACGCCCAGGCGGCAAAAAACGCGATCGAAGCGGGTTTTGACGGCGTGGAAATCCACGCGGCGAACGGTTACCTGGTCAACCAGTTCATCTCCGAGCACGCCAACCACCGCGACGACGAATACGGCGGCTCGCTGGAGAACCGCCTGCGCTTCCTGCGCGAGATCGTCACTGCCGTCGCCGATGCCGTTGGCGGGGATCGTCTGGGCGTGCGCTTCTCACCGCTGTTCGCCAGCACCGACGAAGAACGCGTCTACATCGGCCTGGTGGAAAGCGATCCGCATCACACCTACGTCGAAGCCGTCAAGGTTCTGGAAAACGCCGGCGTCGCCTACGTCTCCATCGCCGAAGCCGACTGGGACAACGCCCCTGAACTGCCGGAGACCTTCCGCAAAGCCATCCGCGACGCCTTCAGCGGACGCATCATGTACGCCGGCCGCTACACCGCCGAACGCGGCAACCGCCTGATCGACGCCGGCCTCGCCGACCTCATCGCCTTCGGCCGCCCCTTCATCGCCAACCCCGACCTGCCCGCACGCATCGCCAACGGCTGGCCCCTCAACCCCGTCAACCCGGCCACCCTGTATGGCGGGACTGAAGTGGGCTATATCGACTATCCGGTTTATAAGGCTGGCGAATAAAACCCCTCGCCTTATCCCGGATCGAGTACAGACGCGGACGCGGAGCGATCAGTGGAGGTAAAAGACGTTAGCGTTGTCCCGGGGACAGATTAATTTACGGTGAAGCGCTGTAAATAAATCAGTCCCCTATGCGCTATGGTGCACTCACTGGCCTCTTCCCGGCTAAAGCCGGTCCCACTAAAAGCGATGCGTTCAGTCAGTGCAGACTGTGTGAAAACCTAGCCAACCTGCCTCAGATCTAAGAAAATGCCCCGCATCGAA